>Ga0207433_10007026_pt1 | contig 19071 bp, 22 predicted proteins | sample YelNatPaOPGAMG01_FD_187559 | JGI IMG/M metagenome (GOLD analysis project Ga0207433, IMG submission 187559) | Hot spring thermophilic microbial communities from Obsidian Pool, Yellowstone National Park, USA - OP-RAMG-01 (SPAdes) (version 3) | ecosystem: Environmental > Aquatic > Thermal springs... | reverse complement strand
ATCGACACCAGTCTCAATGCAAAGAGGATTGAAAGTCCTCCTGTTTGCCCCCGCCCTAGTCTTGGCCATATTCGTCTCAATGCAAAGAGGATTGAAAGGCCTAGATTCAACTAGAGACCCGGCCGGTGCGGAGGACGGTCTCAATGCAAAGAGGATTGAAAGGTTATCACGTTAAGTTGTGTCGTCATGCTTCTCAGCCTCCCGTCTCAATGCAAAGAGGATTGAAAGTGTTTACTATATTGCATCTGTATATTTGTGCATCATCGTCTCAATGCAAAGAGGATTGAAAGTGATTAACTGATTTACCTTAAGCTCGATAAGCTCGATTTGTCTCAATGCAAAGAGGATTGAAAGGCCATAGCATTCCACTTCGGGCTGGGGCCAGCGATAGTCTGTCTCAATGCAAAGAGGATTGAAAGAAAAGAGAGAATTGGGGGAGGTGATGGTGTTGGGTGATGTCTCAATGCAAAGAGGATTGAAAGTAACCATGTTCACCAAAAAACTGCTGAAAACGAATACTGTCTCAATGCAAAGAGGATTGAAAGGCTGTTTCTGTTCATCAGATAAGGAAGGATCTAAGGCTAGTCTCAATGCAAAGAGGATTGAAAGGAGTAGCTGACCTTGTTCCCAGCTGAATCGCTGAATTCGTCTCAATGCAAAGAGGATTGAAAGGGAGGGAAAAGCATGGAATTTGATGAAGAGCAGGGCTTGTCTCAATGCAAAGAGGATTGAAAGGTTAGGGATGTGGATTATAGTAACGCTCTGGAATCCAGGTCTCAATGCAAAGAGGATTGAAAGCCAGCTCTAGGCTCAGTTAATCCCGCTTCAGGAAGCGGGTCTCAATGCAAAGAGGATTGAAAGAAGATACATCAAAGCTAGAACTGTCAGAACTGCTGTCTGTCTCAATGCAAAGAGGATTGAAAGTTTCGCTATCTCATCCCCCCCAGAATAATCTCTTAAGTCTCAATGCAAAGAGGATTGAAAGTCAGTTCCAGGAAATGCTAAACTCTGATCCAAAACTAGGTCTCAATGCAAAGAGGATTGAAAGTAGTTCCTGCAGTTGCCGGCTCTGTCTTCACGGTTTAGTCTCAATGCAAAGAGGATTGAAAGCAACTTCCTGATCGATTTACATGGAAAGACGTAATGGAGTCTCAATGCAAAGAGGATTGAAAGTTGCTTAATCTTCTTCACGTGGATATTCGGATTTATCTGTCTCAATGCAAAGAGGATTGAAAGCAAATGAACGGAGACGGCCGAGGGATCAACTCTCCACTCGTCTCAATGCAAAGAGGATTGAAAGTTAAGTATTGGAGGGAGCATAAGAAGTAAGGTGGGAAGTCTCAATGCAAAGAGGATTGAAAGTTGGTGCGGAGCAAATTTTTGAAATTTCATTTTTTAGGTCTCAATGCAAAGAGGATTGAAAGATCTGTTGTGAATGACCATAGAGGCCCAGTTGTCGTGGCACGTCTCAATGCAAAGAGGATTGAAAGGTTCCTGGTACTGCCGGGCATATTCCTGGAATGCCACTAGTCTCAATGCAAAGAGGATTGAAAGGCAATGGATGCTATCGGCTATGGGTTAAAGTATTTCAAGGTCTCAATGCAAAGAGGATTGAAAGATGAAAATCAGGGAGGATCTCTGGAAAAGGCTGTACAAGTCTCAATGCAAAGAGGATTGAAAGGAGAAGAGGGGGATGGACCCGCAGCTATTGGACATGTCTCAATGCAAAGAGGATTGAAAGCTAGCGGTACCCACCACACAGTATCCTCCAGCTCCTCCAGTCTCAATGCAAAGAGGATTGAAAGTCCCTCCCTAACGGGGCCCCGGATTTTACTCCGCGGGCCGTCTCAATGCAAAGAGGATTGAAAGTCCAGAAGACCGGAAGGAGGGCAAAGCTGGCACAGCACCCGTCTCAATGCAAAGAGGATTGAAAGTGATTTCTTCGGCAGCAGACGTGAGATTTTAGGTATGAGTCTCAATGCAAAGAGGATTGAAAGAGATGGCGGAGATAGAAGCCCCTTCTGTGGTAGTGTCAGTCTCAATGCAAAGAGGATTGAAAGGCTGGGCCGAGTGCCTGAGGCGCTCCGCCAGCTCCCTGTCTCAATGCAAAGAGGATTGAAAGCCAGATATGTGCCCAGGCTGTGCCTCAGCATGTGCGGAGGTCTCAATGCAAAGAGGATTGAAAGATTATTCCCTCTCCCTTTGCAAACTTCTGCATTGCCTCAGTCTCAATGCAAAGAGGATTGAAAGTTAACGAAGTTGGCTGCTGTCATCACCTTAAGCTCTATTGGTCTCAATGCAAAGAGGATTGAAAGGGTCCATCAGGGAGTCAACCGGAACCCAGCTCTCGTTCTGTCTCAATGCAAAGAGGATTGAAAGTCTCTTTGTTCTCAAGGGCCTTCAGCACGAAGTACCTGAGTCTCAATGCAAAGAGGATTGAAAGTACCCCTGCATAGAGATCCTGAGCTATTAGCTTCCTGAAGTCTCAATGCAAAGAGGATTGAAAGCAGGCTTCGCCTTCGCCTCTAGGGGCAAAATCGTGCTGGGTCTCAATGCAAAGAGGATTGAAAGGAATGGGAAAGCAATAGCCATAGATATAAATGAAGATAACATGTCTCAATGCAAAGAGGATTGAAAGATATAGTTAGCATAACTGAGCTTCCTGCATTGGTGAGGAAGGTCTCAATGCAAAGAGGATTGAAAGGCCTGGAACTCTTGATTCCATAGTAGCAGCAGGAGTTCAGTCTCAATGCAAAGAGGATTGAAAGCCACGATTCTCTCTCCATGATACTATGGATAGACCCCCTTGTCTCAATGCAAAGAGGATTGAAAGTGTGAATATAGCTCTAGCTGCTAAAGCACCAGCACTTATGTCTCAATGCAAAGAGGATTGAAAGTCGCCATGAACGGGTACTCGTTCTCGTTGTCCAGCACGAGTCTCAATGCAAAGAGGATTGAAAGACAAGGGGGAGATCGAGAAGGTGGAGCAAATAGCTGCATGTCTCAATGCAAAGAGGATTGAAAGTCACCTTCAACTTCTTGTTTCATAGCATACCAAGCTCTGAGTCTCAATGCAAAGAGGATTGAAAGAAGCCGCCGAGGAATACCCCTTTCTTGCTCGGGGGACCAGTCTCAATGCAAAGAGGATTGAAAGTTATAAGTAGTGCCTTGATAAGGTCCATTTTTGGCTTCGTCTCAATGCAAAGAGGATTGAAAGCCTCCTCCGGAACAGGGCTTTCCTTCTCCACAACTTGTCTCAATGCAAAGAGGATTGAAAGTCCCTCTCCTTCGGTCTACCTGAACCTTATACGCATACTGTCTCAATGCAAAGAGGATTGAAAGTAGAAAGTCGGCTTCGAGCATATCCTTATATACCTCTTGTCTCAATGCAAAGAGGATTGAAAGTTTATAACAGAGCCTATCTTGAAGTATGCATCCCAAAGTCTCAATGCAAAGAGGATTGAAAGCCTTGTTTTGTTCTTGTTGTTGATTTTCCTGTTTCTCCTGTCTCAATGCAAAGAGGATTGAAAGATTATAGATAGCAGGTTGTTTAGGGCGTTTGTTATCCATTTTGTCTCAATGCAAAGAGGATTGAAAGGTTCGAGTCTCTTGAAACCTCTGCATATCCAACAGCATGTCTCAATGCAAAGAGGATTGAAAGGAGTGCCTTATGCAGGGATGAATGGCGACTTCGGGATGAAGTCTCAATGCAAAGAGGATTGAAAGGGGCTACTAGACCGCCAGAGGGACTTGGCCCTTTTGGTGGTCTCAATGCAAAGAGGATTGAAAGCTTCTGCCTTCCACCGTACCACCCCCGTACGCTAGAGGCGTCTCAATGCAAAGAGGATTGAAAGATCAATACCTGATATTCTCGATGAGGCCTACATGTACAGGTCTCAATGCAAAGAGGATTGAAAGTTTTTGCTCTCCATACTTCTCCCTCCCAACGGGGCTCTCGTCTCAATGCAAAGAGGATTGAAAGTGCTATACCCCTTAATGCTTTCCTATACTCTTCTGGTAGTGTCTCAATGCAAAGAGGATTGAAAGTCAGAGGGAATTGGGGATTAATTTAGAGGAAGAATACAGTCTCAATGCAAAGAGGATTGAAAGTATAGTGTTTCATTTACTGTTGTTATGTACTTTATGCATGTCTCAATGCAAAGAGGATTGAAAGTAAAATATATCCAAATCTCCTTAAATTCCTTATAATTTCAAGTCTCAATGCAAAGAGGATTGAAAGATGGTGAACCTGTTCCTAATTTCTAACGGCACTTTCCCAAGTCTCAATGCAAAGAGGATTGAAAGATTATGAGTTGCTCATCCTCTAAGCTCTTTAATGCTCTGTCTCAATGCAAAGAGGATTGAAAGCAGGATAGCAGTGGGCCTGACCGCGGTGGCCCTCTTGAGTCTCAATGCAAAGAGGATTGAAAGTGCCCATTTTTTCGTACTGTCTTTTTATCATGCTCCAGTCTCAATGCAAAGAGGATTGAAAGGAGGTTATCTTCACTACCTCAGAGGCTATATTCTGAGAGTCTCAATGCAAAGAGGATTGAAAGTCTTTTATCTTCTGTGTTAGCTCTTCCTCCTTTTTCATTGTCTCAATGCAAAGAGGATTGAAAGGCTTTATCTTTTTCCTCTCCATCCAGCCATTTAAGATCGTCTCAATGCAAAGAGGATTGAAAGTCAAGATACATCGTGTCAATGAAGAACCTCAGTGCCAGGTCTCAATGCAAAGAGGATTGAAAGCTTGCTATGGGGGTTGAACACAATTTGTGTCCAAGGCTTGTAGTGTACGTCTCAATGCAAAGAGGATTGAAAGCTTGATAAGAAATTCCAGCTCAATTTTTGTTATGTAATTGTCTCAATGCAAAGAGGATTGAAAGAGGGAGTTCCTAAATGGATGGAGGACTTCTATTTAGTTAGGTCTCAATGCAAAGAGGATTGAAAGATAACCTTCTCTACTTGCCTAACTACCACCATCGCAGTCTCAATGCAAAGAGGATTGAAAGGGTGGTAGGTGTCTATATGTCGGAGAAAAACGTGGTAGGTCTCAATGCAAAGAGGATTGAAAGGTTTCTGTAAACGGGAACGTAACCCTCGCCGTCGACGCCTTTTTGTCTCAATGCAAAGAGGATTGAAAGATAATCTTCAGCCCGTCCTCCGGCGACATGTTCCTCAGGGGGTCTCAATGCAAAGAGGATTGAAAGAATTCAGATATGCGACGCTTGTTCCTCTCTCAAGGTTTGCCGTCTCAATGCAAAGAGGATTGAAAGGACATGTATTCCTCTTTAGCTCTCAGATACTCTTTGTAAGTCTCAATGCAAAGAGGATTGAAAGGTGGAGGAACAGGAAGCTGACCGAGGAGGAGAGGAGGAGGTCTCAATGCAAAGAGGATTGAAAGGAATAGGTCAGATAGACTTTCTTCCTCAGAGACTCAGGAGTCTCAATGCAAAGAGGATTGAAAGCTTTGTAGCCTCCAGCGATGCCCTTAGGTCTGGTCTTGTCTCAATGCAAAGAGGATTGAAAGTGCGGACTCGCGTTTTGGGCCGGTACTGTTCATAACTGGGGTCTCAATGCAAAGAGGATTGAAAGTGAAGGAGGTGAAAGACGACTCCGAGCTGGAGGAATACGTCTCAATGCAAAGAGGATTGAAAGATTTCGTCTTCTGTCTATCTATCTTTAGAGTCCTAATGTCTCAATGCAAAGAGGATTGAAAGCTTATGTCAGCTCTCTCCAGCCTGTAGTATGAGAAGTGTCTCAATGCAAAGAGGATTGAAAGCAATGGAGAGATCCAAGAAAAGGGAAAGGGGACTATTTAAGTCTCAATGCAAAGAGGATTGAAAGTTTTAGTTTTATATTATTGGATAAAAGAGAAGGTGATGGTCTCAATGCAAAGAGGATTGAAAGTGGCCGGGTTGCCGGCCAGCGCCCTGAGGCCCGTTGCCCGTCTCAATGCAAAGAGGATTGAAAGATTAGGATGCTTAGGTGATAAGCAAAAATGAGGTGTCAGTCTCAATGCAAAGAGGATTGAAAGCTAGGGAAGGTAACAGTAATAGAAAGCTCAGGATTGATGTCTCAATGCAAAGAGGATTGAAAGTTTATGCTGTCGGCCACCTCAACAATTTCATCTCCTTTGTCTCAATGCAAAGAGGATTGAAAGCTCATACCACTCCCTCCCGACGGGCCCTCAGGATGTTATGTCTCAATGCAAAGAGGATTGAAAGTTTTTGTAGTTTAAATTGTGCGAAACCTCTAGGGTGCTTGTCTCAATGCAAAGAGGATTGAAAGAAGCTGTTGAACGTGAACACGAGCATAATATCCCAGCTGGGTCTCAATGCAAAGAGGATTGAAAGCGGTAAAACCTCTACTTGACCTTTCCAGCTAGGTATCTCGTCTCAATGCAAAGAGGATTGAAAGCTGTCCGGAACGGCAACCCCGTACCTGAGGCTCAAGGACGTCTCAATGCAAAGAGGATTGAAAGCTATTAGCTGGTCGTAAAGCTCGATACCTGCCTGCATATGTCTCAATGCAAAGAGGATTGAAAGGGATTATGAGAATCCCCACTGTCACGAGATATATGGGCACGTCTCAATGCAAAGAGGATTGAAAGAACAGCCAGTGCAGTTATTATAAGAGCTGTGTTTGTTAGTCTCAATGCAAAGAGGATTGAGGTAGACATAATATTTTCAATGTTTGGAAATATAACATAAAGGAAAAGATCTGCCTAGAAGTGAAACAAATAGTGTACATATTTTGGAACAAATAGTTGAATAGAAAACTTTTTATTTTTCCTTATGATATCTTCCTGTGCTCTATACAAGGGGGTAGCCTAATGAACATTCAAACATGTAGTAGAGGTGTTCCGTATCTTCTTTTTGCTGTAACTCCAATTCATGCAGGAACTGGGAAAGAAGAAGGGGAATATGTGGATCTTCCAATTCAAAGGGACTTTTTAGGTCTTCCAGTGATCTGGGGGAGCAGTATAAAAGGGGCTCTTAGAACTACTTATAGGATCAAAAAAGCCGAAGGAAGCTCTGGAGGAGATATTAGTAAAGCTTCGGATGAAGAAACTATCATATTCGGACCTGAAAGAGAAAGGGCGCATGAGCATGCGGGGTCTCTTCTAGTGGCTGACGCAAAATCCTTCATAGTACCTGTACCATCATTAAGAGGAGTTGTTTCGTTTGTAACCTGTCCTATCATGTTAGAAAATGCCAAAAAGATATTTGAGCTCTGCGGATACTCCAATCTGGCAACTGTAATAAACGAAATAATTCAAATATCAAAAAGCAAGGGCGTTGCTGTTGCGGGCAGTAGTAAAATCATCATTAAGAATAAAGTCATGTTGAGGGATAGAATCTTTGACGCTATTGAAGAATCTAATATTGGTCAGAAAATTAGAAGCCTAATATCTAGCTTAAATATTCCTATATCAGTTGATTTTATTCAAGAAAGGGCAGTAGTGCTACCCGATGATGAGGGAGTTCCATTTATCTCCAGATCAACTATGTCTGTGACAAGAATTTCACTTGATTACAGAACAAAGACGGTGAAAGAGGGTGCTCTCTGGACGGAGGAATATGTTCCTGAGTCCACTATGTTTGTAACGGCCTTAATTGCATTATCACCTAGAAAGCCTGGTGTATCAATAGATCCGATAGATGAGCTCAGAAAGGTAGTAGCAAACGGTCAAAAGGATTTCTATCTTATCTTAGGAGGACATGAGACTATAGGAAAGGGCATTATAAAATTCTGTGGGTGGTAAGAATGAAGTCCGAAATCATTTTGGATGACAGAAAAATAGGGAAGATAGCATTTGAGTTGCTCTCAAAGGTCAAGAGAGGTGTGGAAGGTAGAAGGGAGTTAAATAAAGGGATACGTGCCCGTTGCAGAGGTATGTACAGCTTCTTTTACTATTCAGGATCTCTTCCGACACTTGCTTTTATCTACTCAAAAGCAGGGGAGGATCTTATTAAAACGACCTTAACCCGAATGAAGGAGGAGGAATTTATACCTCCTATCGTAAAAGACGAGGATCTAAGCTATGCTATATATGGATCCCTGATATGCTGTTTCTTAAATGAGATAGGGATAAACACCGATGGATCCCTCAAATCAATAATAGACGTCTTTGGAGAGCCTAAGGATGAAGGAACTTATATTCTTGACTATCAGATACTTAGATTTGCCAAATGGATAAGAAAGTTTGGAGAGTCCCTGTTTACTGGGGGATGACATTGCTTAATCCTCTTTTGAAGGTAAAGTTCTGGAATTCATCCCCTCTTCTTCTAGGTGGGTATGATACCGAGTCAAAACATGAGTTCCAAGGAGAGGAGCTAAGACCAACAAGCCTAAAGGGAGTTTGGAGATGGTGGTTTAGGGCTGTTCTAGGGGCAACTTTATGGAGAGACGGGATAAAAGACGAGGATTTCATTAATAACCTCAGAAAAAAGGAAGGAGCTATTCTAGGAACAACGGAAGGGAAAGCTACTGCCTCCAAAATAGTAATAAGATCCTTTACTAGCAAAGTGTATTACGATTTTGCGGAAAAGATACAGGATTTACCTAGAATAAGATATCTGCTGTTGAAGAAAAAAGATATTACGTTCATAAAAGATATAGCAGGGATTATAGAACTTAAGGTCTTCAGCTATAAGGACGAGAAACCTGAATACGAAGACATAAGGAGAGCTTCTGGTAGCTTCATAATATCTCTTCTCCTCTCAGGCTTAGGAAAAGGATCTAGAAGAGGGTTTGGATCCCTAGATTTTGATGTCATAGAGGATACAGCTGGAATGTTCTTGAATCTAAAAAGCGAAAATATTGATGCTGAAACCATAAAAATGATACTGAGAAGTTTAATTCCAGCTTCAGAGAGCAAAAATCCCCCACCAATTCCTCTTCTGGCTCCAGGTCACTTTGAGCTACTCTATTTGAAGCATAACAATGTCATGAAGATGTTGCAAGATATTCAGAATTTCACCTTAAGAACTGGCAGAATGAGAGTTCTTGGCCGAGATCCTCTGAGAGATCAACTTACTGGATGGATCTTGGGTCTTCCAAGAAGTGCTATGCCGAAAGGTCGTATAGAGTCCGGATATTACATAAAAGGAGGTAAAATAGCTAGAAGAGCCTCGCCTCTCATAGTCAGCGTTCACAAAACATATGCATCTGTGTGCATTTTCAAGTCTAGGGACTGGCCTCATCCTATTCTATGGAAGTCTCGTGAAATGAGGGAAGGGGTCAAGGCACAGGATGATCTCATGAAAGCCCATGATGTGCTAAGCAGATCGATCAGGGAATATTTGGAGAAATGTGGATACAGATATGAGGAGGTGAAGGTTTTTTGATTGGAGATGAAATGAAGTTGTACGGTATTGATTTAAAGGAAATGTTAAATTCATGTGAAAATCCTATTTTATTGTGTAGAATTGGTCTTATAAATCTTGCTGGATCCCAGCAAAAAGAGGGTAAGAAAGATCTTCTGGAACGTCTCATTAGGTGCGTAAATGAAAATTTCGCTGAGGTTAAACCTCTAGTGGATAGTATCTTATCTTCTTGGGCAGAAGCCTTGAAGCAGGAATATGGCACCGTAATAGATGTGATTGTCTCAACTAAATCTAGACTTATAGTTCATGCAAAGAACGATTCTACGTCCCTTCTCTTTGAGATAGGAACTATTCTTCATCCAGTTCTTGGATTTCCCTTTATACCAGGCTCTAGTATTAAGGGTTCTTTAAGAAGTTATTTAACAGGAATAAAATATGAAAATGTAGAAGAATTGCTCGGAGGGGCTTCTACGTCTATCTCTAAAGTTCTGGTGACAGATGCATACCCAGTGGATGCTGGGAAGAAAGGTTTGCTGGAGCCAGACGTCATAACTCCCATATACAAGGATCCTAGGGAGCATAGGGCTTCTCCTGTGCCTATAATCTATCCTGTTGTGGCAAAAGGTGTAAAGTTCAGATTCTTTGTCGCTATCAAGGATAAAGAAAAAGATTTACCTAAAGAAGTTGGAAAATGGGTATCCGAAGTAATAAATGAAGGAATAGGCGGAAAAACAACAGTTGGATATGGGATACTCGGGATAGAATCAGCGGGAGGTGTTATTTGATGGATCAGGAATTAATGGCAATGAAGATGGCAGCAATCCTCTATAGTTCACCATTTAGATATCTCGTATCCTGCCTCTCTCTGATAGATGAGTCGGCCGCAGAGAGACTTGCAAAACAAATTGATGAATCTATTATCAGAGAAGTGCTTGGAAATGATATTCTTCGCCCAGATACCGAACCGCAGGATAAAGTATCCCTATATATAGTAGCCAGATTTGTCCATGATTTATTGGATAAAGATCTCTCTGGAAAAATCAAAAAGGCGCTTAAAGAAAACCTTTTAGTTAAGGAGAACTATCTAAAGCTTATATCCGGTTCAATCGATATAACCGGATTTATCGCTAAAGATTCTGTCAGTAAAGTTAGTAAAGTCATTTTTAAGCATCCTGTAGACCTTTCAGAGATCGATTTAACAGAAGAGCTAGGAGTTTTTATGAATAAGGACAATAAATTTAGGGAATCTATCGATATTTTCTGTAAGAAGCTTATAGATGCTGCTTCTAAAGCAAAGGGAATGGAATATCATGCTTTATGGAGAGTAATCCCATCAGCATTTGTCACATCTGTAAAGGAGGTCTATGAAAGAGATCTCTCAAACGAGCTCATATCCAAGCTCACTCTTATTCCAGCAGATCCAAGAAGCCCTCATATTACTGCCCTAGATCACATGTACTCCATTCTCCCATTCATGCTTAGTGACACGCAGATTGGAATAATAAGCTGGGAGATCTGTAATAAGCAAGGCTTTATAAGCACATCCAAAATACCTAGGGATCTCTGGGCTGGAAGCTATCTGATCTCTCTTCTCACATTCTACGTTCTTAAATCATTATCGGACGAAATAGGTCCGGATTCTGTGATAAAACCATCTCTTTATTCATCCTCTCTTTATGATGCCTATCTAGGATCCATTTTTGGGGAGATTACCGAAGAAGAGTTTTTGGAAGAAATTTTAACGCCATCTATACCAGGTGCTGGAATTATCTTAGTTCCAGGATATAAAGTTGAATATTTTGCGAGAAGGATAAAAGAGCTATATAAGGAGATATGGAATATTATAACTGAGCAATTTAAGGAGCAACTTGATAGAGATCTCGGGGATATCGATGAATCTGCGAAGGGTAAAATCATATCAATGAAATTAGATATTATAGATAAACAAAAGGAGGAGATGCCATTTGATATCGCAATAGCATACCTAAAAGTTCCTATAGACGACAAGGAAAGGGAGGAGCTTCTGAAAGAACTTCTTGAGAGTGGAGCTTTATCAGAGAAGGAGATTAGTGAGATAAAGAGGATAAAAGAGCTAGGAAAGGACGCAAAAGGAGTACAATCCCTCATCCTATGTTGGAGCATATTCATCAAAGCGCTATCATCAATTCACTACTCCTTTACGAGAACAAGAGTAGACGGCAGGGTTCTTGAAGCTCCGATAAGGATAGAGAAAAAAGAAGATCTCTGTAATGTATGCTGGAAAAGGGAAGCTATCATAGGAGTGAAAAGATTGGAAAATCTGGAGAAAAAAGAGGATAGAGAGGAACTCAGAAAATTGCTCAGAAAATTGCATGATAGGGGGATAATTATCAGGGATGGAGAAAGGCTCTGTTTTCATTGTCTCATAAGAAGACGTTTAAGAAATTCGATCGATAAAATATTAGATAGATCTATGGGCATCAAAATCAAGTGCAAAGAAGAGGAAGGAGAGACTTATCCATCTACAGAGACCATTGCAGGAGCTCCTTTCGCATATACTCTCTTGTCTCTACTCGCGTTACTAGATAGGGATAGGCTGGAAAAATGGATGGATGATCTAAGGGTGATATTTTCCAAGATCTATGGGCTTTCAAAGGCAAGGCTTGTGAGGTCATCTTCCTACGAGATTCTCTATAACAAAGCTCCAAAGAAAGTAGCTAATATGTTTGACAAGTATCTCACTGCTTTCTATAGGGAGCATTACATCAAAGCTGAGAAATTTGCCGAATTAGGAGAAGATGCAAAAAGGGCTTTGGATTTACTGGAATGTATCATGAAAGAAGTTTCTACCTCTATTCTCATGGGTTTGAAAGATGATAATCCTCTAGCTTGGCTTGAAATAGAAAAAGTATTGCCTGAAGGAACTGACCGCATTATAAGACCTCTTTGCATCGTAAGATCTCTCTCTGATTATTTCGCTATTGTGAAGTCAGACGGTGACTCTATGAGGGATCTTCTCGAGGGATCAGGCATTCACCAAAAGAAGTTAATAGATATGATCCCTCTATCCATCCTTAAGGGAGACACTCCTTCTATCAAAGGAGAGGATCTGTTAACTAGATGGATACCAAGCATAAGTTACGGTCTGATGATAAGCAGGGCTCTTACGATTCTATCAACAAAAACTGCAAAGCAGATAGAGGAAAAGGGAGGATTGGTGGTATATTCTGGAGGGGATGACGTTCTTACAATGATTCCGGCTGAAATATCCATTCAGACTGTCCTATCTACTAGGAAGACCTTTTCAAGGAGTGTAATAGAGGTTAAGGATCGCTTTGCTGAAAAAGTTCTCCGAGAGAAAAATGTTATCTATCAGTTCCCTGGTCTAGGTAAGAGAGCCACTCAGAGCTCATCAATTTTGCTTGTAGATGCCTTCTTCCCGCTTAGAAAATCTATTGAAATGGTATCTAATTTTGTAGAGGAGAAAGCTAAAGCTGTGAGGTATCCATCTGGAGAGAAGGATTGTCTTCACATAGTGTACAGGGGAAGAGAGGGATATATTCCAATGAGCTTAATAGAAATAGAAAAACTGAAGGAGTTACTTCTTACGCTGGCTCTCGGCTCATCCATCAGAAGCGGAAGCTGGGGCTTTCTGATATTAAATGGCCATGTTAAACCTGTCAGAGGCTTTTCAAGGGATGTAGTAGAGATGAAGACAGATCTAAACAGCGAGGAATGCTATAATCTTTACGAATCCTCTGCAAGAAGAGCTGGTGTAGATGCAGAGCTTTTGAGGCAGCTAGCTCCTTTAAGAGAGATAAGCGTGATAACTCCGAGAGGAAGATCCTGTCTTTTATCTGAGATTCTTAATGGAGTTGCTGCTCTTCTTGGGGCATTTAGGGAGTCAAGACCATTAGTCCTAGGTGAGGAAGTATGAATGGAAGCATATCTCTGAGGTTTGAGCAGGTAACCCCTCTTTTCTTCGGCAGGATGGAGGAGCTTTCTCCCACAGAATTTGTGAGAAGTTACTCTATTCCGAGTGCCTATACAGTCGGAGGAGCCACGATGACCTTACTAAGCGAAGTGGCAAAAATAGGGCTTGAAGAGATAGAAAATAAGGTGAGAAATAGAGAAATAGTGATAAGAGCCACTTATTTTGCTGCAAAATTTGGTAATAGCTGGAGATACTTCATTCCAGCTCCTCTTTCAACTTCTCACGGAAGAATATACAAAGTAATCGTGGCAAAAGGAAAATACAGCGGATTCTGCAGGATTAGCGGAATACCTTCAGCCGGAATTCCACCTATATCTGATTTCAAACCTGATGGAAAGAATTGGCTTATTGAAGTCTCATTTGATGACGAGAAAAGAAGATGGCAGATTAACACTGCATCTTTGGCTGGATTGAATCCCAGATTTTCAGACAGAACTAGCTTTGAGATGGAAAGAGTTAAAAGAACGGTGAAAGCTCCATCGCTTTACTTTAGGGAATTAGTAGAGGGATACGAAATATATAGTTTTAGTTATGGAAAGACACTAGATACCAGGGTGGCATGCGATATCCTCCTTCCAACAGATCTAAAAGAAAGACTTAGAATGGTAGAGTCAAGGCTTATCAGGTTCGGAGGGGAATCTGGCCTAGTAAGGGCGCATATAAGTGACGAGACACCGCTAAACTCTCTATGTAGGAAAGGTGTGGAAAAGGATGAGGTATATCTGGCAATTTCTCATATTCCTATCATAAGAAAGGGAGATGAGTTTTCAGTATTAGGATTTGGAAAACCCGATTGGATTTTTGGAAGAGTGGAGCTTATGGGAGGATGGTTAATGAGGGAAGAAAAGCCAAAAGATATGATATCTGTCTTATCTCCCGGATCTCTCTTCAAGATATGCAGCGTTGATGAAAGTTACGATGGAGAGTGGTACTTTAAGCTCTTATCAACAGCAGTTCCATTAAAGGGAGTTGAATAATTGGGGTGTTTAAAATGAAGGTTGGCTTAGAGGGAGTGAAAATCGGCATAAAGGGATATAAATGCTATTCTGAAAGAAAAGAGATTGAATTAAGGAAAGTAACAATATTGATGGGTCCCATGGGTGGTGGAAAATCCTCACTTCTAGAAGCACTAGCACTCTGGGGAAGAGTAATGTCAGGAGAAGTTAAAAACGAAGATTATGATATGTTCAAGGGTTCTCTCGCGCATCTAAACGGTATGCATCTAAAAGATCTTATCAACAAAGAAACAGATAGGATGGAGATTTCTGTTCTCTCCTCTAGGGAAAATGGGATAAAAGTGACATACATTCCACCGGAGAAGTGGGGTATATCCCTATTTATCAGAGGTAACGAGAGGGCATTAACTGAAGATAAAAAATTAGTAGATATTGAAATTCTAAGCAGTATAGTAAGTGTCTTAATAGGGTCTGTGGAAGGGGTAACACCCATTGAGGAGGATTTTGAAAATATAAAGGGGATAATAGACATGGATTCTCTTGCAGAGCTGGAGAGATCATCAGATTTACGGGAGGATCTCAATAAAATTTTAAACTTGAGGTTTATTAGTTATATAAGCTTTCACAGGCCATCACCAAAAGAGCTAGTATTATCACCGGAAAAGGAAGGAGCGATTCCGCCAGATCTAAGGAGCTACTTAGAGGAAAGAGAATGGAGTTCTGATGGATCCTCCTTAATACAGGCTCTCATTAGTTTAATAGTTTATAGAGTAGGGAAAAAAGAAAACATTGAAAATTTAGAAAAAATATTGGATGATCTGGATATTTGTGATGGCAGACCATGTATAGAATTGGGTCTTACTGATGGCATTCCTACAATCAAAGTAAAAACCAAAAAAGGAGAACTTGACATAAGAAATTTGAGTTGTGGCGAGAGAAACTGTCTTCTTACGATTCTAGCGGCCATTCAAGCAAAGAAGGGAGGAATTTTAATCATGGAAGAGCCTGAAATAGGAATTAATATAAGAACTCTTAGTAAACTATTCCGAGAACTTTACTCTCTTGACCTCCATTTACTCATGTCCACCCATAGCTTAGTGCCGTTCTCTGCTATAAGGAACTGCATCATTAGTAAGAAGTTAGAAGATGGAAAGGCTGCTTTCTCTAATATTTCATTATATTATGTTAATTACCCGAATTTAATAAAACTCGAGCTTGATGAGAGGGGTATTCCCTCCCTACTACCTGAAAAACTTCCTCCAGAACAACTGAAAGAAGAGGCCGGTATTCTTAAATCCGCGTTTTTCTTAGAGGAAGGGTGAAATGGAAATGTTCAGCTGTCATCAGGAGGAGGATGAAGCTCTCCTCAAAGAATGTTGCGATCAAATAGAAGAAGGAGAAATTAATATTATTAAAGGAGAATGTGATTGCTTTATTAGCGAGCTTCGCAGTATGCTCAAGGAAAAATATAGAGTATGTTCAGAAGACGACATAGAGATTCGCTGTATTTGCTTCGACAAGAGAAGCGTCTACGTGTGTCGTGAGTGTAAGAAGATAAAAGAACATAAAGAACATAAGAAGCTCGATAGAATAATCGAGGTTCAGATGCATGATCAAGAGAAATCGGTAAATATTCTCGTAGGAGTAGAATGCAAGAAATGGGGTTTTGATCGTGAGGAATCAATAAAAAGCAAGATAGATAACATTAAGGGTAAATTGATTGACTTCTTTAATAATGCAAATTTTCTCTATCAGCAGCTTGGCCTTTCCCTTAATAAATTTTGCTTCTTAATATATATTATACCAAAACTATCTAGCGATGTGAATAATATTAATAATTTTATTCAGAAGTTGGGTGAAGAATTATCTAAGCCCTTCAATAATTGTACAGCAGTATGAGTAAAAGGGACTAATATAAAAGAGGTGTGGAAGGGCCTTTGTAGTAGTAAAGGTGATGAGTAATGCCCATATGGATCACGGGATCCAAGCGGCTTCAGGATGAGGTCTACAAGTATTTTAAGGACGAAGTTTATGATCTAGCAATATATGATAAAGTAGCAGACTGTATAGCATTATTTGAAGAGGAACATTGGGACGACCGATACCTTGAGCAGGCTTTTAATTCCTCTTTACAGGAAATCGCCAAATTTATTGCTTCTGAAAAGGCAGCGACTGTCATATTCAGCGGATGGTCTATCTTTGATCCACTTGAATTTAAAGTTGGCATTATAAAATCGAAAGATACGAAAAAATCTGCACAGATAATATTCAGAGAAATCGTTTGGAATATACATAGGTACGCATGGGATTTTTCATCCATTTTTGTACTAACTGCCCTCGTTGATAAACATTTTCAGAATATCGAAAAGGATATCCTAATTGAAACAGAATATTCCAATGTAATAATCATTAGAATGGATGGCTTAACAAAAATTATTAGTGAAATACTGTAAAATCAGACTAGTTGAATCAGGTATAATCATTTAAAAATATATAAGTGTTGAATTAAAGTTTTTCAGGAGATTGTCCTCTTGTGTAGTATGTCCTGTGATATATTGAGAAATGCCTATCTTGAGCCTTCTTTTATCGTGTATTACCCTGATATAGTCTACACAAATCCTCGTATTGCTGAAATAGACATTCTTCTTCTGCTTAATGGAGGTTACATCTGCATTGAGTTGAAAAAAGACCCACAGGAATCTCCAAAAGATTCATTAAAGTTTTTCTCAGATGGCTTGGGATCTCAGGCTGTACTTTACATAAGTAGTAAACCTCTAGGTCCTGAGGCAATATCAGGAGTAGGAATTCTTAATCCTCTTATCATCTCTCGTGATAATTTTCCCTTCGAGAAATTAAAGAAGTGGAGGGAGTATCTGACAAAATTCTTTGAAGAAAGACGTAAGTTTTTCTCTATCGACAACTTTCTGTGCACTCTTATTCTTTATGGATCCCCAGAAATATGCAATCTGCTCCTGTCTGAGAAGGGGGATTCTGATTCTATAGTACCATTTGATAGGCCTAGAGAGCTAAATGATCTCATCAGACATAGAATCTCCCTGATAAAATGTGTAAAGGGACTTGCACCTTCTCCTGAGAATTATATTAATAAGATTGTTGAAAATGATAAGATAGAAAGTGCAAAGGGTGGAAAGCTCGTGGTCCTTATTCCTATCATAAGTCCTTCCCTTCTTAATAAGGTAGTGGAATCTATAAAGAATCTGGGGAAATCTGCTGAAATAGTCCTTCTTTGTACAGATAAAAGCTCCGATAATTGTAAAATGATAGAATGTGAGTTAATGAAAAAAGGTTTAGGGAAGTTGAAGACGGATTCCGTAAAAATTGAAGAATGGAGTTCTAGGGCAGTGGAGGAAGCCTTAGGGGGAGGTACTATTCTGCTAGCTGGAGAGATCCCGAAAAATGTCCTGATAGAGCTCGTGAATAAGATCCATGAGAAAGAAGGTGGGAGCATAGAACTTGCTTCCCTGTTATGGAGGCCAGTTCCTAAGAATAAATTTGGAGAGGAACTCAAAGAGGTCATTGAGGGAAAGAAATGCGATTTTGGATTAAGGGAGGATGTAAATCTTGTGTCTGTCCGGCTCTGATGTCCAAGCTAGTCTATGCCTCAGGATGAGGGGAGACTTCAAGCCAAGAGGTGAGGGAAGAATAGCGGGTACCCTTTCAGATCCATGGAAAATCTGGACATTTCTTACAACGCATGGAATGTGGTGTCAGGGCATAAAATCTAAAAAGATGGATCTCTCCATAGATCTTCTAACAGGAGGAACCACGCTCCTTATATCTCATGAGAAGGATGATTATCGCTTGATAAAAGCAATAGAATCGGTACCTCTCTTCCACTTGGCAGTTGATGCTCTAGTTACAACTAAGGAAGAGGGAGAATATACTTCTTGGGGAATCCACTCGAAGATAAAAAATGGAGAGATAAAAGCTGTGAACTGCAGAAAAATACTGGAAGTGACCCCCCTCACTTTTCATGCAGCCACAAGCGGTATTCATAGAGTTGGACTCTACTATAGGATAATGGCATTTCAGCAGTCTCTGAGCACGCGTATAGCTCAAGCCCTATCCCTCCATGGCGATATACCTCCTCCTTATGAGGTATTCTCTGTAGAAGAGGGACAGGAGATCTGCGGATCTCTCGCTGCTCTTCTATCTGGTATTATGAAGTGGGGAAGAGTAGATGTAAGAGTGATCAGAGAAGAACTCACAACGTCCGTAATTAAGTCCCCAAATGAGGAGGTACTAAAAGGTGTGAAAAAGCTTCTCAGGAACTTAGGGGAGGATATCCTTCCCGATATAATTTGGGATCGTGGTAAAGGACCTCTCTTGAGCTTTAACATATTTTCTAATATTAAAGATATTCAACTTGAAAAATCATTAGAATATATTAATGAGATTTCTCTTGGAAGGCTTGCATGCTATGATGGGCTCGCAGAAAAATTTGTAAAGGAAGAGTTTGACCTCGCTATCGATTTTTCCGAGCAAATGGGTCCATGCGATGTTTATCTCCTTCTTCTTATCCTTAAAGAAAGAGGAATTCTTGAGAAGTGCAGGAAAATGTGGCTTATAGGAACTCCTCTTACATATCCGGCAGCAATGTACTCCCTTCTCTATCTTAAGCAGATTCAAAAACTTCCCTTATCAAGACTTGTCCTCTCTAGTGAGGATCCTGCCTTCTCCAAGATCGTTGCTGAACGCATAAGCTCTGAAGGCGAAAAGATCATTTATATAGCAGCAGGGCCTGTATCCCACGTTCTATCTTTCTATAAAACCCTCTTAGAAAAGAAAGGGA
>Ga0207433_10007015_pt1 | contig 19083 bp, 17 predicted proteins | sample YelNatPaOPGAMG01_FD_187559 | JGI IMG/M metagenome (GOLD analysis project Ga0207433, IMG submission 187559) | Hot spring thermophilic microbial communities from Obsidian Pool, Yellowstone National Park, USA - OP-RAMG-01 (SPAdes) (version 3) | ecosystem: Environmental > Aquatic > Thermal springs... | reverse complement strand
AAAAAAATGCCAAAGAAAAAGAAGGAAGAACCAAAACCTGAGGAGCAAACAACTCCTCCTGCCTAAGTTATAGGCAGCTTTTTTTTCTTTTTATTTTTTTAAGGATAATATGATATAATGCTAGACATTTATCAAGCCTCGATGATTATTTTTTTCGTAATCGTTGCAATTTGGGTATTTTTCGACAGAAAAAACATTGAGTTTAAGTATATTCTTTTTCTGAGAAAAACTAAAAAAGGAATAAAGCTTTTAGACAGAATTTCAAAATTTAAAAAATTTTGGAAAGCAATTGGTATAATTGCAATAATTTCTTGCTTTTTGATGATGATAGATGGTCTGAGAGGACTGATTCAAGCCTCTTTGATGATAATTTCTGGTGAAATAAAAGAATCTTTAGGAGGCTTAGTTTTACCAACTCCAACTGCTAAGCCAGTTTTTGGTCCAGGTTTTATAGGAATTCCCTTTCTTTTTTGGATAATAATTTTACCAACTATTCTTTTTCCCCATGAGATTGCTCATGGAATAATGTGCAGACTAGAAAAAATAAAAATAAAGTCAGCAGGTATAATTCTTCTTTTGATCTTGCCAGGAGCTTTTGTAGAACCAGATGAAAATGAAATTAAAAAATCAAAACTTTTAGCAAAGTTAAGAATATTTAGTGCAGGAAGTTTCGCAAATTTGATAGTTGCTTTTTTAATTTTTATTCCATTTTTAGGGGTTGGTTTGCTTCCTAATGTAATTTGGCCTAGTATTGCTACTGGCTACTTGAAAATAGTTGAAGTTAATTCAAGTGCTCCTGCAGGAAAAGCTGGTTTAGAAGCAGGAATGCTAATCACAGAAATTAACGGGAATAAACTGAAAATAAGCTATATCGATTTTCTAAATTTAGATTATTTGACAAAATACACCAAAGGTATTAAAGCTGGAGATACGATAAACATAACTGCAAACGGAAAGTTGTATGAAGTTCATGTCGAAGAGATAAAGGAAAACAACTCAACAATACCTTTTATAGGAATTAGTGTTAGACTTGATTCAAAATGCGATGAAAAAACTTTTGATTTCGTAACAAATCTTTTCACTTGGATGTGGATTTTAAACTATGCAGTTGCAGTTTTTAACATCTTGCCAATCTATCCTTTAGATGGAGGTTTAATCTTAAATGCAATATCAGAAAAATTTGCAAAGAAATATTCAGAAAAAATTGTTATTTCAATAACAATTATTGTTGTTTTGCTAGCTTTATTTACAATAATAGGCCCTTACATTATGGGAGCACTTCAGTCTTTCTGATTTCAAAATTTCTTATAGGGTAAACCTTTCTTGCTTCTTGCATAACTCTATTCTTTATTGAATTGTCGATTATTTTTCTAACAAAATCTGAAATCTTTGAATTCTCAACTTCTTCTTTTATTATTTCGCTCACTCTTTTTCTCATGAACTTCTTTGTTTTACTGTTTATTTTTCTTGAAACTATTGTTAATCCTTTAACTCTTATCTTTACCCCATCAAGAGTTTTCAAATCTTGTATTGTATCAATTCTCCTTATCCTTCTTAAAACCATTCTTGAAATATAGTCGCGCAAACATTCAGAACCATCAAAATCAGCAAAAGCCTTATCACCCTCAACCCTTTTTATCTTGAAAGTAAATTTCATGTAGTACTTGGAAAAATCGTTAGTAAGTTCTAATAGGCTAAACGTTATTCTCTTCCCTATCAAAGATTCTGGCTCAGCTGCCATAGTTCTTCCTAACTCCCTATTCTCAAGGTAATCTGGACCTATTATCGTGAACCAATGTTTTACTTTGGTTTTTTTCACCATACCATCACTTTTGCACTAGAAGCTTTGCTTCTTCTGGTGAATACTTCCAATCTTTTGGCAAAATTCCTTTTCTTATGTAATATTTTGAAAGCCTTCTTATCTTTGACTCTAAAAGTTGCAATCCTCTTAAAGAATGTTTATCTGCTTTGTTTTTTTCAAGATGCTCTCTAAGCTTTACTGCTTTTCTAAAAAGACTTAATAAATCCTCTGGAAATTGAGGATAAAGTTTATTTTCTTTCATTATTTCTGTTATCGATTTTCCTGTTATTGCTTTGACGTCAGGAATTCCGTACCGATCTCTTAAAATCATCCCTATTTTTGAAGAAGTATTTCCTTCTTTAGCAAGTTTAACAACTAAATCCTCAACATCCTTTTTCTTATACTTTACCCACTTTGGAACAAACCTTACTGGCAAATGCTTCGAACCCATGGAATCACTTTAAAACCCAAATAAAAATCAAAGCTACTGTTGCAAGAAAACTTAAGGAAGCACCAAACATAGCTAAAATTGCTGGAAAACCCTGAGGCGAAACTATAGTTAAACCTATGCCTAAGCCAAGAAAAATAGCTCCAAGAAATATAACTAAAATAGAAACATTTTCAGCAGTTTCAATCCTATTCTTTCCCTTTATTTTCTCTTTCCATATATCTTGCACGCTTTTCAATTTCCTCAACCCTCTTTAAAACTTTATCTGCATTCTTATATTCTTTTTTATAACCTTTAACTATATTATCCCAGCAAACTTTTAATATTTTAAAATGCGTTGATTTTAAAGCTTCAAAAAGCAAGTTTAAATCGACACCAAAATCTTCTATCCTGCTTGAAAAATCACCTAAGCTAAAATCTATAAAGTAAATTTTATCATCTTTCAAAATCATGTTGCTTGTTGTTAAATCGCCATGGACAATCCCAGAAGAATGAAGCTTTCCTATAAGTTCGCCAACTCTAAAACAAATTTTCTCTATTTCTTCCTCTTTTGCTGAACTCAAAAATTCTTTTAACCTTATTCCTTCTACAAACTCCATTATTATTTTGTGATTTTTTTCGTCAACAAAAAAAACTTGAGGAGTAGCAACTCCTATGCTTCTTGCTTCCCTCAAAAGGTTTACTTCTTTCCTTGTCCTTAATTTTCTTAACTTTTCATCTATTTCCTTTATTCTATACTTTTTCTCTATTCTTTCCTTAACCAAAACTTTTTTTCCTTCAAAACTATCAAGATAAAGAATTGCTTCTGCCCCTCTGTAAATTATTTCCATAAAATCAGCTTAAGGGTCTTTTATTCCATCTTCTGTAATCTTGAAAACACATTCGCCTTCTGGCAAATCAGGAGCGTCAACTAAACGAGCAATCCTTGTTCCCTCTTTTCCTCTTCTAAGATAAAGCCTATATGTACTCATATGAGCTAAAACATTCCCGCCTACTGGAGCTGTAGGATCACCAAACAAAACATCAGGTCTTGCCATCACTTGATTTGTAATATAAACCGCAAGGTTATAAGCATCTGCAAGCTTTTGCAAATGGTGCAAATGTCTATTAAGCTTTTGCTGTCTTTCTGCTAGCTCACCCCTTCCTACAAAGTCTGCTCTGAAATGACTGGTGAGAGAATTGTGAACCACAAAACCATTAGCAATATAACATTCGTACCCTGGCACAGTCGTATCATAAACAAAATCTGTTTTCTTTTTTACTTCAGATATTCTCTTTATTTTGAAGAAACCTAAGTTTGAATTAACAATCTTCTTTAAAAACTCTAACTCTTCACAATTTCCAACTTTTTCTAGTCTTTTTATCAATTTTTTTAAAGTAGTTCTTTGTGGATAATAATATCTCCTATAAGTTGAAAGTCCAAATCCCCATTTTGTTTGCAAGGTATAAGTAGAAATGCCCAATTTTTTTGTTATTCTTTCTATTACTTCTGAGGAAATTGGTATAGGATCTTTATGCAAAAACTTCCTATTTAAAAACTTTACCATTTTATCGAGTTTTATTGCTTTTTTGGAATGATTAAAACCGATAAACTTCCGGAAGTTTATCAAACTTTTACAATCTATTATTCTAATCTCATAAGTTTTACCAAGCTTATTTTTTGAAAGTTTAGGTTTAGTAGTTTCTATACCAAACCTTAATAATGCGTACTTTACTTGCTCTACTAATTTTTTACTTGCAGAAGCAAAAATAATATGATGCAATCTTGAAACCCTAGACTCTGTTTTATTTTTTCTCCTAAAAATCACTTTATAAGGTTTTCCAAAATATACACAACCTTCTGCATCAAAAAGACCTCTAAGAAAAGCAGAAACTTCTTTATCAGTTGCACCCATGATTTTCTTAGGTATTTCTTTTTCTTTTGAATTTTTTTTCATTCCCATGCTAATGAGAAAATCTGCCAAATCTGCAGAATTTATACAGAAATAATAGCAGTTTTTCCTTTTTTCCTTTTTAATTTGTCTTGGTTTAAGAGATAATTTTTTAGCTAAATTTCTATAATACTGTAAAATCTTTTTATTACCATCCCAAAACGTTAGAGATGAATTGGCATTGATTGAACCATCACCTAAGAAATAACCTAAAAATTCACACCAATTTTCACCTAAAAATTTTTTTCCACTTATTTCTAGCTTTTTAATCCCAACAACAAAATCATCTTTCTTTAGCTCCTTAGCAAATTTTTCTTCTATTTTATCACCATTCAAAACAAAGAATCTATGATTTGGTGTGACTTTAATCTCTCTTGTTCCTACATCTATTGTTAGTAATTTTTCTGGGAACTTTTTGTATAAAGTAGAAACATAAGCAGGCTCTTGTGAAAAATTATCGAAATCGACTGCCAACAAAGGATTGTCCATAATAATTTCTTTTGGTTTAACTATATTCCCTTCAGCGTTTATAATGTTAGTATCAGGATGTACGCAATCGAGCACAATTAAACCAATGTTTTTCTCTTCTATTAGCTCGTTAGCTTTCTCTACCAAAAGCATTTGATGTTCAGCATTAAAAGCTCTTGCAACATAAATATTTTTCAAAACTTCTTCTGGGTTCAATTTTAAGAACTTTGCTATGGCTGTTATTCTTGTAGGACTGAAAGTATTTTCAGTATCTATTACCAAACATCCTCTTTTTAATCCTCCTTTTTCTTCTGGAAGTTGAACGTTAACTGCAAGTTGAAAACCAAGCTGAGTATTATGGAATAAAGTTGGTAAATAACCACCGATAAACGTATTTCCTTTAGGTACAACAAAATCATACACATAATCCTTATAAGTTATTTCTTCGATTTTCTCTATACCATCCCATGCAAAAAAGTTGAAAATTTTGCAAATTTCTAAGCCAAAATTAATACGAGTTAAGCGCTTATCAAGCTCAGCAACAAGCAAAGATTTAAGTTTGTTTATTAGCTCTGGATTTCTTTTTATAGGCAAACCTCTTCTCAAGTAATTTTGTAAAGTGGATCTGCTTATTCCTAATATTTTTGAAAAAGTAGAATAAGGAAATGGTAGAAGATTAACAAGTTCTTTAAGTTCTTCCTTTGATAAACTTTCTAGGTTAGATGCTAAATTTCTTGCTTTTTCTAGGTATTCTTTTCCTGTTAAAAAGATTTCAACTATTCTTTCAAAAGTTTTCTGATTGATTGAATTAGCATTAAGTGATTTTACAAGAACAAAATATGCGTAATCTCTCAAATTTCTTGGGCCTATGAGTTTTCTTTTTCTTCCTCTATTACTATAAAGCGTATCTCGATACAACTGCTTTAAAACCTCAATTATTTGTTGTGGATAACCATAAGCAGAATTTCTAGTTTCATACTTTCTTTTAAGAATATCGTTAATTTTTTCTCGGTCAAAACCAACTATAAAAAGTCTTTTATATTCTTCACCTTTAATTTTTTTGGAAGTTAACGTACATTCAACGCCAAATCTTTTAAGTAAATAAGCCAATTGACTTGCCAGTTTTTCACTTTTTGTAGTTAATTCTATTTCTCCACCCTCATACCCATCCCCTTCAATATATCCTTTTAAGAAAGCTTTTACAACTTTATCTGAACCCTCAAAAATCTTAGATGGTATAAACTTACTATCCGCTTTGCATTTTCCTAGTTCTCCTAGAATTTCAAGCGTACATTTTCTAATAAGTATTTCATAGTTGATTCTACCTCTTTTAATCTTCCTTACTCTTGGCTTATAACCAAACCTTTTAATTAAATAAGAAACTATCCATTTCTTTATTTTTTCATTAGTTGTAGTTATTGAAAGAGGATTTCCACAGCCTTCTGCAACAAACAAACCTAAAAAGTAGGCGTCATCTTCACTTATCTCATTTTTATATTCAAACTCAATTTTTTTCGGAACAGCAATTATATCATTTATTTTAAATAATCCTGCAGGTTCCCAAACTAAGCATGAGTTTTTAACAGAAAGTAATTTATGATTCTTGGTAATTTCTAGAATTCTACCTCTTTTAGTTTTTATTCTTAAAATTTTATCAACAAACTCTTTATAAAGAAATGCTGCATTCACTTTTTCTATACCTTTAGAAGTAAAACCTAAAACCTTAACATTTTTTAGGGGAACTAAAAATCCTTCTTCAAACTTTTTTTCACCAAAAATTGAGCTATACTTTTTATAAGCTTCTTCTATAGTTTCGTAATGGAAATTTTCATCGTTAAAGAAAATTATTGGTGTGTTTTTCCCCACACATTTTCCGCTTCCGAAGGCGCCATAACTTTCTGTAATAGCTTGAGTTTGAATCCCTCCTCCTAGCAAATTATCAAGGTTTTTTGAACCAGTAGTAATTCTTAATGCTTTTTCCTTTCTTTCTAAAATTTTATCAGCTGGCTCAAAGCCAATATCAAGCATTTGCCTTATTGCGTTTATTATTTTTGCAGCCTGGCCTTCACCAATTTCAGCTATTCTTGCAAGTTCAGAAGGTGAGGTAACAGCAATAACCATAGGGTCGACATAGCCCACTTCTCTTAACTTTTGGGCTATTTTTTCTCCAACTCCAGGAATATCCTCAAGGTTTATTTCCTTTTTCATTCTTTTTCCCATAATTCTTTTCTTCCTATATAAATATATTCTTCTATCTCACTCATTCAAGTGGTAAATTCAACTCTTCTAGCAATTTTTTACTTTCTTCTTCAGGGTTTAAATCTTTAAAATCGTTAGCTAAAAGCTCAAGCCTATCAAAAATTTTATTCTTTTTCACTCTTCCAGAAATTATAAGCTCTCTTCCCAAAAGTTTTTTCTCAACTAGGCTAAAATTTTCTTCTTGAAGTTCTTCTGCTTTTAAACCTAAAAGCTTTTCAGCAGTTTCCCTGAAGAAAACTGTTCTTATGTTTGAAGTTCCATCGTCAACTATACAAGAAATAACTAGCTCAGGGATTGCTTCAACTTCTCCATGCTCCTTACATTTTTTTTCTTCAAGTGTGCTGTTGCAAACAGGGCAAACGTAAAAGAATAATTTGTTCCTAAAAACATGAACTATCGTTCCTCTTACTTCAAAAATTCCTGGTTTTATATCCTTTATTAAAACTCTTTCATTTCTTTTGAAAACAAAGTTTGAAATTTCTTCTAGACTTGGCAAATCTTCTGCTTCTATTTCTTTTATACTTCCGTATTTTCCTAAAGAAATTTCAACATCACCAAAAATGTTTTCTTTTGCTATACCGTTTATTATTTGAATAGGAGTTCCAACTTTAAGCAAACCTTCTTCAACAATTTTTACTTGATCGTTCCATAAAGGCAATCTAATAAAGCCTGTTTTGTCAGCAATAAAAACACTCGCAACCTTTCCCTCGCTACCATCTGCTCTTTTAAAGTTTGTTATGTTTGAGATTCTAAAAACTCTTCCTATCAAATTGATGTTTTTCATTCCAGCTATTACATTTTTTATTTCCAACCTTTTTCTTGCTATTGGTTCTAAATCAATCCCAAGTTCTCTTGCCACAAGATAAGCAGCACCTTCTTTTGAAATTAAGCCAGAAAGCTCTTCTTGCTTTGAAGAAACCATTTTTTCTATTTCTTCTTTAGGAGTATTAGCCCTTTTCATTATTTCCTCTAAAATTTTCTCGTAATCAAGCATAAAAATCAAATAATAATTCAAAAGTTAAAGATAAATCTTTCTCTTAGCTTAGGAATTTCTTTTTTGCTGCTATCACATCTTCTCCCAAGATTGTTTTTCTTCCTGCATGTTTTGCTAATAAAGCTGCTTCTTTTGCTACTTCATAAACTTTTTCTTCCATAACTTTTGCAAATTCTTTTGCTGCCTCGCTAGAAACTCTTTTTGCTCCTGCTTTTTTCAGAATTCTTTCGAAGGGAGCTGATGAAAACACCATATTCTCACTATTAAAATATTACTTTAAAGATTTTTAATTCTGAGTTTCCATAAACATATTCAAAATGTTTTAGACCTTGACCATTCCAGAAAAACATTTTTGTAAATAAAGAATCTCTAACTGCTGGTGGCATGAATAAAACATAGCTATAACTAGAATCAACCCAAAGCAAACCATTAATCAATTGAGCGTTAGTTTGATTTGCATAGCTTACGTATCTTGAGCCTGAGTATGTTGGGTAAAATGCCTCTTCAACTAAGTACCTATTGCTCCAGATTGGGTAAAGAGTACAGTTTGCTTCGCTTAAGCATTGATTAAAAGTTTTTCCTTGAGTAGGAACTAAAGTAAGTGCTCCTCCAAAGTAAGTTGGGTTTCCAGAAGAATCGAAACCAGAGAGAGTGCCTTGCCAGAAACACCAGACATAAGTGTTTGCAGTAGCATAACAAGCTCCTGGTGAATTTGGACTTGCTCTAAAACCACCAAAGAAATTCATCCAAACATATTTTCCTATCAAATCAGCACTCGCAATTATATACATATCGCTAACAGGATCGCAAGCATCTTTTGGAACAATATTACCAAAAGTTTTTTTTACTTTTTCACAATCCTGAAAGCTTAGTTCTTTATATTTTTTAAGAATGTTAAGTGCTTCTTCTTCACTTGAAGTTGAGAAAATTCTTCCCATGTCTTGAATTCTTATGTTGTGATTGTAAGGGATGCATAGCTCAGGACCACAGTGAGCACCGTCTGCATGCACTTTCAAAGGCTTTCCCTTGTCGTAGGAATAACCTGCTATTATATGACCAGGGTCCCACCAAGTTACTATTAGAGAATCTTTATCTGCATTTTTAACTAGCCAATCTAAAGCATTAATCCAGTTTTGACTTATTTCCATTCCTCCTGAAGAATAGCCCGCTTGAATTGCAGTAGAAACAAAAATTAAAGAGAGAATTGCTATCACACCAAAAATTGTTGAAGCAATAAAATCTCTTTTCAGATATTTTACCAAATTTCCTATAACATAACCTGCTGATGCAGCTGCTGCAACTGAAAAGGAAAGGGCAAATCTTATACCACTTGAAATCATGTAAAGGGTTGCAAAATACCAGAGCAAAAGGAAAATTTCTGTAAAGTCAAGTTTTATTTTCTTGTAAAGTTTTAGTAAAACAAAAGGAATTATAAGCAAAGAAATTAGAAAAGGTGCATACCCTATTCTTCCAACGATTTCAAGAAATCCTGAAGAAGAAAAAATGTTTATTCTTTGAAGCTCTGCGACTGAAATGTTTACTAGCAAACCTTTGCTCGGGTCTGTAAAGCCAAGCAAGACTAGAAAAGCAGAAAATATATTACCCCAACCTAAAAGAATGCTTACTATATTTGTTGGAATTAGAATTATGAGATATGGAATTAAAAGTCCTTTTAATTCTTGAAAAGGTTTTGAAATTTCTATAATAAGCTTTCTTTGATGAATCATCTCTTCTATAATTCTAAAGAAAAAGAGAAAAACTAAACAAGTAGTAAGAAGAATTAAAACGAACCAGCCTCCTCCCCAGTTCCAGACAAAAAGCAAGTTTGAAACTATAGCAAAAATGTAACAAGGAATTGATTTTTTCTTTAGAGCTAAAAAAACTGAGAAAATGCAAAGAAAAGTATAGAAAACTACTACTGGGTCGTTATCACAATAGCCTGCCATACTTACTCCAATAAAAGTGGGAGTGAGCAAAGCAAACAAGGCAGTAGCTAAGCCTCCCCATTTGTTTGATAAAATTCTTCCTAAAAGAAAAGCTGGAATTGCTCCTAAAGCAACCATTATCAAAGGAGAAATTTTTGCTATAAACATAAAAGAAATATTTTTGAAAAAGAGTTGAGCAATTTTATAAAATAAAATCATGGTATATTCAAAACCTAGTTGAACTTCATAAGGCCTTCCTGGAGGATAAAATGTTTGATAATCCCATTTTGGGGGAATGAGATTGTTATTCATTATTTCTAAAGCATGTCTGTAATACCACCAAGGGTCATAATCCAGAATTGTTGGAGCATCTAAAGTTGAAAGTCTAACAAAAACGGAAAGATAAATTATAACAAGCAAAATAGTAGTGACTATCAACCAATTAATTAGTTTATTTTTATTTATTTCCATAAAATATCATTTCTCTTTTAATATTAAAAGTTGAATTACAAACATTGATTTGTTAAAATAAATAAGGTGGAAGCTTGAATTTTACTGAAATAAGAAGGATTGCTCTGGAATATGCAAAAGATTACCCGACAAAAAGTTACAACATAACAAGCAACCTTAACTGGTTTAGGTATGTTAAAAAAATAGAAAAGATAGAAAAGATTATTCCTAAAAATGGAAAGTGTTTAGAGGTTGGTTGTGGTATAGGACATATTAGTGCTATGATTAAATTAATTAGACCAAAACTAGAAGTAATTGGTTTAGATATTAAAAGTTTCCCTACTTGGAGAAAATATAAAAAGTTTGGTTGTAAGTTTTTAGTTGGTAATGCTGAAAAATTAAAATTAAAAGACTCTTTCGATATTGTAATTTCTTTTGGTGTGATGGAACACACAAACCACCATAAATTCTTAAGTGAAATATATAGAACGCTTAAAAAAGGTGGTTATAACATTATTTTTGACCTTCCAAATAAATTTTCATTTTCAGAATCTTTTGTAGCAAGAAGCTTACAAACTATTTTGAGAAGAAAAATTTTTTATCATGAAAAAATGTATACAAAAAAGGAGATAGAATGTTTACTTAAAATACATAATTTTAAGATTCTGGAAATATCAAGGGAGGATTTAATACCAGCCCAAGTGGAAAGAGTAAGTAAAAAGTTTGCCAATTTTTTAAATAAAAATTATAAATCAATAGATAAGATAGACCATTTTTTGAATAGAACACCGTTAAATATTTTTTGCCAAACTTATAGCATAATATGTCAAAAAGATTAACTTATACTTTTAAAAAGATTAACAAAGAACTTTTCAAATCTTTTCCAATTATAGCCTTTAGCTAAGTTTCTATTCTTTCTCCCAATTTGAATTGCAAACTTTTTATTATCTAGGAGATAAACTATTCTTTCAGCAATTTCTTCTGAATTTTTCCTTTCTATTATTTTATCTGCCTGCCCTATGTCAATTGACGAAACTATCGCACAACCAGAAGCCATAGCTTCTAAAATACTTAAACCAAAACCTTCGCTTAAAGAAGGCAAACAAAATATCAAGGATTTACTATAAACTTCTGTTAGAGCTTTTCCTTTTAAAACTCCCTTAAATATAACATTCTTTGGTGAAATCTTTTTCAACTTTTCAAGACCTAAACCTCCTCCAACTATAATAAACTTTATGTTTGGAAGCATTCTTGCTGCATCAACTAAGTATTTTAAACCTTTAAGTCTAACTAAAGAATCATCCATACTAACACTTCCTACAAAAAGCACAACATTTTCTTTTTTTCCAGTTTTGAATTTTTTAAAATCTATTCCTGGATGAACCAAGAAAATTTTTTTCGCTTTCAAACCAATTCTCTTACCTAAAGCTAGAGCAGAATTATTTTGAAAAATTATTGCATCAAAATCTCTTGACAAGAAAATTTTCTCAAAAAATTCAAAAATTCTTCCTAAGATTGGGCCACGAACATCTTTCCAATAAGGGCCAAGAATATGGTTGACATAACAAACTACAGGCTTTTTCAAAATCTTTCCAGCAACCCAAGAGGGAAAACAAAAATTTCCACTTGTTGTTAGAATTAAATCTGCCCAAGAAGTATGCTTTAAAATTATTGGAAGAGTTAAATTCATCGCATATCTATTGATAGGAATTCTTATCGTTTCAATTCCTTCATAAAATTTGATTTTTGGATTGCCTGAAGTTAAAACCTTTACTGAAAATCCATTTTTAACAAGCAATTTGGCTATCTTTAACATTAAGAATTCTCCACCACCCTTGAACTCTGGAGGAAATATTTCATGAGTTATTAAAACCTTCATCTTGACACTATTTTAAGTTTTAAATCAATAAATTAATAAATCGTGAAAAAATGATTGGAAGAACTAAAAGTCTTTTATTTGATAAAAGGTTTCCGCATTTTTTTCCTTATACTTTGATAAAAAAGCATTTTACTAAAATAGAATTAAAAGAACCTAAAAAAATTCTTCTTTCTCTAACTTTTGATGTTGAATTTAATCTATTCATAGAAAATAAGCATGTTGAAATTTTTCTTAAGAGATATAAAAATTTCCTAGAAAAAAATAATTCTACTCTTTTTGTCTGTGGAGAAATAGTGAAAGAAAGTAAAGAGTTACAAAAATTTAAAAAATGTGAGATTGGGTTGCATGGATATGCCCATGAGTTATGGGGAGAAGAAAAGTGGTGGCTAAATAAAAAACCTATAGATAAAAAAACAAAAATAGAATTACTTAAAATCTCTATGAAAAATTTTGAAGAAAAAGGGCTTAGAAGGCCTGTTAGTTTTAGAGCCCCTTACATGATTTCAAACTTAGAAACTTTGAAAATAATAGAAAATTTTGGGTTTACTGTAGATTCTTCTGCTTCAACCTATTTAAACGAAAATAATCTTCCTTATAAGCACTCAAAAATAGTTAGAATACCAGTATCGGTTAACCCAATTCCTGAATTCAAAAAGATTTTTTTCCTACCTTTTGCGTTTTATAAGATTTTCAACATGCAAAATTTTTGTAATTTTGATGAGGAAGAACTTAGAAATTATATAAGAGTTGTAACATCCTTTCAAGAAGCAAACAAAATAAAACCACATCTTGTATTTTTAGCTCACTCTTATGAATTTTTTAACGTAAGTGAATTGAAGTATTGCTCTCCAAAAAATTATGAAAGCTTAAGAAAAATGGTTAAATTCCTAAAGGAAAATTATGAAATTGAAATATTAAGAATAAAAGATTTGGCGAAGAGGGTTTTAATATGAGCGTTCTTGTTATTGATGGAGAAGCAAATGCAGGCTTAGCTGTTACTCGCTCTTTGGGAAGAAAAGGTATAGAAGTTGATGTTGGCGCAAGAACAAATTTAGCTCCAAGTTTTTTTTCTAAGTATTGCAAAAAATCTTTTGTTTACACAAACCCAGAAAAAAATGTAAAAGGTTTTGTTGAAGATTTATTAAAAATTTTAGAAAGAAAAGATTATGAGATGCTTATTCCTTGTAGTGATTTTACAATAGTACCAATTTCTCTTTACAGAAGGCTTTTTGAAGAAAAAGTTGAGCTAGCTTTGCCAAAAAATGAACTTCTTAGATTGAGTTGGAGTAAATCCAAAATTTTAAGGATTGCAAAAAAAATTGGTATTTTAACCCCAAAAACTTTTTTTATCAAGAGGGTTGAAGAGTTAGAAAAAATTAAAGACAGGATAAAATATCCTGTAGTAATTAAACCAGAATCTAGTAAATGGTTGTTTAAAAATCAACTTATTGACATGCAAGTAAAGTATGCGAACAATTTTGAAGAGCTTAAGCAGAACTTTAAAAATTTGTTTGTTGGTAAAAAACCACCTTTGATTCAAGAAGTTATAGAAGGCTATGGGTTGGGATTTTTTGCTTTGTGTAAAAACGGAAGAATAAAAGCATTTTTTGTGCACAAAAGGTTGAGAGAAGTTTCTGTTGATAAAGGAGCAAGCACTTTGAGAGAAAGTATTTGGAATGAGGAAATTAAGGATTATGGAAGTAAATTGCTTAAAAAAATTAAATGGAATGGAGTTGCGATGGTCGAGTTTAAAATGGATGAAAAAGAAAAGAAACCAAAATTGATGGAAGTGAACGGGAGATTCTGGAATTCTCTACCTTTAGCTATTGCAGCAGGAGTTGATTTTCCTTATTTGCTTTATAAGCTAATTAAAGAAGGTGATGTTGAAACAATTTCTAGCTATAAGCTTGGCATCAAATCTCGCTGGCTTAGTGGCGACACTTACAGGCTAATAAAAATATTAAGAGGTGAGTATAATAAAAGCTTGTTCCAAGAGCCTTTAACAAAAACTCTAAAAGATTATTTTAAATTCTGGGGGAAAGACTTGCATTATGATATCTTTACTTTTGACGATATTAAACCTGCTTTTGTAGACTTATTGAATTCTTTAATAAAGTTTTTGAAAAAAAGGTAAGATATGAAAGGGATAATTCATGTACATACAAGAGAATTTTCTTATGATAGTAAAGTAAGTTTTCAAGAAATTAAAGAATTCTGTAAAAAAATGGGTTTTAGTTTTGTAGCTTTAACCGAACATTCAGAAAGCATGAATAAAAGTAAAATGAAAGAGTTCGTTAGAAAATGTAAAAAAATGAGCGATAAAAATTTGCTTTTTATTCCTGGGCTAGAATTTTTAACAAAAGAGGGTTATGAAGTGCTTGGTATAGGAATTAGAAAGTTTTTACACAAAAGTTCGCTAGAAGAAACGATAAAATTTATCCATAAAAATAATGGAACTGCAATTCTAGCGCATCCTTGTAAGTATAAAAAACTGCCAAAAAGTTTAGATGTTGATGGAATAGAAATTTTGAATTTCGAATATGATGGTTTTTTTCCTTGCCCAAGATCTTTAAAACTTTTAAAAGAGCTTAGAGAGAAAAACAAAAATGTTTTTGGTATTTTTGGTTTGGATATTCACAGAAAAATACATTTTAGGAATATTTTTGTAGAAATGAAATGCAAAATGAATGAAAAAAAATTAATTCAAAATTTTAAAAAAGGTTATTTTCAAAATAAAAATTCATTTTTTAGCTTAAGCCCACAAAATAATTTGAATAAAATATCAAAAATTTTCTGTTTTTCTGGTTATAAGGTTTTTAGCTGCTTAAAAGGAACGGGAAAAGTAATTTTTAAAATTCTCAGGAAAATAAAAATTATAAAATGATGATAAAAAATGAGCTACGTATTAGGAATACACGACAGTCATAATTCAACGGCTTGTTTATTGAAAGATGGAAAAATAGAGGCATGCGTTAGTGAAGAAAGGTTTAAAAGAGTAAAAAATTACACAGGAATACCTACTGATTCTATAAAATACGCTTTGAATTATTGCAAAATTAAACCTGAGGACCTTGATTTGGTAGTTTTACCATCAAAAATTCTTGCCTTACCTGCAGAAATTGAGATTAACAAAACCAATACTGCAACACATAATATATTAAGGGTCTTGAATAGAATAATGCTTCTTCTTCCTGAAAATCTCTACCTTAAGTTGTACAACAAAATGGCTCCAATCTATTATGGAACGAAAAAAAGAAAAAAACTTTACTCTCAACTTCTAGGAATTGAAAAAGATAAAATTGTATTCATGGATCATCACTTATGCCATGCCTATACAGCATTTTATGGGTCTGGATTTCGTGATGACTTTTTGGTTTTTACTTTAGATGGTGGTGGTGATTCTTTATGCGGAACAGTAAATATAGTAGAAGATGGAAAAATTAAAAAAATTTCTGAAACATCTTATCTGCATTCTTTAGGAATTCTTTACCTTGAAGTCACAAGATACCTTGGAATGAAACCATTAGAGCATGAATATAAAGTTATGGGTTTGGCTCCCTATGCATCTTCTGAAGGTACTGAAAAAAGTTACAATATATTAAAAAGGCTTATAACTCTAAAGAAAAATTCCCTTCAATTTTATTCGCCTGTAAAGGCGCCTTACTTTAAGGATTATATCAGAAGAAATTTGTATCTTCACAGGTTTGATTGGATAGCTGGAGCGATTCAAAAATTGACAGAAGAACTTGTAACTGAATGGATAAGGGAAGCAATAAAGAAAACTGGAATTCATGATGTTGCACTAGCTGGTGGTGTTTTCATGAATGTCAAGCTTAATCTAAAGATAATGGAAATGCCGGAAGTTAAAAAAATTTTTGTATTTCCGAGTTGTGGTGACGAATCATTAGCAATAGGTGCTGCTTATTACGGATATGAACAAATTTGTAAAGATAAAGGAGCTAAAGTTGATATAGAACCGTTAGGAGATTTGTACAAAGGGCCTGAATATTCTAATGAATACATAGAAAAAACTCTTCAAAAAGAAAAGAATCTAAAATTCAAATTTTTTGAAAATATTGAAGAAAAAATTGTAGAACTTCTTACAAGAAAAGAAATAGTTGCAAGGTTTGCAGGTAGGATGGAATGGGGTGCAAGAGCTTTAGGAAATAGGTCGATTTTGGCTAATGCGTCAGATTATGAAGTTGTAAAAATAATAAATGAAATGATAAAACAAAGGGATTTTTGGATGCCTTTTGCTCCAACCATTCTAAAAGAAAGAGAGGATGATTATATTGTTAATTCAAAGAAAGTTTCTGCGCCTTACATGATTTTAGCCTTTAATTCAAAAGAAAAAGCAAAAAAAGATTTAGCAGCTGCAATGCATCCTTATGATTATACTTTAAGGCCTCAGATTCTTGAAAAGGAAACTAATGAAAAATATTATAAGATTATTAAGATATTTGAGGAGATGACAGGAATGGGTGGGATTCTTAATACCTCCTTTAATTTACACGGTTATCCGATAGTTTGCTCGCCAGAAGATGCTATCCATGTTTTTAAAAATTCTGGCTTAAAATACCTTGCGCTTGAAAATTGGCTAGTAGAGAAAAGGTGAGTTAATGAGTCTAAAAGGAAGAGATTTACTAACTTTAAAAGATTATAACAAGGAAGAAATAGAACACATTATTAATAAAGCTATTGAAATTAAGAAAAATCCAAAAAAATTCTCAAATGTTATGAAAGGAAAAAGTTTAGCTATGATATTCCAAAAAACCTCAACAAGAACACGAGTATCTTTCGAAGTGGCTATGACACAAATGGGAGGACATGCTATATATTTGGATTGGAAAACTACTCAATTCATAATGGCAGACATTAAAGATGAAGCAAAATGTGTATCTAGGTATTGCGATGCTATAGTAGCTCGTATGTTAAAACATGCAGATTTGCAAGAATTAGCAAAAGGGTCAGAAGTACCGGTAATTAACGGATGTTGCGAAAAATATCATCCTTGTCAAGCTTTAGCTGATTTACTGACAATAAAGGAAAAATTTGGAAAATGGGAAAATTTAAAATTAGTTTACATGGGAATAGCAAACAATGTAAGTAATTCATTAACCGTTGCTTGCACAAAATTGGGGATTAAATTCGTTTTGTGTACCCCTGAAAGACACCCTCTTAGTTTTGATGAGGAACTTATTAAAGAAGCAGAAAAAACTGGGTTTTATTTTGAAGAGAGAGATCCAAAAAAAGCTATCAAGAATGCAGATATAGTATACACCGATACTTGGATTGATATGGAATTCTTTCTCGACCCAAAGTTTCAAAAGGAAAAAGAAAGAAGGATAAAGACCTTTATTCCGTACCAAGTAAACAAGGAACTCCTTAGATATAATCCAAATGTACTTATAATGCATCCCCTACCAGCACATAGAAACCTAGAGGTTGATGATTATGCTATCGATTCTAAAAATTCAATAGTGTTTGACCAAGCAGAAAATAGATTACATGTACAAAAGGCTGTTCTGGTAGAATTAATCAGATAAACAAGCTTCAAAAATTTTAGGCAACCCAAAAGTTATACCAATGGTCCATGCTATTACTCTTAAAAAATAGATGAAAAAAAGTGTTATGATTTCTCTCGGATTTTTTGTAATATTGAAAATTTCAGAAAAAAAGAGTAAAATAACAAAAACTAGAAGGAGAATCGAAGGTAAAAGCAAAATTCTGAAAAATATTGAAAGAATAAAAAAAGCTAGCATCAAATCAAAGAAAAAAAGTTGAAAGAAAATTGAAAGTGTTGAAATGTGATCGCCAGTTATCCTTCCTTTATGTTTTTTAAGATAGATTAAAGGCATATACTTGCCATACTTAAACTGCTGGATAAAATATTTTTTTAAAGTAGCTCTATGGTAATGGTAAACTTTAGCTTTTGGGACATATCTCATTTTTCCTAATTTTGTTAGTCTATAGCCCCAATCTGTTTCCTGTGCAACTTCAAGTCTTTCATCAAACTTAACTTTTTTTGCATATTTTGTTCTTACGCAAAGATTCATGGTTGGAGCACGAGAAATAAACTCAGGAAAATTTTTAAACCTATGCTCAAGTTCCAAACCAATCAATCTTTGCAAATAATTAACCTCTTTTGGAGTTGAGCAATAGCCTGCGGCAGCAATTATATCGCTAGAAGTAAAACCAGAAATCAAATTTTTTAACCAATTCTTATCTACAACACAATCAGCATCTGTCATCGCAATGAAAGGAGTCTTAACTTTTTTTATCATGTAATTGTGAGCTTTTGCTATATTTCCTTCAATTCTCTCAAGTAAAATTTTTCTTGGATATTTTTTCCTTAGTTTCTCAAGAGTTTCGTAAGTTCCGTCAGTAGAAAAAGCATCTGTAACAAAAATTTTGTAGTTTTTATAGTTTAAATTCAAAAGGGATTTAACACACTTTTCTATAGTATCCTTAGAATTTCTAACAGTAACTAGAACTGTGACCCAAGGCTCTTTCATTTTTTTACCTTTGTTTGAATTAAGTAGGAAAAATACTCTTTAGCTGCATTAAAAACTCTTCTCATCTCGTCAAAACTTAAGTTATGAGTGATTGTTTGCCATACGTGTTTTGGTGACAAATAAAATCTAAGCATAAGATTGTCCCTAATCTTTCTCAATTCTTCGTTTGTTAAGTTCTGATAGCTGACAAGAAAATCTAACCTTCCGTTAGAATCAAGCCATTTATCAAAATCCTCTGTAATCAAATAACCATTTTGTTTAGCCCAGTTATAAAACTCTGTTCCTGGAAATGGAACTGCTTGCTGGAAGAAAGCCATATCAGGGTTTAACTTTTTAGCAAACTGAAAGGTTTGCTCTATAGTTTCTTTTGTTTCCCCAGGCAAGCCAATCATAAAACAGCCAAAAATTTTTAG
>Ga0207433_10007012_pt1 | contig 19095 bp, 17 predicted proteins | sample YelNatPaOPGAMG01_FD_187559 | JGI IMG/M metagenome (GOLD analysis project Ga0207433, IMG submission 187559) | Hot spring thermophilic microbial communities from Obsidian Pool, Yellowstone National Park, USA - OP-RAMG-01 (SPAdes) (version 3) | ecosystem: Environmental > Aquatic > Thermal springs... | reverse complement strand
CATTTAAATATACTCCTGATGGCGGAAAAATAACGATCGGAGCAGTATTAAAAAATAGTTTCATTGAAATAAGTGTAACTGATACGGGACCAGGAATACCTCCTGAAGATCTGGATAAAATCTTTGATAGATTTGAACAACTCGGACAAAGCCCGAGAACTGTTACAAAAAGTGCAGGATTAGGATTATCTATTTCAAAAAAAATAGTTGAATTAAGTGGCGGAAAAATATGGGCTGAAAGCCCTGTAAAAGATGGTAAGGGCTCAAAATTTACTTTCACTTTACCGAAAGCATCTTAATGAAAATAACTAAAACAAAAACGGAGAAAAACTATAGAGAAAAAATGTGTGATATATTCCTATCTTTCTAAAATTTAAGGAGGTGTAATTTAATGCCAAAAAAAATTCTTATTGTAGACGATGAACCGGAATTTGTTAAAGGACTAGAAATAAGATTGAAACACTGGGGTTATGATACCTGTAAAGCATATAATAGTGATGATTGTTTTAAAATGATTGAAAAAGAAAAACCTGACCTTATCTTACTTGATATTTTGATGCCAAAAATAGATGGTATCACAACCTGTTCAAGAATTAAAAAAGATTATGATATACCTATAATTATGGTAACTGTCCTCAAAGATTCAACAACTATTCATGACGCAAGTTTATTCGGTGCATTTGAGTATATTACCAAACCAATTGATGATAATGAACTTAAAATGAAAATAGAACAAGCATTAAATTATTATCAGAATAAAACTAAGAAACAGAAATAATTGGGGAAGGAGAAAGAATTCAATGGCTAATGAAAAAATATTAGTTATTGATGATGAACCAGAAGTTGTTAAAGCACTAAAAATAAGATTAGAAAAAAATAATTATAAAGTTATTACTGCTAATGACGGCGAAACTGGACTAAAAAAAGCACAATCAGAATTACCTGACTTGATTATTCTTGATATAATCATGCCGGGAATGGATGGCTATCAGGTGCTTGAAAAAATTAAAACTGGGATGTACACAGATAGGATACCGGTTATAATGTTAACTGTTAAAAGTAGAGGTGATGATATTGAAAAAGCATTTGATAAAAGAGCTGATTATTATATTACTAAACCATACGATTTTAAACAACTACTTAAAAAAGTACGTGAATTAATTAAAGAAAATAAAGAAAATATTGAGTTCTAAATCCAGATTTTTAGCTATCTATCCTTCCTAATCTCAATTTATTGAATGTTTATACTTCTTATATATCTGCTTTATCTCATCTTCTGATAATGCACGATTATATATAGAAATTTCATCAATTATACCAGTAAAATTATTAAATACTTTTTTGTTCTCATAATGATAATATGCACCTATATTCATTCTTTCGGAACTGTGCTGCGGATACCTTAAAATAGTAGCAGAAATATCAAGTATACCATCAATATATATACTTAATAGCGAATAATTATCTAATTTTTTATAAATACCTACTATATGGTTCCAAGTATTCAATTTAAGAATTCTATACCCTAAAACACCGGGCCAAGACGGTTCTTTTCCATCACTTATACTTAATTTTAATCTACCATCATTCATCATAAATAGTTGCCAACTACCACGATGATAGTTCCAGGTCCCTTTGTTTATTATCTGACCACCATATTTATATGGATAAACCCATACACTTATTGTAAACTCATCAGTATCCAATTCTTTTCCATCCATAACCATAATATAGTCATCAATTCCATCAAATTCCAGTGCTGACCCTGATATACCTCTAACCCATTCTGCACCATATATCACTCCCCTTTTTTTACCTATACTATCGTAGATAATATCGCCTCTATTTTCATTAAAACTATAATAAAATATTCTGTCAATTGCCTCATTATATGTATTTGTATATGTATTTGTATTACTACTAATACTTACATCTAATTGAATATCAACCGTTATTTCAGGAACAAATTCTATAAATATTGTTTTTAGATGGATATAACTCCTATTTCTAACTGATACTTCAATTGATTTATTATAATTACCTGTCGTCGCTGTAATAATATAGTTACCTACCTGTATTTTATCTATCTTATAGTGACCACTATCATCAACTGCCTCTATGTAATTGCCTGGCGTAACAGTAATTATTGTTCCCGGAATAGGTCTTTTTCTCATATCTGTTACTGAACCTGTAATAATAGTGGGTCCTTTATGATAAAAATATACTGAAATAATAGTAGCACCTAAAACGAAAACGAATAAAATAAATATGAATTTAGTCATATATTATTAACCAATTTCTCTATCAGGATTATTATAATAAATAATCAATTTTAATTCAATATACTAAGTTTTTATCAATATCCAGGATTGTAAATACCGCGCTTCAGGAAAATTCAAAATCAAAGTATGGTCAAAATCATGTCCAAGTTTTTCTAATACCTTCATATTACAATTTGCAATAGAACCTGCTCTGTAAAGTATTTCTTGAAATAGTTTCTCATCAACAAAATTACTGCAACATAAAGTAAACAAAATACCACCTTTTTTAAGTTTCTTCATTGCAATTGTATTCAGTCGTTCATAACCCTCAATAGCATTCTTTAGTTTATCTTTGTGTTTAACAAATGCTGGTGGGTCAAGAATAATCGCATCAACACTATTATCTTTTACTGGTGTTAAAAATTTGAATACATCCATAGTAAAAATATGTATGTTCTTTTCATATCCATTATTAATAGCATTTTCTTTCGCTAAATCATTTGCTGATTGTGAGCAATCAATATGCTCTATTCTTGTTACACCGGCACGTGCACAGTATAGATTAAAACTACCTGTGTACCCAAAACAATTCTGTAAATATTTTATATGTAATCTATTACACCAATATTCAATCTTCCGTCGTGTCTGTCTTAAATCAAGATAATAACCTGTTTTCTGACCATTAACAATATCAACAATGATTTTAAATCCATCTTCTTCAATAATAACTTTTTCTGGTAGTTCTCCATACAAGATACCAGTCGGAAAATTATTTAATCCTTCTTTCTTACGGACTTCTATATCACTGCGCTCATAAATTAATTTTGGTGTCCATAAATCCTTGATTATCTTTATCCATATATCACGGTTCCTATCAGCAAAAAATGTTTGTAACTGGATAACGAACACATTACCGTATCTATCTATAATCAATCCCGGGATACTATCCGATTCAGAATAAATAACACGATAGTTTTTTTTATTTCCAGAAAACGAATTTATTCCAAGTAATAACTCTTTCGATTCTGAAACGGATTTTATTTTATTTTTGAACCAGTTCTCGTCTATTTTTTCATCTGTATTCCAACTAATTATTCTTACTCTTATATCACTTGCAGGATTATAAGTTCCATAAGCAACAATTTTATCTGTGCTATCTGCAACAGATACAATATCACCTTGTTCAGGATTACCTCTAACATCAGATACAGCTCCAGAAAAAATATACGGATGTTTGTTCCTGATAATATTTTTTATACGCTCGTTTCTTATATATACAGTTTTCTGGTCCATCTAATTTCTATTCACATGTTTATGTAAATTATCCATAAACTGGCTATCAATTTTATAACCCATACTCTCCAACTTAATAAAATCTTGTAATGCTTCTTTATACTGCCTGTTATTGTAATAAGCGTATCCACGATTAATATATGCTTTTATATATTCGGGATTAATTTTTATTACCTGAGTATAATCCTGTATTGATTTATTATATTCTCCAATATTGAAATAAACAACAGCACGATTAAAATATGCATCAGTCAGGTTCGGATTAATTTCAATCACTTTTGTATAATCACTAATCGCTTTTCCAAATTCCTTTTTCATAAAATATGCGTTCCCGCGGTTAATATATGACTTAAGATAATTAGGGTTGATTTTTATTGCTGTCTCACAATCAGAAATAACTTTATCATATTCTCCATTCATACCGTATAATGTTGCACGATTATTATATGCCATTAAATTATCAGGATATTTTGATATAACATCACTCCATAATAAAACAGGGTTATTGTAAAGTTTATTCCTGTTCACAGCCAATATACCAAGAATAAGTCCATATATAACCATTATAAATACTAAAACCCAGTTATGAGTAATAAATAACTCTTTTCTTAATACTATAAATAACACAGTAACTAAAATTAAATAAAATCCTATTCCAGAAAGATATAAATGACGTTCACCAACATGGACAATAAAAATATTTGTAGGTATTAATGTAATAAAAAACCATAAAATTGAAAACAAAACTATTTTTGAGTTACCTGTCTTTCTTTTATAGATTATCCATGTTATTACGAATATACCTAACAAAACTAAAATAGGAATTATTGCTTTTATCTGAAATATTGTCTTCACTGCTTTTATTTGATGGTCAATACAAAGTCCTGTCGGTAGAAATAATAATTGTAAATATTTGATTATTATCCAAGGTTGAGTAAGAATATATTGTATCCCTGTTGCCGTTCTCTCAGTAATTACTGCTGATTCCGGTGTCTTCTCAAAATAAAATATCTGTAATACTAAAAATATAAATAATACAATCCAGTATTGAATATGATAACATTTCTTTTCTATAACTTTTCCTATTTTGAAATCGCTTAAAAATATATAATCAAAAATTAATAGAATCAACGGTAAAGTTACTGCTGACTGTTTTGATAAAAGTGAACATATAAATGAGATAATTGAAAATAATAGATATAAATTTGATGACTGATTATTACTAATCACTTTTTTTATAAATAATAAAATTGATAAAATATAAAACATTGTTGATAAACTTGAGGACCTGTTATAAATATATGATACCACTTCAGTATTAACAGGATGAACAGCAAATATAATTGATACAAAAAATGGGAAAAAATTAGATACTTTATTATAACTGAAATAAATCATCTTTTTTACCAGAAAAAAAAGCAGTATTGTTGTTATTATATGAATGATAACATTAAATAAGTGATATCCATAAGTGTTGAGTTTACTGAAATGATAATTTAAACAGAATGTTAGAAATGTGAACATTCTGTTATTGGTTATAATCTTTGTCTTGATATTACTTAGTTGCTTTATATCACTATTTTCAACAATATTCGGTATATCATCGTATACAAAAGGCGCATTTACTGAATTTCTATATATAACAAAAACAACTAAAACAATTAATATAATTTCTATCCAAGTAACTCTATTCATCTGTAAAATATTTTTCTCTTTACTTAACATGTTAAATGAAGACACGCAACAATCTTCTTATTTTTCATCATTAGTTCATTAAAAATATTACATGCCTGGTCTGTCTTAAGAATAATAAGTTCAATTTTCTTTTCTTTAATAACTTTTTCTGTCTCATCCAGAACTCTCATTATACCGTTAGCACCTGTCCCAATAACAATTATTTCAGGATTAAATTCAATTACTTCCTTTATATCAGATAAACATAGTTCATGTCCTGTTTTACGCCACCAGTCTGATTTAACCCTATCCGGATAAATTATCAGGTCAGAATTATATTTTTTATTATCAATAATAATCTCACCAAACCTGTATCTCTGTATTCTCATTTTTTTATCCTTCTATTGGTTGTATTATATAATTTTACTTTCTGTTAATCAAACTTTCTCAATATATCTATAAATTTATTTTCAAGTAAAATATTTGCATACAATCTACCTTTATATAAAAACATTACTTGACAATTACTCCATTTTTTAGCATAATATCACTGAATTTTAAATATTTATTTCAAGGAGGTTTTTCTATGTCAAATTTTTTCTCTGTCAGCGAAGTAGTTCAGATAGGTATTGAAATAGAAAAAAATGGTCAAGATTTCTACAATACAGTTGCAAGTTCTTCAAAAAACAAAGAAGTTAAAAAAATGTGGGAATATCTTGCTAATGAAGAAGAACAACATATAAAGACATTTGAAGAGATACTTTCTACTGTTGAAAAATATGAGCCACCTGAAGCATATCCAGGAGAATATTTTTCTTATTTAAAAGCGTTATCAGAACAACATGTATTTACACAAAAAAATAAAGGGAAAGAGATTGCAAAAAAAGTTAAAAATGATACGGAAGCAATTGAATTAGCAATTGGTTTTGAAAAGGACTCTATCCTGTTTTATTATGAAATGAAAAAGTTAGTCAAAAAAGATACATCTAAAACAATAGATAAGTTGATAGAACAAGAGCAGGGACATTTAAGTAAACTCTCTGACTTAAAAAATAGTTTAATAATAAAAAAATTGAATAAGTAATATTATAAATATTAAAAGATATAAGGTTGATAACAAATCAGGATAAAAGACAGTATACACAAGCAAATTTTAACTAACCAACCTAAGAACTTATAGATTAAAGTTCACTTACACTGTTTCTTATATTATTGATTCGTGCAAGGACAGGTGGATGACTGTATTCTAAAAATACTTTCAATGGATGCGGAGTAAGATTAGATAAATTATCAACAGAAAGTTTTTTTAATGCGTTTATCATTGAATCGGGTTTTTTATATGTTTTTACTGCATATATATCTGCTTCATACTCATGTTTCCTTGAAATAATATTACCTATAATAGAAAAGAACATATTTACTGGTGTATACAGGAACCCGAAAAAGAATATACTTGCATAAATTGATACATATTCCATTTTAAATGCATCAAATAATCCTCTATTATTGATGAATAACGAAAGAATATAAAACATAATACCTGCTGTAATAAAAGAAAATATCATATTTTTAATAAAATGATGTTTCTTGTAATGACCCATCTCATGTGCAAGAACAGAAACAATTTCATCAGTAGTATGTTTATTAATCAATGTATCAAATAAAACAATTCTTTTATATTTACCGAACCCAATAAAGAATGCATTTGATTTTGTTGTTCTTCGTGATGCATCCATCTTAAAAATACCTTTCAGTTTGAATTTTTCAGCATTAGCATACCCTTCTATTGCGGTCTTTAATTCTCCTTCTTCCAGTGGAATAAATTTATTAAAAAGTGGTAAGATGACAACAGGATACACAAATAATAAAAATAGTTCAATCAAAGTAACTGTTATCCAGCAATAAATCCACGATAAAGAACCTGCTTTATCAAAAAACCATAATATAAACGAAAAAATAATTCCGCCTATAACAGCAACAAGTATCCATGTCTTAATTATATCCGTAATGAATGTCTTTGGCGTTGTTCTATTAAACCCATACTTCTCTTCAATAACGAAATTATGGTATATTGAAAAAGGTATCTCTAAAATACTGTTCCCTAATAGAATAATACCAGCAAAGATCAGTCCTGTCGGAATATATCCTAAATTGAAACTTCTTGCTATCCTGTCAACAAAATTGAATCCACCAAATATTATAAATAATATAACTATCAGGAAAAATACTGTATCTTTAATAATACCGAATATAGTTGTCTCTTTAAGATATTCTTGTGACTTTTTATATTTCTCAGGTGAATAATAGCCGTTGAATTCTTCTGGTAAACTAAAAGAAATATGTCTTAAATTAAGTATCTCAACAACAAGGTTCAGTAAATATTCACCTATGAGTATTACAAAGATGATTATAAGATATATGTTCATAATCTTAAATGATTATATAAAATTTGATCCTAAAAATCAACAAGAATATTATCATCTTTTAGAGCCTGTAAGTCACTGAAACCAGTATTAATATAACCATAGATTTTTCTTAGAAAATTATAAAAGGTTGCTATTGTTGTTTTTGATAAATTCCACAGGAAATAACCTAATTAAGAAATTCATAGTTATATAAAAATATTCATTTTCATCATAATATTCTTATCCAAAAGGAGATGTAACAAACACATTCTTAATGCCCTTAATGTGTTTACATTATATTTTAACTAAATTTAATTTCGGAAACATTTTACTTGATTTGATGCGATAACTTGACTAATAAACAATAATTTTATATAATTTATTACCAAATTTTGAATAATATTAAAGATATCAAGGCATTGTGTAAAAATAAATTATTGGTAAAATTTGGTAAAATAAAACAATTAAAAACTATAATTTAATAACTACCATAACAATTAACATATAAGTTATTAACATCTGTTAATAACTCTGTGGATAATAAAAAAATATGGATAATGAAATAATCTGGCAAAAAATTTTTGATATTTTGAAAAATGAGGTCCAGCAAGAAACTTTTGATTTGTGGATAAAACCGATAAAGCCCAAAGAAATGATAGAAAATGTATTTATACTACAGGTTCCAAACAAATTTTATGTTGAATGGTTAAAGAAAAATCAGAAAATGAATATTGAGAAACTGTTACAAGAAATAACAGGGAAACAACTTGAAGTAGATTTCACCATTGAACAAGATATTGATACAATTACAAAAGGGACACAACTTGAGCCATTGCCTCCTCTACCAGAACAAGAATTTGAAACACATATTGAATCAGAGTTTAATCCGAAATATACTTTTGATACATTTGTTATTGGTTCATCAAATAAATTTGCTGCATCTGCATGTCTAGCAGCAGCAAATAATCCTGGTAAGGAATATAATCCGATATTCATCTATGGTGGAGTAGGATTAGGTAAGACACATTTATTACATGCTACTGGTAATAAAATGGTTCAAACAAACCCAAAATTGAAAGTGCTATATATCCCTTCAGAAAAATTTATTAACGAATTCATTGATTCCCTTAAATATGGGACACCCGCTTCTTTTAAAAATAAATTCAGGACACTTGATTGTTTATTAATTGATGATATACAATTTCTTATTGATAAAGAACGTTCGCAAGAAGAATTTTTTTATACTTTTAATACTTTATTCGATTCGAATAAACAAATTATAATTACTTCTGACCGTCATCCTAAAGATTTATCAAATATACAAGAACGGCTTATTAGTAGATTTGAATGGGGTATAGTAGCAGATATAAAGCCACCTGATTATGAGACACGGGTCGCAATTTTACGGAAAAAGTCAGAATCAGAAAAAGTATTTGTTCCTGATGATGTGATAAATTTTCTGGCAGAAAAAACCAAAACAAATATACGAGAATTAGAAGGTACTTTTATACGCGTCGTAGCATTTTCTTCACTTACTGGGACACCATTAACAATAGATAATGTAAAAGAAATTTTAGAAGATGTTATTCAAAGACAGGAGTCAAGTGAACCTATACTTATTGAAAAAATACAAGAAGTTGTTGCAAAACATTTTCATATTGATTTAAAGGATATGAAATCAAAGAAGCGCACAGATGATGTTGCATTACCAAGACAAATAGCTATGTATTTAGCACGAACTTTAACTAAACAGTCTACTATTGAGATTGGAGAGGCATTCGGTGGTAAAGATCATACAACTGTTATTCATGCTTATAATAAAATAAAAAATAAAATAAAAACAGATATTTTTTTTAATACTGAAATAAATAAAATTATTAAAAAAATAAAACAATCAGAAACATAGATTATTAAGTTTAAGTTACTAACATAAATCTGTGAATTCAATGTCGCTATCTAATAATATTCTTAATTTTCTATTGTGATAGTTAATATTGTAGATAAATTTTCTATCTATTAACAATTAAAGTGATTGTTTCAATTTCTTATTAATTTTACTATTTTATGTATATTTATTAATTCACTAAATTGAGTTATAAACATATTAACTTAATTTATTATTAAAATTATTATATCTAAAACTTTAAAAATTTAAAAATGTTAATTGTTTCAATTTTCTATGGAGGTATAAAATGCAAATAATATGTAAAAAAGACAAACTATTAAGAGCAATGAGAATTATTGAAACAGCAATATCAACAAAAGCAACATTACCTATTTTAAGCAATTTCTTGTTCGAATTAGAACCAGAAACCAATAAACAACCAGGAAAATTGAATCTGGAATCAACAGATTTAGAGATAGGTTTAAGATATTTTATTGAAGCACAAGTTAAATCAGCCGCTGGATTAACTATACCAGCAAAAAAGTTCGGTGACATAATATCTGAACTTAATAAAGATGATATTGAAATAGTTATAGATGACGAATCAAAGGTTAATATTAAATCAGGAAAATCTAATTTTTTACTTTTAGGAACCCCCAAAGATGAATATCCTTCATTACCAGAATTTGATGAAAAAAAATCTGTTTCCATTAATAAAAAAATCTTATATGATATGCTAAGAAAAACATCGTTTGCTGTATCAACAGAAGAAACAAAATATAATCTCAGTGGTGTTTATTTTGTTATTGATAACAAATCATTGCAAGTTGTTGCAACAGATGGACGTAGATTAGCCTATGTATTTAATAACACAGCATTAGAAGGTCCTAATACACAGATACGAGGAATTATTCCAATAAAATCAATCAATGAACTTATTAAAATAATTAATTTAGAAGAATCAGAATCATCAGAAAATGTAAGATTTTATATGACTGAAAACCAGGTTACATTTCAAATTGGTAATGCTACACTTTTTTCACGTCTTTCAGAAGGTAAATTTCCTAATTATGAACATGTTATACCAAAAAATAATCCTACAATAATCAAAGTGGATGCACAAGAATTATTATCAGCAACAAAACAGATGTCGCTTATTACATCAGAAAAAGGTGGTGCAGTCAGATTCTTATTGAAAAAAAATTTGCTTCAGTTATCTGCAACTTCTCAAGGTATTGGTAGTGGTGAAGTTGATATAGATATAGAATATGATGGACCCGGTCTTGATACTGCATTTAATCCAGGATATATAATTGATGTTCTGAAAAATATAGATGAAAAAGAAGTTATATTTGAGTTAAAAGGGCCACTTGATGCAGCAGTAATAAAACCTGTTGATAACAAGAATTATTTATGTGTAATTATGCCTATGAGATTAACTTAAACTATGGATAATAATTTTATTGATATAAGGAATATTGTTAAAGATGTTCTTATAAATTATGGGTTAGATAGTGACACATATTCCTTGTTAGTTATTTCTGAAAAAGAGTTCGGTAAGTTAGTTAAAAATATACAAATTATTGGTAAAAAAGGGCAAAATTTATTAGTAAAAGTAAATAACTCTATATATAAACAAGAATTATTAGCGAGAAAAACAGAAATAATTAATAAAATAAACGGTCATTTTGGTAAGAAAATTATTAATGATATAAAAGTAGTCAGGGAGTAGATAGTTATGGTTAAGCAACCTACTGTTTTAAATAATGAGCAACAAAAAAATAAGGATACAAACTATGATGCATCAAAAATTCAAGTTTTAGAAGGACTTGAAGCAGTAAGAAGACGTCCAGCAATGTATATTGGGTCAACTGGTGTAACAGGATTACATCACCTTGTATATGAAGCTGTTGATAACGCAATTGATGAAGTATTGGCTGGATATTGTAAAAATATTGATGTGACAATTCATAATGATAATTCTATCACTGTTCGTGATGACGGCAGAGGGATACCTGTTGACCCTATGAAAGATGTAAAAGACCCTAAACTTAAAGGTAAATCTGCACTTGAAGTAGTTATGGTTACATTACACGCTGGTGGTAAATTTGACCAGAAAACATATAAGATTTCTGGTGGATTACATGGGGTCGGTATCTCAGTAGTTAATGCGTTATCAGAATGGATGGAAGTAGAAGTTTATCGGGATAATAACATATATTTTCAGAGATACGAACGTGGTAAACCTGTTGAAGATGTAAAAATTATAGGTAAGACAGAAGATAAAGGAACTAAAGTAACATTTTTACCTGATCCAAAAATATTTTCTGACCAGAAATTTTCGTTTGATATACTTTCAAATAGATTACGGGAACTGGCTTTTCTAAATCCAGGAACAACAATAACAATAATTGATGAGCGAGAAGATAAAGAACACAGTTTTAATTATGAAGGTGGCTTGATATCTTTTGTGAAATTTTTAAATACAAATAAAAATGTTATACATCCTGAACCGATATATTTTACTAAAACAAAATTATCTGAAGAAACAAAAGCAGAAATAATACTTGAAGGTGCACTCCAATATAATGATGGTTATAGTGAACAATTGTATGCGTTCGCAAATAATATCAATACTGTTGAAGGAGGAACACATGTAACAGGGTTCAGATCCGCATTGACAAGAGTTATTAATGATTATATTAAGAAAAATGAGTTATCAAAAAATGAAATAACAATCTATGGAGATGATGTTCGTGAAGGATTAACAGCAGTTATTTCTGTTAAGTTACCCAATCCACAGTTTGAAGGACAGACAAAAACAAAATTAGGTAATTCGGAAATAGAAGGTATTGTTAAATCAGCAGTAGGTGAAGTATTGAGCTCTTTTTTTGAAGAAAATCCATCTATAGCAACAAAAATATGTCAGAAAGTTCTGAATGCTGCTGAATCAAGAGAAGCAGCACGAAAAGCAAGAGAATTAACACGGCGTAAAGGGGCTCTTGATACTGCATCATTACCAGGTAAACTTGCTGATTGTTCAGAACGTGACCCCAAAAAATCTGAATTGTATATTGTTGAAGGAGAATCAGCAGGCGGATCCGCAAAACAAGCACGAGATAGAACATTCCAAGCAGTATTGCCACTTAAAGGTAAAATTATAAATGTTGAAAAATCACAGATAATAAAAGTCCTATCTAATGAAGAAATAAGAGTACTTGTTACTGCTATTGGTGCCGGAATAGGAAAAGAAGAATTTGATATAAATAAAGTAAGATACGGTAAAATTATTATTATGACTGATGCTGATGTTGATGGTGCACATATAAGAACATTACTATTGACATTTTTTTATCGGCAAATGGAACAACTGATTGAGAAAGGATATGTTTATATAGCGCAACCACCATTATATAAAGTAACAAAAGATAAAAAAGAAATATATATTGATACAGATGAACAACTTGAAAATTATCTATTAGAAAATGTTGTTAATAATATCAGTTTAACTTGTATTAAAACAAAAACAGTATTTACAGGTAAAGACCTATATGATATTTTAAAAGATTTGATAGAATTAAATAGTTTATTTGAACGACTTAAACGTAAAAAAATAAGTTTTGATGATTATGTAAGTTTCCAGAGTAAAGGGAAAATACCTATTTACAGAATAAAAATAGAAGACAATAAAGTTAGTTTTATTTATACTGATTCTGAATGGAAGAAATTTAAAAAAGAGTTTCTTGAAAAAGGCGGTGAAACAGCAGGTGAAGAACTCGGTAAAATAGTAAAAGATTTATGGGAATTTAAACGGATTGAAATTTTACAGAAAAAACTTGAAAATAGTGGTATAAATATTATTGAGTCATATAAACAATCAGAAAAACCTGTGTTTTTAATAAAAACAAATCCTGCACCTAAATCAGGAACAAGTGATACTTATGAATTATTAGGTATTCCACAATTGATTGAAACAGTAAAAAATATATCAAGAAAAAATGTGACCATACAGAGATATAAAGGGTTAGGTGAGATGAACCCAGAACAGTTGTGGGAAACAACAATGAACCCAGAGAAAAGAAAATTGTTGAAAATAAGATTAGAAGATGTTGCAAGTACAGACAAAATATTCACTACACTTATGGGCGATAAAGTTGAACCAAGACGCGAATTTATTGAAACGCATGCTCTTGAAGTAAAAAATCTTGATATATAACAAAACTAAAATAAATACGGATAAATAATATGGAAGATACACCTGTTGATAAAGAACAATTTAATAACGAAGAATTGCCTTCAAATGTATTCCCACGCAATATTGAAGATGAAATGCGGACATCTTATATTGATTACGCAATGAGTGTTATTGTAGGTAGAGCCCTTCCAGATGTCCGTGATGGATTGAAACCTGTTCATAGACGTATATTTTATGCAATGAAAGAAATGGGGTTACGACATAATACTCCGTATAAAAAAAGTGCACGCGTTGTCGGAGATGTCCTCGGTAAATATCATCCACACGGTGATATGGCTGTATATGACGCTATGGTTCGTATGGTTCAGGATTTTTCACTACGATATCCGTTAATTGATGGACAGGGTAACTTCGGGTCAATTGATGGTGATCCACCAGCAGCAATGAGATATACAGAAGTACGACTTGGCCGTATTGCTGAAGAATTACTTGTTGATATTGATAAAAATACTGTTGATTTTGTTCCTAATTATGATGGTTCGCTTATTGAACCTGTTGTCTTGCCATCAAAATTACCTAATTTACTTATTAACGGTTCATCAGGAATTGCTGTCGGAATGGCAACAAATATACCACCCCATAATTTAACAGAAATATGTGATCTGTTGATAGCATATATTGATAACGATAGAGAAATGACAATCGATGAAATGATGAAAATAATGCCGGGTCCGGACTTTCCTACTGCTGGTATAGTTTATGGTAAACAAGGTATAAAAGAATATTATCAGACAGGACGCGGTTCATTTGTAATCCGAGCACGTGCTGAAATAGAAGAGATTAAAGGGAACAGACAGGCAATAATTGTTAATGAATTACCATATCAGGTAAATAAAGCACAACTTCTTGAAAAAATAGCAGAACTTATACGCGATAAAAAGATTGATGATATATCTGATTTAAGAGACGAATCTGATCGTGAAGGAATAAGAATTGTAATTGAGATAAAACGTGATGGTAACGCTAATGTGGTATTGAACCAGTTAATGAAACATACACAAATGGAAACATCATTCGGTGTGATAATGCTTACTCTTGTTGACGGCCAGCCGAAAGTATTGTCTTTAAGTCAGATGATGGATGAATATATCAGGTTCCGTCAGGAAATTGTTATTCGTAGAACCAAATTTGATCTTGAGAAAGCCGAGTCAAGAGCGCATATTGTTGAAGGATTAAAAATAGCAATAGAAAATCTTAATAAAATAATAAAAATTATTAGAGAATCAAAAGATGTTGATACCGCACGCTTGAATCTTATGGAAGAATTCAAATTATCAAAATTGCAGGCACAGGCAATACTTGATATGAAACTACAGCAGTTAACAGGATTGGAACGAAAAAAACTTGATGATGAATATTTGGAATTAATTAAAACAATAGAAAAACTTAAATCAATATTAGCAGACCCAAAAAAGGTACTCGGAATAATAAAAGATGAATTAAATGAAATCAAACAAAAATATGGTGATAAACGTAGAACAGAAATCAAAGCACGTATCCTGGAAATGGATATTGAGGATTTAATCCAGGAAGAAGATGTTGCTGTAACATTATCACATTCAGGATATATTAAACGTATCCCGATGACAACATACCGCTCACAACGCCGTGGTGGTAAAGGTGTTACAGGTATGGTGACAAAAGAAGAGGATTTTGTTCAGGACCTGTTCGTAACCAATACACATTCTGATATGCTACTATTTACAAACAAAGGGAGAGTATATTCAATAAAAGTATATGAAATACCAGAAGGTAGCAGAATTTCAAAAGGGAAAGCAGTAATAAACCTTGTCCAGTTATCATCACCTGATGAAAAAATTACTACTGCTATATCAGTTAAATCATTTGAAGAAGAAAAAAATATGTATCTTATTATGTGCACAAAAAATGGTATCGTTAAAAAAACTAAAATTGAAGAATATTCTAATATACGTAAGTCAGGAATAAAAGCAATTGAACTTCGTGAAAATGATATGCTTATTGATGTTAAACGGACAGATGGTAATAGTTCTATCTTGATAGCAACAAAAATGGGTAAAAGTATTAGATTTGATGAAAATGATATTCGGACAATAGGCAGGGTAGGACAGGGTGTTCGTGGAATAAAACTTGAAAAAGGTGATGAAGTAATAGGTATGGAAGCATTGACAGATAAAGATATTTTACTTACTGCAACTGAAAACGGATACGGAAAAAGAACTAATATAAAAGAATACAGATTACAATCCCGAGGCGGTAAAGGTGTAATAAATATAAAAACTACAGAACGTAACGGATTTGTTGTCGGAATAAAGAAAGCAAATCCTGGTGTAGACATTATGCTGATAACAGAAAAAGGGATGACAATACGGCTTCCTGTTGACGATATCCGTGTTATAAGCAGGAATACTCAAGGTGTTCGTCTCGTCCGTCTTGAACCAGAAGATAAATTATCATCAATAGCCACAGTTGTCAAAGAAGAAAACGGTAACGAATCCAATACCACACAACAGGAATAATAAAATTCCACAGTTAATAGTTAAAAAATATATAGAATGCTATTCCTTACTATTCGCGTTCATTATACACAAATACAGAAAAAACTTGACAAATAGTAAAATAAATGTTACAATTATAAAAAATGTAATATTGATAATATATGGCGTATTAATATGTCAAAATTGAAACGGTTCAGTATTTCACTTGATGATAACCTTGTAACAAAATTTGATAAAGAGATAAGAAAGAGAAATTATCCTACCAGGTCTAAAGCAATAGGAGACCTGATAAGAGAATATTTTGTTAAAAAGGAATGGGCAGAAGGAACAGAAGTAGCAGGGACAATTACTCTGGTTTATAACCATAACAAGCGAGAGTTAGTAAATAAACTGACAGATATACAGCATAAATTTCATGATTTAATTATATCTTCCCAGCATGTTCATCTTGATGAAGACAATTGTTTAGAGATAGTGATAGTGAAAGGTAATCCTAAAGAAGTAGAGAAATTAGCTGATAAATTAAAGTCAACGAAAGGTGTAAAACATGGCTCTCTGACAATGGCAACAACAGGAAAAGAGATTTAAATTTTTTTTCTTTTCCAGTAGCACGATTTTAATATTTGTATGAAAGTAAAAAAGAGTGATAAATATTACTATTTTTTTTATATTGGATATAAATGAAAGGTGGTGATGATAATGAGAATTATAATATATAAACGTTCGCCCCCTGCAGAAAGAAAAGTGGCGGAAGCACAGAACCCTATTGTAAGTTGAGAACTGTCTCCCGCCAATATAATTGTAGAACATTTGTAAAATAAATTCAAGATGATTATTTAATACCAAAAATAATTAAGGAAGGAGAAATAAGAAATGAATAAAAAAATATTTTTTTTAATTTCAGTTTTAATGTTCAGTATATACAATGTCCAAATTATTTTTGCACATCATGCTATGGAATATATTGAGATGGAAAGTTATTCTACAGCAAAAAAAAGTGAGTTTGTGTTCCATTTACATTATGATTATATGGTTGATGATATGAATGAACCGTCACTCGACCACTGGGAATTTACTCCCGGAATATCTTATGGAATAACTGACCGAATAATGTTTGATTTTCATACTCATTTTGCAAAATTTGGTGCCGGACATCTCGTAGTAGATATAACTGCCCCTGAATATGCTCAATATGCGAAATTAGGTCCTTCTCCGTTTATGGAAGCATTTGCTATGTCACTCCAAGGGAGAATAACAGAATCAAAACAATTGCCTGTAGATATTGCAGTTGTATTTACATACGAGCAACCATTTAAACGGAGTGAAGAACTACTTGGTGGACAAAAAGTATATGAAGGAACATTGATTTTATCCCGTGATTTTGGTGAACATTCTAATATTTGTTTTAATTTCAATTTTGGTAAAGATGGAGAAGAATCCATTAGAAGTTGTTCATTAGGTATAAAGACACCTATTTCTTTAGACCCTCATGGAATTGCTGCAGGAGTAGAATTTTTAGTAGGAGATTATGAAAAATTAGATGAAAGTTGGTCAATTTTACCAGGTATTTATGCTCCATTAGCGGAAAATATAACATTTAAGACAGGATTAGAATTTGGTAAAGATGCTAAAAGTATGAGAGCGAATGCCACTTTGATGTATAGGTTTTAAATAAACATTTTTTAGTTGTAAAAAATAATAGGATAAGACAGGAGGTATTTCTAATGAGAAAATTGAAATTTCTTGCAGGAGTAGTATTTTTATTATTAGTGAATTTTTGTTATTCGCATGAACACTGGATTGATTTAGAAAACTTTCAGCCAGTTGTTGGAGAAAAAATAAAAGTTTTTGCTTGCAGTGGACACAGTTTCCCAAAAAGTAATGAGATTTTAGGTGAACGAGTATTTGATGGATTAAGGGTGATAACTCCTGATAACAAAGAAATAGTTTATGAAACAAAACCGGATAAAGATTTAAATGCAAGAGTATCAGAAGTTATTTTTGAGAAAGAAGGAACATATATAGTATTATTCTTATTAAAAAAGCCACCATTAAAAACACCATCTTATATAGCCAAATCATTAGTTACTGTTGGAGTAGGGAAAGGATTAACATATAGATTGGGTTCTGGACTGGAAATAGTGCCTGAGAAAGAAATTTCAAAATTAAAGATTGGTGAAGAATTATTATTAAATATTTTTTATGATAATAAACCTGTTGATTTAACTGCATCTATTTCAATAAATGGTAAAAAGAATTTTTTTCTTAAAACAGATAAAGGTGGTAGATTAGTATTAAAACTAAAATCGTCCGGGAAATATTTAATCACAACAAGTTATAAAGGAACAGGTACTTCGTTAACCTTTTACATTGCGGAGGGAACAAAATGAGAAGATTGATTTTTATTATTATCCTAATTTTTGTTGCAGAACGATGTTTTTCACACGGAGTTGGATACTCATTGATAAAAAATGGTGTAGGTATTAAGGTTTTTTACGAAGATATTGAGAAAACGCCGATGTCATACAGTGAAGTTAAAATTTTCTCGCCACAGGATAAAACATCTGAATTTCAGACGGGAGTAACAGATAAGAATGGATGTTTTGTTTTTCTACCGGATACAAAAGGAAAATGGAGAATAGTAGTAAATGATGGAATGGGTCACGGGCTTGTTAAAGAAATAGAAATACAGGATAATTTTAAAGTTAGTGACCAACAAATAGTAAACTTTTCTTTATGGCAAAAGATATTGATAGGGATAAGTATAATTTTTGGAGTTACTGGTATCTTGTTTTATTTAGCGACAAGAAGAATAGGAGTTAAAGATGCACATTCCTGATGGATT
>Ga0207433_10007001_pt1 | contig 19109 bp, 7 predicted proteins | sample YelNatPaOPGAMG01_FD_187559 | JGI IMG/M metagenome (GOLD analysis project Ga0207433, IMG submission 187559) | Hot spring thermophilic microbial communities from Obsidian Pool, Yellowstone National Park, USA - OP-RAMG-01 (SPAdes) (version 3) | ecosystem: Environmental > Aquatic > Thermal springs >... | reverse complement strand
TTTAGCTCCTTCAGAAACTAAGAAAGTTAGTTTTACTGTTAAGTCAAACTTAAGGAATTATAACGTTGATAATCGTTTCATGATTGCTGCTAAAGCTGTTTTTGGAAGTAATTCTACAGACCAGCATTTAGAATTTAAATATGTTCATGCTAAGCCGAAATCTATTTTTTCTGGAAGGCTTAAGGACAAGAGTAATAAACCTTTGCAGGGAAAAGTAATAATTTATCAAAGAGGAACTAATAATATAAGCTCGATAAATCAAACAGATTCTCAGGGAAACTATTATTTCTTCATTCCTTCCGGAATTTATGATATAGAATATAATTTAACTGAATTTTCTTTTAAGCTTAATGATATGGATTTAAGCTATGATTTGTACGAGCCAGTAAGCTACTTGGTTAAAGAGGAAATTAGAATAACGATAGGGCTGAATACTAACAAATCAAATTTTAATCCTCAGAAAATAGAGGTTATATTTCCAACAAGAAATCCTGTTAGAATATTAAAGAATAATACTGATTTGGAAAGAGTTTATTCTTTAGCTGAATTAAAATCAAACAAATGGTTTTATAATTCTAGTGAGCAAAAAATTTACTTGTTAGCAGATAGATTTTTGATTGGATTTGCTCCTCTTTTTGGAAATCCTGAAGTAGGAGGAACAGGAGGTGGATACAATCCTTATATTTATACAGCAGGACCTTATGATGTAAACGAGACGATAAAAGTCTATTCAATTTATTTCTATACAGCTAATTCAGGAAACGCAAGAGTTGCTCTATACAATGCTATTTATAATCCAAATAGGTATGCTACTCATTATGATCCTTATCATTTGTTAGTTAATAGTAGCGAAGTTTATTGCTCTGCTAATAGTTGGTGTTACTTTGATATTCCAGATATAACAATTCAACCTGGAAAGTATTTCCTAGCAATGAAGATAAGTAATAATGGGATGCTCTCTGGGATAGAAAGACCAGGGTTTGGCCAATATTGTACTCAAGATTATAATCTTCCATTTCCAGATCCTTTTCCTTCTGAAGGTGATACAGGAGGAGAGTTCTCTGTTTATGCTTGTTGTTCTTAATAATAAATATAAATCATAAAAAAATAATTTTATTATTATGAAAAAAATTACAATTTCTATTCTATTGGGAATAATAATTTTTTCTTTTTATGCTAAGTCAGTAAATGCAGAAGTTTTTGATAATTGTGATCAAATCGGTAATTGGCAAGTTTTCAGTTCAAGAGATTCAGGAGCACCAGGCAACAATACCCTTAAAGTTGACAATGTTGACAAAGTTGAAGGGTCAGGCAGTCTTAAAGGAACCTTTGCTGCTGATGGTCCTAACTATGGCGGTGAATTTTACAAATCGAATGGGACTTTTTGGAATTTAACAGCTACATCTTTATTGCGAATGTGGATGAAAATCAACCAAACAATGCCATCACAGTTCAAACTCGAAATAGTCTGTTCCAATCCATGGCAAACCTTCTATTATAACATTTTAGACCAGCTTGTTGTGGGGGAGTGGAAAGAAGTAACTGTTGACCTACGCCTGCCCAGCTCTGGACCGAGCGGGAAATTGCCTCGCTTAAATGAAACACATCATTTGGATTTCAGCTGTTGGAACACTCCAATAACAAGTCCGCTAGTCTTTTGGTGGGACAACATAACCTTTTGGACTGGACCGTATATTCCGCCACAATTAGAGATAACTCCAACAAGCAAAACAATAGTGGAAGGCGAAACTGTTACTTTCTCAATTTGGGTTCTCGGCGGTGAACCGCCTTATGCATATCAATGGCTTGTTAATGGAACACCACAGCAAGGACAAAACTCTAATACATTCGTTTTCCAGTCATCAACCACAGGTATTTTTAACGTTACAAGCAGGGTGACCGACAACCAAGGAAACAGCACCACTATTAGCGCCTTTGTAACAGTGCTTTCTACACTACCGCCGCAACCGCCGATTCCGTCAAGCTTTAACTATTTCAAAAGCGAGGTTCGGGCTGTTGCTGTAGGTTATGTTTGGGGTGAAAACACCAACTTCTCACTAATCGCACAAACACTTTTCGACTACGGAATCAACACAGCTTACGTGGACGTTTCCAAGTTATATTTAACAGGTTTCGACAGGGTTTGGAGAGGCACCCTCAACAACCTTACATATCACCGCATGTTTATTGATGAATGCCATAAACGCGGAATCAGCGTATTTGCAAGCCTTGTAACAATGTATGAAGCACCGACAAGCCCGGATATGAGAACACTCACATCAACAGGCTATATTGACTTTCTCGACGTAACCAAACCCGCAGCCAGAGAAATGTTAAAGGCTATAATTGAAACGTTAGCACGAGATTACGATTTTGATGGAATTAACCTTGATTATATTAGATGGGAGTACCGAACCGACATGCCCCTTGGCAACGAGGCAAGAGACAAGTTCATCTCTGACACTGGATTAACTGATGTGAATTGGCCAACAGATGTTCTTTATGGTGGACGATACTTCTGGCATTTCATGAATTGGAGGGCAGACGTAATAACTGAGCTTGTAGGCGACATGTATCGCTGGGCGAAGGAGGCGAACCCAAACATAGTTGTGTCAATCTCTCCATGGGAAGCACTTGACGCAAAATGGTACTGGGTTTATTATATTGGTCAACACTCTGCCGATATGGTGGATAAAGGATACGGCGATATTGTTTCGCCAATGTGCTACGACCCAAGTGCACAAAGAGTAATTCAAGAAGTGCAATGGGCGTATGACCTTTACGTGGGTAGCACAGAGGGTAAATATCCTCTGGTTCCATGGTTATCACACTCATATTTCACTCCTCAAGAGTTTGCCACCATCATGTCCAACTTAAAAGCTATTGGAATTGATGGTTGGATTTTGCTCCTCTACAATGGACCAGGAGCAGAATATCTTCCACAAGAATATAAACAAACATATCCCGACATAAGACCTTATTTGGCTGCTTTGCATGAAGCAGGATTAATGCAGCCTATTTGGGCAATACAAAACTTCACTATGGTAATAAACGGTAACAATGCAACAATTTCATGGACAACAACGGTACCAACAAATGCTACAATAGAATACTTGAACGGAAAAATATTCTATGCAACAACATCACTATACGAAAATGCTCTATACTATAAGGATGTTAACTATAATGGAACAAACTCGATAAAGATCTATAATTCAACACAGTCAACTATTCATTCTTTTACTCTTCCTATTGGAACAATAAAAGAATTTAGGGTTCAGAGCATTGATTCAAACAATACTAAGATAACAAGTCAGCCAATATCTTTTTCAGATTTATTAAATCTTTCTGTAAACGGAAAAATAGAGCCAAGGATAAACATTACTTTTCAAACTTTTTATAAAGGAATAAATGTTTCTTATGTTACTTCTACTGATTCAGAAGGAAATTATAGGTTATACCTAATGCCTTCTGTTTATGAGATTTTGTATACTACAGATAACTTTTGGTTGAAGCAAGTTTCAACAAGCGTTTATTCTAATGATTATAACAAGCTAAATAGCTTAAAATTCTATCCTGAAAAAACTTCTTTGACTTTTGATGTTAATAACAATCAAACTGTTCAAGTTTATAGTGAGAAAAAGCCTTTAAGGGTTTTGAAAAATTCGTTTTATTTGGAAGAGCGTAGCTCTTTAGAGGATTTGCTAAATAGCTATGGATGGTTTTATAATGAAAGTGAAAAGGTTTTGTACATAAAATTTAGCAGCTAGTTAATTCTTATAATAAAAAAGAAAATTTTATATTATGAAGAAACTGTTGATTTTGATTCTAATATCTATAGCGATTATTTGTTTATTTGCTCATAATACTACCGCACAAACGATGGTTACTATTTCAGGTAGATTAAAAGACAAATATAACAACTCCATTCAAGCTATGATAATTACTTACGAGCAAGGAACTAGTAATATAATAAATTCAATCCAAACCAATTCAACAGGAGATTATTTTTTTTCACTTCCAGGAGGAATTTATGATATTCAGATTAACTTAACCAGCTTTTCAATTTCTAATTACTCTATAAAATTACTTTCTGTTAATTTAACGGAAGATATAAAAGACTTAATAAGGTATGTAAATTATGAAGGAGGAAAAGTATTCTTTGCCTTAGATCCAAATTATTCAAAAAAAGTTGAAGTGTATAGCATAAAAAAACCTTTAGGAGTAAAGTTAAACGGAATCAAAATTCCTTCTTGGTATTACAATGAAACTAGTAAAATCTTAACTATAAACATAATAGAAAAAATGGCTTTACCTTTGCATGTAGATGGTAAGTACATAAAAGATTCTTTCAATAATACTGTTTACTTAAGGGGTGTCTGGACTGGCTGGTTCTTAGATACATCAACTGGATGGTTTGACCTTAATTACAGAAAATGGAATGAAACTGCTGTTAGGATTATCTTTCAGAAACTGCATGATGAATGGGGAGTTAATGTTATCAATTTCTTTATTTGGGGTGATTGGTGGCTCGAAAACAAAGCAATAACTCTTAAGGGAGAAACAACTGAAATAGGTTTAAGAGACGCTGTCAAAAGAACGGTAGAGATAGCAGCTGAATATGGGATATATGTGCAAGTTCGGCTGTATGCACCAACACGTGCAGAAAACAGAAGAGAAGGTTTCCCATTTCAACCAACCTATAACTGGACCGTTCAAGATTTCGTTAACTTTTGGGTAAATGTTTCGCTCACACTGAAGAATTATCCAAACGTTATTTACTGTCTATTTGATGAACCAACGACTCCTTCAGGATACACAATTTGGGATTACTTCAATGCTTGCAACCAAACTATAAATGCGATTCGCGCTAATGGAGACGACAATATAATCTTAATTCACTGGTCATATTGTGATAGCAGAGTTAAGTATGTTAAACTATGGATTGACGCAGGATACCCGACTCACAACATTGTTTTCTCCAAACACATTTACCGTTATCATGGGACATTCGACGGCAATCCAAACTCGCCCGTTGACATCGAATACATTAAAGCCAAACTTAACTACACAGATTTTAATGAAAACTATGGTTACAAGTATATAATGGATACTTATAATGTTCCTATATGGGTCAGCGCCATCGGAGCTTATAATGGAGCAACGGACGACAGTGAATACGTTTATCTCTGGAACACTCTTGAAGTGCTTAATGAATGGGAAATAGGTTATGTGCTTTATAACTGTGGAAGAACGAATACAATATGGACAGGTCTCCAAAACCCGGAGGGAGAACTTTGGAGCGTCCCTAACAGAATTGGGCAAGCTCTCATTGACGCTATCAAAGGAATTCCGCCTCCACCCACATACACATTAACAATCAATTCTAGCCCATTAACGAAAATTCGCTTCAGTTTGAATGAACAAACGAAGCAAACACCATATACCAGTGGGTTATTTGGTGGCACCTATAACATTAGCGTTCCTCAAATTGTACATAACTATACCCATCATCCAGTATTTGGAAACACAGAGATCGAAATGACAGGCGGATATAGTATCTATCTGCATACTGCTGGCCCATTTACAATAAACGAAAGCGTAAATGTTTCTGTGATAAATTATTACGCAGCAAAACCGGGAAAAGTCAAACTCGCCATATATAATGCTAGCTATTACTCAATACAAGGCTGGCCTGACATGTATCATCCTACTAACTTAATTGTTCAAAGTTCTGAGTATCAATGTGAGTCCACAGGTTGGCATTCGATACCAATACCGCAAACCACACTTCAACCAGGAACTTACTTTATAGTGATTAAAATTGATACGAACGGAATGCTCGGAGGCGTCGAAGTTCCATGGACTGGACAATACATAACAAGTGATTATTCAGAGCCATTTCCGAATCCATTTGGACAACCTGAGTGGGTAGAAGCATTTAAGATAGCGGTTTATGTTCCCATTTCGCCAATGGAAGTTTACAATTACACTTTTAAACAGTGGGGTGACGGTTTGACCAACTCCGAAAGGACTATAAATTTAACAACCAATACTGTGTTAATAGCAACTTATGAATTATCAGGTTAAGGAAAATAATAAAAGAGTTAAATTAAACAAGGAAATTTTCTTTGAGGAGTAAAACAGACTGAACAATATTCAAATTATAATGAATTATCTAAGCTCTCTTCCATTTCTGGTGTTTCTTCTGAAAGAACTGATGATGAATTCTTTGATTTGTATTAAGAAATAAATTTTATTGTTTTAAGCGAAAGTTGAGTAATATAAAAAGAAAATTGTATAAATAGTAATTATGAAGAAATTGCTAGTTTTGATTTTTGTTTTAGTTGGAATTCTTTTTTTAATTAAACCAGTAAAAGCAATAAGCAAATTGCATGTTGAAGGAAGGTGGATAAAAAATGAGACTAATCATACAATTTTTCTAAGAGGAGTTAACAAAGCTGAGTTTGTAGACGATTGCGATGGTATTTGGATGGGTAGTACTAAGTGGAAGGATGAGAACGTAAAAGCTGAATTGGAAGCTATGAAAAGTTGGGGGATAAATGTTATTCGTGCTCATCTTTCTATTGAGTTATGGAAGTATGATATTGGTCCAAATACGAATACTATAGAACATCCTATATTAAGACAAGGTACCAACTCTTGGAGCGATGTCTGCTCTATTTCAACAAGAGAAGCAATAAAAAGACTTCTGAACTTTGCTGCAGAAAAAGATATTTATGTAATATTGGATCCCTATAGTGTAAGATGTTATTGGACCAATGGAGACCAAGACCCATTACCTTTTCCTCCTTATCAAACAAGTCCTAATGCTTCTGAAGTAATAACGAATGTAAGTGATTTTGTTGAGTGGTGGCGAAGTGTAGCTCGAGAGTTAAAAGATTATCCTAATGTAATTTTTGAATTGTGGAACGAACCTCACTCATCTAACGCTTTTCAAGAATGGTTAAATGCATCACAACAGGCTATTAACGCGATAAGAGAAGAAGGTGCAACTCAACCGATCATATTTCAATGGCAAATGGGTATTTATTGTAATGTTTATGAGGATGAAGAAGGAAATCCATTTGCTAGATGGGGAGAACACTTGCATAATTGGTTAGAAGCAGCAATTGCAAACTTAACCGACCCAGCTAAAAACCTAATTTTCAGTACGCATATTTACAGGCTCTACGGAGGTTTAGGAATATATGTTTCAGAAGATACAAAACAGAAATACAATTCTTCCTGGCCTTATATTTATGATCATATCAAAGTAGCTCTTGATTATCAAGGAATTAAGTGGGCTGGCGATGATTTAAACGTACCTTTGATAATTGGTGAAATTGGTGCAGATACTGCATGGACAGAAGAAGAGTACCAGCATGAAATGACGGCTTGGAAAAATACCTTAAAAATTTTCAATGAATGGGGAATACATTATGTAGCCTTTTGGTGGAGAAACATCGGTATATTTCCGTTATTAGAAAATTATCCTGGTGTTCCAACCGAATCTGGACAAATTTTAATAGATAGCATTACTCCACCAATTACAGGAAGGTTAATCGATAAGTATAATAATCTGATACAAGCAAACATAACAGTTTATCAGCAAGGAACAGATGTTTTAGTTAATAAAAATCAGACAAATTCTACAGGAAATTATGAAGTAAGAGTTTTCCCAGGCATATATGACATTAAATTTGATATTTTATCGATTCCGAATTTCTTCATTAGATTAATTTCTGTGCCTGTATTTTCTAAATCGCAGAATTTAATTAACTATATAACAAGTTTTGATAACAAACTATCATTCGTTACTAATATAGAAAAAAATCAAACCATTCAATTACAAATCAACAAGCCGAGTAGGATTCTATTGAATAATTCAGAAATGCCTAATGTTACTTCTCTTCATGAACTTAAGAATAATAGCTGGTATTATGATGCTTTAACTAACAAATTGTATTTAAGAATAAGTTCAGACCTTAAGATGGATTGTATCTATGAGTGCTGCAGAAACGAGGAAAGATATTACGATAAATTATGTGAAGATCCAAGCTACTATTGCGAAAATAGAGTTTGTAAGCCTAAATCTAATTGTCCATTTGAATGTTGTGAAAATGAAGAGAAGTATCTTAATAAATCTTGTCCTTCAGAAACCTATTGTTCTAATCGTACCTGCTTGTCTATTTATGTTTTTAAGGATGATTTTGAAAGCGGAAATCTTAACAAGTGGAATGTTACTGCAGATACAGGTTGTTTTGCAACTGTTGTAAACGATATGAAATATAGCGGCTCTTACAGCGCAAAGCTTCATCTTCAAGGTTCTGATAAATCAGTAAGGATTGAAAAAAGTGGTATAGGACCTTTTGGAACGAGCTTTTCAAAATTTTACGTTCGTTTTAATTCCACTCCTCCAATTAATAGAAGATGGGCGATATTAAGCTTAAGAACAACCTTATATCACCCTATACTTTGGGTTTGGAATGAAGACGGAAATTTAAAATGGGTTTTAAGCTACCAAACTGATGGTGCTGACAGATATTATTTAAATGTTACTTCGCTTCTACCTCAAGCTAACAAATGGTATTCTGTTCAAATAAAATGGAATTCTGGGACTAATAGAGATGGTGAAATAAGAATTTACATAGATGATATAGAAAGAGCTAATGCAACTAGCTTAGATATAGATAGTTCTAAGCTAACTGGAATTTGGCTTGAAGGCTATAGCTATACAGATAATCCTAATGTTGACATCTATTTTGATGATGTTGCTATTTCAAATGTAACATACATTAAGTAAATTGATTTAAATTAAATTTCACAACATAATATTATGAAGAAATTACTAATTCTAGCTCTATTTTTCCTTATTATATTTTTTCTTTATACTGATGAAGCGGAAGCTATAACTAATAGGAGCGAAATAAGAGGTTTATGCCCGACAGATAAAATTACCGATTGGGATGCTTTTCTTCAAACAGCTAAGGATTACAATTTTAACCTAATAGTTCCAGGTTGTGTATGGCTTTATGGGGCAATGTACCCAAGCAAATATGCTTATCAATTTTATGGTACTCCGCCTTCAAGAGACGAGCTTGCCTTAGCTTTACAAGCTGCTCATTCTAGGGGAATAGAAGTCCATTGTCTAATGCTTGTATTTTTTATATGGAGAGGATTTCCAAAAGGTTTGCCTATACCAGAAGATTGGAAAGCAGTAAATTGTAACAATCAAACAGTTAACTGGGCAGATCCTTGTCATCCAAAAGTTAGAGAGCTTATAAAAAATTTGACAATAGAGTTAGCTACAAATTATGATATAGATGGGTTTATGTTTGATTATATAAGATATGATGAGACTGGATATTCTAGCCAGGAATCTTATTCTCAGTATTGCAAAGAATGGTTTGAAAATGATACTGGAATAAAAGTAACAAATTGGCCTACTGATGTTTGCGAAGGAGGAGCTTATCATAGGCAGTGGATGGAATGGAGAGTAACCCCTATAACCAAAATGGTTGAAGATGTTAGAAATTGGATGCTGGCTATTAAACCTAATCTAGAATTTTCAGCAGCAGTTTTTCCTATATTTTCTAGAAATGCTTATGCCTACTGGCGTTGGGACATAGGACAAGATACTGCAAACTGGATAGGAAAAAATTATTTGGATATGGTAAATCCGATGGGCTACACAACTAGTATTTCAGATTACAAGACTTATATCTCGAACAGTACAAGATACTTCATTGGAACAAAAGAAGGAAAAATACCGCTAGTACAATGGACAACTACAGATGCGCTAAAAAAGGATGCTACTCCTGAGGTTATAAAATCTCTTGCAGAAGCTTGTAGGGAAGTTGGTTGCGATGGTTGGATTTATTGGGGATATGGAGGTCCAGGTAGTCCAACTTCACAAGCTTCTGATCTAAGAGCTGCACTTCAACTTATAAATCTTCCTGAGACTTTTTCTTTAGGAAGTATAAAAGCATTTCCTACTTCTACAGAAGCAACAATAGCTTGGATTACTGATAAACCAACTACAAGCAAAGTAGAATATAGTTCTTCACCCTTATTTATTCCAAACTATACTTCAGGCTCCTGGGGAAGTGGTTTTCCTTATTGGGATATAATTTATCAACCTGGAATTATAATAGAAGATAGTTCGAACGTTACTACTCATTCTATAACTTTAACTAATTTGCAAGAAGGAAAAACTTATTATTTCAGGGTTCAAAGCAAGGACGATTCTGGAATAGTTACTAGTAAAGTTTACAATTTTACTACTGGTAGTGGAAGTTATCCTATAACTATAAGTGGAAGGATAACTGATTCAGAAAATGGGTTGCCAGTAAAAGCTATAGTTTCTTGCAATAATTATGGAAGTGTTTCTGACAGCAATGGAAATTATGCTATAAGATTAAAGTCTTCTGGTTCTTGCAACCTTACTGCTGAAAGTTTTGGTTATAAAACCAAAAAAATACCAATAAGCTTTTCTGGAAGCATAAGTCAGAATATAGTATTAGAGCCGATAAAAGCAAGTTTAGAAGGAAGGATAACAAATAAGACTAATGATCCTGTAAATGCAGAAATAAAAGTTTATAGGCAAGGAAATTTAATTTCTTCAACACAAACAGATTCGCAGGGAAATTATAACTTACAATTAAGACTTGGAAGTTATGATGTAGAGTTTAGCATTCCAAACTTTTTGACGAACTTTTACTTGAGGTTTCCTTCTTTAAGCATACTTTCAAACATAAAGGATAAAGTTAAGGGAATTACTGCCGAAGCTAATAAAATTTCTTTTACTGCTGATATAAAAACAAAAGAGATAATAGAAATTAATTCGGAGTTAAAACCAAAAAAAGTATTTTATAATGGGACAGAAATTGGAAGTGTATCTTCTCTTTCAAGCTTAAAGCCAAACCAATGGTTTTATGATTCTGCTAATAAAAAAATTTATCTTAAGCTAGATCCATATCCAAAAACTGATTGTATATTTGAATGTTGTAAGAATGAAACTGGCTATTATGATAAGAATTGTTCTTCAAACTATTACTGTGAAAATAGAGTTTGTAAAGCTAAAGCTAATTGTCCTTTTGAGTGTTGTGTTAATGAAGAAAAATATTTTGATAAGTTGTGTAGTCCTCCTGATTATTGCTTTAATAGAAAATGTGTATATGCTTCGGGTATTTGGAAATTTGATGAAGGTTCAGGTAACATAGCTTACGATTCCTCTGGATTGGGAAATAATGGAACGATTTACGGAGCCAAATGGTCGAGCGATTGCATTTCTGGTTATTGTTTGGAATTCGACGGAACAGATGACTGGGTTAAAGTTCCAAATTCTCCTAGCTTAACAATCGATAAAGAAATTACTATTGAAGCATGGGTTAAACCAAAAGGTAATTGGACAGGAGCTTATCCTGGTTTAGTATCTAAGTACTGGCCAAATGGTTATTTGCTTGGAATAAGTAATAGCAGTAGACAATGGACGTTTTGGTTAAGAACACAAGAGGGAGGGTTGGGAATCATATGGTCTGACTCTTCAGTTGAATTTGATAAATGGGTTCATATTGCTGTTGTAAGAGACGCTAATAATGTGATGAAGATGTATATAAATGGGACTTTACAATCCAGAACAACAACTCTTGAAGGATCTATAGCTGAACCAGATAGAGATTTTCAAATTGGGCAGTGGGGCGGTTATTTCAACGGAACGATAGATGAAGTAAGAGTATACGCTAGAACTTTAAGCGAAGAAGAAATAAGAGAGCATGCTTCTGGAATTTATAAACCAATTCAAAGATGCTCAGACGGTACTGGCTCTGGTTACTGCTCTTTAACAAAACCACTTTATTGTGATAATGGAAAATTGGTGAATAAATGTTCTTTATGCGGTTGTCCTGAAGGACAAGTTTGTATTATAGATGGGAGCTGTTTTTCTCCAAGCAAGCCAGCAAAAACTTTTGGAAAAACGGATATAGGAAGTAGCAGCACTAACGTAATTCCTCAGAATTTCACTTATGGTAGTAAGTTCACCCTTCCTGAAGATGGTGTTGTGACTAATATTTCAGTCTACGCTTACTTTGGAGCAAGCTACAATAGAAATTATAAAGCAATAGTATACGCGGATTCCAATGGCTTACCAGGAGAATTAAAAGGAGTTTCAGAAGAAAAACATTGTAATGAGGCATGGCAATGGTATAATTTTAGTTTTTCTCCAGCTTTACCATTAAAAGCTGGAAATTATTGGTTAATGATTTGGTCAGATGTAAGTTGGTATATACTTAAGTATGATTCGGGAGGCTATCATGCTTATAAAAATGTAACTTATGGTGTAGCACCAAATCCTTTTGGAGTTCCTGATGGAACAGGAAACTATAGTTTAAGTATATACGCAACTTATTTGCCTTTAAAGTAAAAATTAATAAAAAACGATTTTAAAATAATTATTATGAAAAAACTGTTAGTTTTTATTTTAATCGGATTAGTTGTTTTTCCGAATTCTGTTTATGCTTCTAAACTTCATATCGGTGATCCTAGCAAAGATGAAAATCCAAGGTTCTTTTATGACGAAGAAGGTAATTTGGTTACTTTAAGAGAAATACAAGGTCAAGCTTTAATCGACTATTTCACAAGAAGTTATTCACAATTTGGAGGAAAGAGCCTAGGTGAAATGGACATAGAATTGTTAAAAAATTTGAGTATGAATGTAATAAGAATTCATATCCCTCCACAATCTCTTCCTGGAGCAGGATGTCCAAATGCTTGCATGTTTTGGGAAAATAGAACTCCTGTGTCAGAATGGTATGATGCTCTTCTAAATTTTTTTCAAAAAGTCAAAAACAATAATTTATATTTTACAATAGATGGAGGATTGGGAGGCTCGGATCCTGATTACTGGTTTAGATGGGAAAGGGATTGGTACAGCTTACTTTGGAATGAAACTGTTTTTGATGATTTTGTTTGGATATGGAACTATACTTTGACAAGAATTAAAGAAGCTGGTTTATTAGACAATTTAGTTTACATCACGCCTGCAAGTGAATACTTCGGCCAAACATGGGAACCAGACGCAGGTACGAATCCTTATAGGTTTGATGGATATTCTTTAATTTTAAATTACAGCTGGAATAAAACTGGTACCGAAAAAGATGAGACTTACAAATATGTGAAATCGAAGACAGACGTTGCCTTAAGAAGTTGGCAGAATTGGCTTAAAAATTATTATAAAGATAACATTACTGCATTGATAGAAAATTGGAATCGTTATGGACCTGAACCTTGGAATTATACCGGAAATGAGACATACGATTGGGACAGTCTTAATTTTAGTTATTCGGGGGTGGGGAAATAGAAAAAGGGATTTCGATTTTTGGATGAATGATGTTATAAATAATTTCACAATAAGGTTCTCTGAAAGAATTAAAAAATATTTCCCAGAAGTATACATAACTTGGGATACTGCAGTATATATAGGAACTAATAAATGTGTCACAAATTCGTCAGATTTTTTAGCTCATCATTTTTATGGTGAACCTCCTTGGGCAAATTGGGGAATTAAATTTTATAGTGACAGGTATCAATACTACTGGGAACCTATAGCAGGTTGGGCAAGGGCATTAAATAAACCTATGGTAAATGATGAATCGGGAGGTGATTGTTGTCAATGGTGGAGTCCGATAGAGTATTATACAGGAGGAATAAATGTTACCAGTGGCTTAGCCATGACAAATAGTTATGCTGGTTTATTATTATTCTACGTAGGTCATGAATTTTTTGGATGGGTATCATTTAATTTTTGGAACAATTATCTTAATCAAATGAAGCCTGTTGCGGAAAAGTATATGAAATTATGGAAGGGCTTAGAAAGATATTTAGATAAAATCGAATATGATAAAATAGCGATAATAGACTCTTTCACTGACTCTGAAAGTAGTTTGGGAAATTTTGCTTTCTTAAGACAAGCTGGATTTAATCCAGAGTATATTATTTCTTCTTATAATAACGGAACTTTATATCCTCCTGAAATTCCTTTGGATGTTGAAGTTATCGTTTTGCCGAGCGGGATAGGTGATGATCCATACATTATAATGAGTCCAGAAGAGTTAAAGGCTGTAAACAAAGCTCTTTCAAGGGGTGCAAAAGCAATTATTAGCCAAATGGTTGGAGCAGATTTTTACAGGAATCCTCTGCGATATGAGGATTATATAAATTCTTCTTATTTCCCGTTGAATCCATTAGACTATAAGTGGGAACGTAATTCTACTCCTATTTATGTAAATGTTGATGGAACAATAATAACCATTAATAGGTCGGCGTGGTGGTCTTCAGGAAATTCAGTTAAATGGAATACTTCTGCTATAAAAGGAGTTTGGTTAATTAACACCACAGAGGGAGAACCATTTGTCATAATCAACGATAAAATTGCTTGGATAAGGACACCATTATCCACTAACAACTTTCATTATTCTTCTTACATAAACGAACCAAAAACTTATTTAATTTATAAGAAAATATTTGAGTATTGGGGGATTAAACCTGTAATAGAAGTAGATAAAAATTCACCAAAGTTGGATACGACATTTGCAAGAGAATCGGATACCTCTGCTGTAATAATCCAGTATAATCACCATCATGACAATAGAATAATTAATCTTTCGATAAACCTAGATAAAGCAAAGCTTAATCCTTCTTATAATTACATTCTGTTTTCTGTTGCTGACTGGTATGCTAGCAAGTCTTATTATTCTTCTGCTGAACTCCAAGCTGGAATCCCAATAAAAATTGAAGGAAATCAGTCTCAAGCAGTTATCATTAAAAAATACGGAACTCCAACTTTTGTTTTTTCTGATTCTACACTTAAAAATGAAAAATATGAGAATAATAAACTAAAACTTAATTTTTCTTGCAGCGTTAATTATAGTTCTCTAGTAGCGGTAAGTAGCCCAGAAAAACCAAAGAGTATTAGAATTGATGAAGTTTATATACCTTATAGTGAAAGTTTAACTGTAACTCCTTCTTGGAATTACAATGAAACAAATAAGATATTAATGATAAAATTTTCTTGCTAGATAAGTAGTAGAAATTGTAATTTATTCTTCTTTAAAAAAATTAATATTATGAAAAAACTATTAATCCTCTTTTCATTTTTATTTTTTTTATTGTTTTTAAGTGAAAAAACAGAAGCAAACAATTCAGAAATAATAATTTACCATGTTACAGACCCGCATGGAACTCTTCCTCAAGAGATGATTGATTTTTTCATTAATCAAAAAGGAGATTTGATAGTTGTTACAGGAGATGTTGCTTATGAACCTAAATCAGACAAAATTTACAGAGAAATAAAAAGTCAGTTGGATTCTACTGGAATTCCTTACATAGTTGTCCAAGGAAATCATGACAGTAATGATACTGCTTGGAAGAATGTATGGGGAAAATTCAACGATTACAAACTATTAGGCGATTTTTTAGTAATAGGAATTTCTTGGGGCAAGTTCAACAAAACATGGGCAGAAGAAGTAATAAAACAAAACCCAAATAAAATGATTATTTGGGCTTCTCATTTTCCTTACGAAGAATGTTATTATCCTGTTTTAAGGGATGAATTTTTTCTAAATTATGATTTTGCCTTGGTTTTAATTGGCCATTATCATCATTATGTTAAAACATGGAATTTGGGAAAGAACGGAAAATTGATAAGAGAGTATATGATTGATGGTTTGTTCGACAAATTTGAAGATGAAGGGGTTAATGTTAATATCATCAAAATAAAAAATGGGATAATTAACCATACTTACTATGATGTAAGCAGCAAAAAAGTTTATGGCTCAGAAATAATACCTATTACTAAGTCTTTAGTTAAAAGCTACGATTTTTCTGGGCATGTCCTAGAAGAAATAAAGAGTTTGCCTTCAACAAACATTTTTGATAAGGATTATGGAAGATTTGAAATTGTGGATATAAATGGAAAAAAGCTTCTTTTATTGAGTAAAGATGGCATTTGGATTTACAATTCTCGTATTCAATATGAAGGTAAACTGAGAGAAGATGCATGCATAGCTGCTTCATACGGAGATATAAACTTAAAAAATCAAGGAAATGAATTAGCAATAACAAATGGCACACATGTATTTGTTTATAATAGTAGTTTAAATTTAATACAAACCATAGACTTAAGCAATTTCACAGGTTTTAATCCTTTGCCAATAAGAGATATTCTTATAGCTGACGTATTTCAAAATTCGCCAGGAAATGAACTTGTAATAGGATTAAGGGCTCCAGACGAGAAAGGAGGTCCTCAGGTATTAGTTTACAATTCATCTTGGCAACTAGTTAAAAATATTTCTTTAACATCGCATTGGATAAGTTCAGAATTTCCCCATTTAGCCTATGGAAAAGTTAATGGCTTAGGAGATGAGAATTATCTTTTTGTCATTTATTACATAACACTTTATGTTTTTAACAAAACGTTGGATGAAATCAAAACACAGTACAGCGTTGACCCTTACTATACAAGTCAAGCTATGGTTACCGACTATAATAATGATGGGAAGAATGAACTTTGGGTCTTAGGTCATGCTTACACTGGTGAAAAATTTTATCATTCCTTACAAGCATGGATAAACTTAAGTTATACTGATTATACTGAATGGCATCCTTGGTATGGTAGTTATCTAGAAGAAAATTTTCATGGCTTTTATTCCTTTAACTTTGCTGTTGGTAATGTTTCTACACCAATAATTGTTACAGATGATTTACATTGGGGTTCAAATGGCTATATTTTTGATACCTTCCAGCATGCTCATACAAAAATACCACAAGGAGCTTATGCTATCTGTGACTTAGATAATGACGGAAAAAATGAACTTTATTTAGCGAGTGGGAATGGAATACTTAAAGTTTATGATGTGATTAACAAATATTTTAACAGTAGTGTTATAGCCAAAAATATTGAACTCTTATGGGAGAATTATCCTCATGTTTATGATACAGAAGCAACTTTAAAAAATGTTGAGTTTTTCCCCTCTCAGAAATATTTAGAATTAGAATTATATGGAAAAGGAACTAAACAAATTTGGATAAATTCTACTATTTATGGAAAGCCTGAAAGTGTAAAGATAAATGAAGCTCCTGTAGCATATTCTTATAACCATATTACTAAACTTATTTCTTTTAACATTAGTTTTTCAAGTCTAGAGAAAGTTAGAATTATTTGGAAAGCTGTAAGAATTTTAGGCATTCTAAGGGATAAAAATAATAATCCTCTTCAAGCTAAAATAATTGCATTTCAAGAAGGAACAAATGTTATAGTAAGTTTGACTCAAACTGATTCTAATGGAAATTATTCTCTGTTATTACCCCAAGGAATTTATGATATTCAATTTAACTTAACAGAATTTAACATTCCTATAAAACTTTTGTCTGTTAACTTAACTGAAGATTTGGTTAATTTAATAAAGTATGTAAGTTATGAAGATAGTAAAGTAAGTATTGCTTTGGATAATAACTATTCGAAGAGAATTGAAGTTTACAGTATGAAAAAGCCTTTAAGAGTAAAACTTAACGGAACGATTATTCCTTCTTGGAGTTATGATTTAGATAAAAGGATAATAAGTATTAATTTGTCTGCTGTAATGGCTAAGAGTGGTTACTGGAAGGATATACAAGAAGCAGTTGATTTAGTTGCTAGTATGGGAGGAGGGAATGTTTACATTCCTGAAGGAACTTTTAACTTTGTTAATGTTAATGAAAGTTGGACAGGAGCAAGAGTTGTTATTCCTGCTGGAGTAAACTTGTTTGGAGCAAGAACAGAAAGATATGAGAATGGTTCAGTAAAAGAATGGAAGACTGTATTAGTAATGCCATGGGATATGCCTGGAGACAAAAGTTACAATCCCCCTCACTGGTTTTTAATAGAAGGTAATTCCGATCCTAATAAGTCCTCTCGATTTTCTGACATTAAGTTAGTTGGTTATAGAGAGTTTAATCATTCTGCAACAGGAATGTATAGAGGAATTTTAATTAAGGGGGTTCAAAATTTTAGAATAGACCATTGCTTCTTTGACGAGATTCCAGAAGGTGTAGAAACAGGGATTCAAACAACTTATCCGTCTTCTGGTATTATAGACCATAATATTTTTGATAACGAATACTGCAACTATACGCTAGATTGGTACACGAGAGAGGTTGGCTATGGGATTGGGGTTAATAGGCATGAATGGTGGACTACCTGGGATAACATAACAGATATTCTTGGGCAATATCTTAACTATACAGTTTTTATTGAAGATAATTTTTTCACGAGATGGCGCTCAGTTGTAGCAGGTAATCGAGGTGCGCATTATGTTTTTCGCCATAATATAGTTAAAGGAGGTCTTGGTAAAGGTGAAGTCGATATACATCCAAGCTGGAATAGTCCTTATGTAAGTTGTAGAGCTGCAGAAGTTTATGAGAACATTTTTATTGATCCTGTTAATATCCATGCGTATGCGGTTGAAATGTTTGCAGGCGGAGGAGTATTCTTTAATAACACACTCTCAGGATATGAAATATTTATCATAGATTCTGCCACATCTTGGAATACTACTCTTATGGGGCCACAAGAAGTTTATATTTGGAATAATAACTTAGGTGGGGCAATTGTGGAAGATGGTTGGATGGAAGAAAACGTTCACTATTTCCTTTATAAGCCAGATTGGTATACTCCTTATCCCTATCCTCATCCTTTAACTCTTGAATAAAGTTCTTTAAACTTTTTATCATTCACATTCTTTCAGGTACTTCTACTCCTATTAGTTTTAAACATTTTTCTAAAATTTTTCTTGTTGAATCTACTAAAGCCAACCTGAACTCCTTAACCCCTTTTTCAGCTTTCAAAACTGGACAAACCTCGTAAAACTTATCAAAAGCAGTTGCTAGGTCAAAAGCATAATTACAAATGTAATTTGGTCTAAAATCTTCAGCAGCATCCTGAACTACTTTAGAAAATTTCAAAATCAATTTTATCAAATTTTTTTCTTCTTCCTTCAACTCCTTAATTTTATACTTTGGTTTCCACTTTCCAGCTTTTTCTAAAATCCCTTTGCATCTCACACAAGCATACT
>Ga0207433_10006995_pt1 | contig 19125 bp, 19 predicted proteins | sample YelNatPaOPGAMG01_FD_187559 | JGI IMG/M metagenome (GOLD analysis project Ga0207433, IMG submission 187559) | Hot spring thermophilic microbial communities from Obsidian Pool, Yellowstone National Park, USA - OP-RAMG-01 (SPAdes) (version 3) | ecosystem: Environmental > Aquatic > Thermal springs... | reverse complement strand
GGACCGGCAGGGCCCCTTGTCATTATGTCGTCGTTCTTATATCCTTTACCGATATCCGCATGATCCTGAGAATAATGTGGAGAGATGTCCGAGCGGCCGAAGGAGCACGACTGGAAATCGTGTAGGTGCCTAAAAAGTGCCTCGGGGGTTCGAATCCCCCTCTCTCCGCCATAATATCTGACAGGCGGAGTAAAACCGCATAAAGTCTCCGGAAGGGGAGCCAGGCTCCGTGCAACAGAGCCCCGTGAACCCCGCCAGGTCCGGAAGGAAGCAACGGTAGCGGAATGCTCCGTGTGCCCCGGAATGACCTGGTTCCCCTTCCGGAGATTTCACCTTCCTCTTTTATCCTGTCGGGTTCCAATGTCAACGATCCTGTCTTTGGCCAGAAAATGGCGTCCCCAGCTCTTTACAGACCTCGCAGGCCAGGAGTTTGTCGTCCGCGCGCTGACGAGCGCCCTGAAGTCGGGAAAGCTCCCCCAGGCCTTGCTCTTTTCGGGAGACCGGGGAGTCGGAAAGACGACGGTTGCCAGAATTCTCGCCAAGGCCATCAACTGCCAGAAGGGCCCGACCGACATGCCCTGTCAGGAATGCGAATCATGTCTTGAAATCTCGCGCGGAAGCTCTCCGGATGTTCTGGAAATTGACGGAGCTTCCCATACCAGCGTGGAAGACATACGCAACCTGCGTGAAGGAATCCGGTACCTTCCTTTCAAGAGCCGGACCCGCGTCTATATCATCGATGAAGTTCACATGCTTTCCCAGGCGGCGTTCAACGCCCTCCTGAAAACCCTGGAAGAACCGCCTGCCCACGTTATCTTTGTTTTTGCGACCACCGAAGACCACAAAATACCAGACACCATCCTTTCCCGTTGCCAACATTTCCGTTTCCGCTCTCTCTCCGTTCCCGAAATCACCTCCAAGCTCGAGGAAATCTCGAACCGGGAGTCCCTTGCATTTTCACGGCCGGTCCTCAATCTCATCGCTCGAACTTCCGGAGGAAGCCTTCGGGATGCCCTCAGCCTTCTTGACCAGGTCCGCTTTCTTTCCGACGATCCCGGCTCCGTCGAGGATATAGCGCTTTTTCTCGGCATGGCCGGAGGGCTACCCGAAAAACATTTGCTGGAAGCCCTGCTTTCCGGAAACCTCAAAGCGGCGCTGGAAACCGGTGACAAGCTACTTTCCACGGGGGTGGATCCCAGGGCAACCCTGCACTCGCTTGCGATCAAGGTTCGGGATCTGCTTCTTTCATCCGCCCTTTCCTGTCCCCTGACGGACCCGCGCTTCGCCTGGGATGAAACCGAAATTCCGGAAACACCCCTTCCGGGCACCTTTTTTCTGGAACAGATGCTCTCTGTCCTGGTGGAAGGAGAAATGGGCATCCGGAAATCCCCCCAGCCCCAGGTAACGTTTCTCCTTTTTCTGTGCCGAATCACGCACATCAGAAATATGCTTCCCCTTCCGGAGCTACTGGACAGACTCTCAAGGCAATCTCCCCCGCCTGTTCCAACGGAGCGCCTGTCCACCCCTTCTCCACCTTCCCGGAACCCTCCGCCCATGAAGGACACCGACCCGGTCGTCACCGATCCGTTACCCCCAAAGGACACTCACACCGTCTTTGACTGGAAGCAGATCATGGATCAATGCAGGGGTATTGATCCTTCTGTCCGGGATCTGATTGAACAATGCCAGGTCAGAAAAACAGGCCCCAGCCAGTTTTTCCTGAAGGCCCCCAACGCCTTCTTTGAAAAACGCATCCAGGAGGCGATCCCGACGTTTCAGAAAGCTGTCAGCTCACAGATGGGGGTGACTGTTGAGCTCACGGTTTCACGGAAAACGGGCAACAAGGAATCCGAGCCGGATTCCGCAGATTCTATTGCCCGCTCCCACCCCATGGTTCGCGAAGCAGCAACCCTCTTCGGAGGGGAGGTCATTGCCATCCGTAAAAGCGGTTTTTCCACACCGCCTTCCGGAGAAGAGGAGAAGAAAACATGATGCCGGATTTCATGAAAAAAGCGCAGGAATTACAGGAAAAAATGGCCAAGATTCAGGAGGAGGCCGGATCCCGTACTGTCCAGGGTTCCGCCGGTGGCCAGATGGTTACGGTCACGGTCAACGGACGAATGGAAGTCACGTCCCTGCACATTGAACCGCAAATCCTCAAAAATGAAGACCCCTCTTTTGTCGAAGACCTGGTCGTTGCCGCATTGAACGACGGTCTGAAAAAAGCCAGGGATTTGATGGCCCAGTCACTCCTTGAAGCATCGGGGCTCCCTCCGGGGCTTTCCGGCGGTTTCCCGGGCTTCTGACACGGCCGGACCTATGGGAGTCAATGGGAATCAGGAAGGGCAGATACGCTCCCCCTATCCACTGCCTTTTCATCATCTGATCGAATCCTTCCGGAACTTGCCGGGTATCGGGATAAAAACGGCTACCAAGCTGGCATTTCATCTGCTCAAGGCTCCCGGGGAGGAGGTCCTCCGATTGTCCCGATTGCTGTCGGACCTCAGGGAATCCCTCGTTCTGTGCCCCCAATGCCAGAACATGATGGACCGGGATTCGGGACGGGAAAGATGCACGATCTGCTCCGACCCGTTGCGCGACCCTTCAACGGTCATGGTGGTCGAGGATGTGCAGACCCTTTACGCCATTGAGCGGACGGGAGAATTCCGGGGAAAATACCATGTCCTGCTCGGAAGGCTTTCCCCCCTCGAAGGGATCGGCCCCGACGCACTCCGGATCCGGGAACTTCTCGAACGGACAAAAACAGGTGAAATCCATGAAATGATTCTCGCAACCTCTCCGACGGTCGAAGGAGAGTCAACGGCTCTCTATATTGCCCGTCTTTTCAAACCGCTGGGAGTGAAAGTCAGCCGTATCGCTTTCGGTATTCCCGTCGGTCTTGAACTGGAGTTTGTCGACGACATCACGCTGATCCGCTCGGTCGAAGCCAGAAGGTTGATGTAGTCGTCATGTCCGGACCATCAGACCATATGAGAGCATGTACAAGGAAAGGGAAAGGAAAATGCCGTTGGAAATGAACGATCCGGCCGACAACGCGCTGGCTCCCTCCCACGGAGACCTGGCCAGCGAAATTCGCAGAAGGCGGACATTCGCGATCATCTCCCATCCGGACGCCGGAAAAACAACGCTGACGGAGAAGCTTCTTCTTTATGGGGGAGCCATTCACATGGCCGGATCCATTAAAAGTCGCAAGGCGACCCGATATGCCACCAGTGACTGGATGGAAATCGAACGTCAGAGGGGAATCAGCGTAACTTCCAGTGCCCTCCAGTTCGAATATGACGGATTTGCGATCAACCTGCTGGACACACCGGGCCACAAGGATTTCAGCGAAGACACCTACCGGACGCTGGAAGCGGCCGACTCGGTGATCATGCTTCTCGACGGAGCCAAGGGGATTGAACCGCAGACACTGAAACTTTTTGAAGTGGCTCGACTCAGAAACCTGCCGATTGTCACCTTTATCAACAAGGTTGACCGGGAATCCCTGCCCCCTCTCACCCTTCTTTCGGAAATCGAAAAAAATCTGTCGATTCGTGCTTTCCCAAAAAATTGGCCGCTCGGGATGGGACGAACGTTCCGGGGCGTCTTCGACCTCGCTCATCGCAGGGCGCACCTGTATTCAGCCCGGGAACATGGCGGCGCCCGCTCGGAAGAAGAGATCGTGGGAGGGAATGACTCCAGACTGGATGCGGTCCTTTCAGAAATCGGACTGCAGTCAGAATTCTGGGACGAGGTGGAACTGCTGGATTCCGACGCCGGCATCTGGGACGACGCACAGTTCAAAAGCGGAAATGTCACTCCGGTCTTTTTCGGAAGTGCGCTGAACAACTTTGGGGTGGAGGTTTTCCTCAAATCCTTTCTGGACCTTTCCCCGTCACCCGGCCCGCATATGAGCGACATGGGCCCTGTTCCCCCGGAAAACGAGCATTTTTCGGGGTTCATTTTCAAGATTCAGGCCAACATGGATCCCCAACACCGCGACCGGTTCGCTTTTCTCCGTATCTGTTCCGGACGTTTCAGAAAGGGGATGTCGGCCAGGAATGTCAACACCGGACAGGAAGTCCGGCTGTCCAAAACTCTCCAGTTCATGGGCCAGAAGCGGGAATCTGTCGAAGAAGCTTTTCCGGGAGACATTATTGGACTCCATGATCCCGGTATTTTCCATATCGGCGACACACTCGCCGAAAAGGGGGATTTCGTCTATGAAGGGATTCCTCATTTCTCTCCGGAATTCTTCGTCCGGGTTCAGATAGCAGATCCGCTGAAAAGGAAACATCTTCGTAAAGGGTTGTTCCAGATCGCCGAAGAAGGAGCCATACAGATCTTCACTCTCGATACCGAAGGAGAGAGGGATATCCTGGTCGGGGCCGTTGGCCAGCTTCAGTTCGATGTATTAAAATTCCGGCTGGAACACGAATACAAGGTCCGGGCAAAACTCGAACCCATGAACTATGACAGGGTCCGCTGGGTCACGGGAAATCCGGAGATGGTCGCCAATCTGTCCAGTACGCTTGATACCCTTCTGGTCTATGACCGGGAAAAGATGCCGGTCGCCCTGTTCCGGAATGAATGGGCCCTCCGGTATGTCGTCGACAAATACCCCTCAATCGGTTTTCACGGAACCTCTCCCAGAACCTTCCGGAAAGGGACCCAACCGCGGTCCTGACCCGCTTCCCTCCTTGATGATCAGTGTCCTGTATGGATAGGGAAGCTCGATATTTTCCTTGTGAAAACGTTCGGCCAAGGCAAAATTCAGGTCACTGATGACCGTATGCCTCAGGGTCCCCTCACGGACCCAGAAAACGAGTTCCATATCGAAGGAAGATTCTCCGAAATCCTTGAACCAGACGACGGGGGGTGGATCCGTGAGGACTTCCGGATGGGCCAGAGCCACTTCCAGCATGATGGATCTGGCCTGATCAAGCCGGGTCACATCCATCCCGATTCCGACGTTGAGATGAAGACGGATTTTCTTGTCCAGATGGCTCCAGTTGATCACCTTGTTCGAGATAAAATGACTGTTCGGAATGATAATGGCCACGTTGTCCCTGCTCATGATGGTCGTGGACCGGGGACGGATTTCCTTGACCGTTCCCAGAATACCGTCCAGTTCGATCAGGTCACCGACCATGATGGACTTTTCCATGAGAATAACGAACAGGGCGATAATGTTGGCGGCGACTCCCTGCAGTCCGATTCCGAAACCCAGTCCAACGACTCCCAGAACCCCTTCCAGCGACGTTACCTGGATTCCCAGATTTTCGAGCGCGATCATTCCTGTCAACAAAAGGATCAGATAGCCCGAAAATGTGGCGAACATCTTCATCAGATGTTCGCCCTGGGGATTGCTCTGGGTTTCCGCCCTCCGTCGGAAGGCCCGGGTGACAAGACTTTTGACGATGAGACCGGCAATAATGATCAGGACGAAATCCAGAAGCCCGGCAAAGGTGACCGGGGTCTTTCCCAGTGTAAACAGGATGGTTTCCCGGTGGCGGGCGGTTGAATCAGTAAAGGCTGCCAGATGGATTTCACGGGAAGAGGGGGGCATGCAAAACCTCAGGAATCATCAGAGATAAATGATGTGTCTCCGGGGAAGGGTACCAGTTCCTTTCTCACAGGAAGGAATATGGCGGAGAGGCAGGGATTCGAACCCTGGGTGAGGCTTTAGACCCCACATCCGCTTAGCAGGCGGACGCCTTCGACCACTCGGCCACCTCTCCTTGAACCGTTTTCCTGTCAAACTGGCGGAGGGGGTAGGATTCGAACCCACGGAGCTTTCGCTCTACGGTTTTCAAGACCGCCGCCTTCGACCGCTCGGCCACCCCTCCGATACCGGAATACCGGAAAAATCCTTGCTTCAGGTAATAACGGACTGTTGTCCGGTGAGCGCAGCATTGCCGCCGGGAGCCACAGATTTCCCGGACAGGCACATGGCCAATAAATGTACCACAGGCCATGGCTGATGACAACGCGAAGGCCCTGTGAATTTCCCCGGAAAAGTCCTGTCAATGGCCGGCAGCAGGAGCCCTGAGTGTCCCGTTCGCATTGTTGTTGGGGTTGGGGGGCGTCTGTGGAGTGGGCGTTCCCGGAGGAGCTGTGCCATTTTCCGGCGCCAGGAGAGGGTTGAATTGCCCCCCTTTATCCTGCTGGTCTTCCTGGATCGGATGGAGGATCGATGAAACCCAGGCGATAGCCCTCTTGATACCCAGGTCATCAGGGTCGAGGTTCGCTGCGATCTTTTCCTGGGTCATCGCCTCCACCGGGAAACCCAGATGGGCGAGCGCGACTCCCAGCACCATATGGGCGGAAGGGTCCGCATCCTTCAGCTTGATGGCCGTTTCTTCCGAAGCGCGGGCGAGACGCCAGTTTCCGCGTGAGGCATAGGCCCATCCGATCGCCTCCCAGGCCATCTCGTCATTCTGGTTCAGGGCCAAAGCCTTTCGCTCTTCCTGGATTTCTCTTCTGAAATGTCCCGTATTCCCCAAGGCGATTCCATAACTGACCCTTGCGGCTTCGCTTTTCGGATTCAGGATGAGGGCTTTTTTTTCTTCCTGAACCGCCTTTGCGTTTTCATCCATCTTGCCGTATGCCAGTCCCAGCAGAAAGTGAACCATGGCATAATCCGGATAGGCACGAAGAAGCTTTTGGAGAACAGGGACAGCTTCACGGGGTTTCCCGGATAATATCAGACGGGCGCTCTGGCGGAGAGGCCCCGCCAGTCCGGGCGGATCCCCGGGGCCGGTCAGAGGATCTCCCGATACGGACGGAACCCCCCACAAAAGGAAACAGAAAAGAACGGGAAGAGCCAATCGGCAACACAATCGCATTATTTCCTTCCATCGATAGAGAGGTCATGTGCATGGTACCTGAAAATTTTTCCCGCGAAAACGTGGACGAACGGTGGATGGCCGAAGCCCTCGTTGAAGCCCGCCGGGCAATGGAAAAAAAAGAGATCCCGATCGGCGCGGTCCTGGTTTCGGGTGACGATCTTCTGATCGGCAGAGGGCACAACCACCGGATCGAATCACTCGATCCGACAGCGCATGCCGAAATCGTTGCCCTCCGGATGGCAGCCAGGGCGCAGGGTAATTACCGTCTCTCTGGAACAACCCTTTATGTCACGGTTGAACCCTGTCTCATGTGTTTCGGCGCCCTGATGGAAGCCCGGGTAACGAGGGTCGTTTTTGGAACACGGGAACCCCGTTGGGGGGTCACGGGGTCCCTTTACGATCTTCAGAACGATCCCCGCTTCCCCCACCGCATTCATGTCAGGGAAGGTCCTTTCAGAGAGGAATGCCGATCCCTGATGACAGCATTTTTCGAAACACGACGATAAGTCCGGCAATCCTCCTCGGGGGATTTGGTATCTCCCGACATGTCATGATAATATAGATGGCGATCAGACATGCATTTTTCCCGTACGGAGAGATGGCCGAGAGGCTGAAGGCGGTTGACTCGAAATCAACTCTGGGGGTAACTCCAGCGGGGGTTCAAATCCCTCTCTCTCCGCCACACCCTCCTGTTCAGGGGGAGCCGTGAAACAAAGAAAACCCCGGAAGGACAACCAGGTGATTCCCATTGCCGACGCACTTGCCGAATCGGCGGGGATCTCTGCCATTTTCATCGGATCTGACTACCTCGTCAAATGGATCTCCCCAGAAGCCCGCAGGGTCCTGGGTGTGTCTGAAGACATCACCGGCAGCCTTTGCCAGGATCTTCTGGAGGGGAGACTGTGCACCTCGGAATGTCGTGTCTCCTCGCTGGAGCATCCTCCCGGTGAATCCTCCTTCCTCGAATGCTGCTTTCAGCCAGGACACCCTCCCTTTCAGGTCAGGACAGAACGCGTTCCGGGAACAGGGTCAGGACAGTCGGGAGGAATCCTGAAGAGCTTCAGGACCATGGCACCTTCCAGAATGGACGAACAACAGCCTCCTTTTGTCGCAAACGGACCCTGGGCAGAAGAAATCCGGTCGCTGCTTCCCCGGATCGCCCGATCGGACCTGCCGATCCTCCTGGTCGGCGAAACGGGAACCGGAAAGGAGTGTCTCGCCCGGATGATCCATGACGAAAGCCATCGGTCTTCGGCCCCCTTTGTGGTGCTGGATCTTTCCCTGATCCCGGAAACGCTGGTAGAGGACGCCCTGTTTGGTCACAAGAGAGGCGCTTTTACCGGGGCAGTCCAGGATCAGGTCGGGAAATTGCCTCTCGCGGATGGCGGAACGCTGTTTCTCGATGAGATCCAGAACATTCCGAACGCTCTGCAGACCAAGCTTCTCCGGTTTCTCGAAACAGGGACGCTGGAACAGATCGGGTCACGGCAGACTCTCAAAATCGATGTCCGGATGATAGCCGCCACCAACGAACCCATAGAAGATCTCTTAAGGGAAAAACGCATCCGGCCGGATTTGTTTTACCGGCTGAACGGGCTTTCCCTGGAAATTCCCCCTCTCCGGGAAAGACGGGAAGACATCCCTCTTCTGGTCGACAGTTTCCGTGCCGAATGGTCGCGTCGCTCCGGCAGGACCGCGCCATCGTTTTCCCCGGATCTTCTTCGCCGACTGATTGCCTACCCGTTTCCGGGCAACATCCGCGAACTCAAGCATTTGGTCGATGCGACACTGGCATTGTCGGAACCCCGGGAAGTCCTGGGATTCGAAGACCTTCCGGCATCCATCAAAAAACAGCTGATATGGCGATCCCCCGCCTCCCGGACAGGCGATCCGACCCGTTCCCTGAAAGAACAGACTGTCTTCGACTTTGAGCGCCAGCGGATCCAGGACGCCTTGGACCGTTCCGGCGGAAGAATCATCGAAGCCTCCAGACAGTTGGGCATCAGCCGGGTGACCCTCTGGCGAAAAATGAAGCGTCTTGACCACCCCCCCGAGGTTTCCTCCTAGAAACGTCCTCTTTGAATCCGTTTCATCCCCGTAACGGCAAAACATCGGAATGTACGGGCACGGCCCAGGCTTTTTTGTATTTTATCCTTGAAAATAAAACCCTTGAGAAAACGGGTCATATTGGTCTTCCGATTGCTTGTTGCCGAGGAGGCGGCCAGTCATTCGGAGAAGCAATCCCCCTGGCCGCAAACATCAATGATCCCAAGATCCGACTGCGGATCGCATCCGAAAAGGAGTCTCCGATGGCAGCAAGGGAAGACGAAAATGTTTCGGGAAAAGTCCTGTTTACCTTTTCCATCGTTATGCTCACACCCATCCTCCTGACGATCATTTTTGAAAAAATCCAGCATCCCCTGATCAAGGGTATCGGAGGGTTCTGAACCTGCCCGACCGCCGTCCGGGAGGAAGCCAATGGCCCGACGGCGGTCAAGCCGATCTCTCCCTTCCCAAAAACCGAAATTGATTTTAAAACCGGCCCTCGCAACCGGATCGCCTCCCGCACGGCCACGTCCAGATCGGCGCCGATCACGAACCGGATCCCCCGCTCCCGGCAGAAATTGATCACCGAGGCCTGGCTGCTAGTCGCTCTCGGGAATCCTCCGGATCGCCTCCCGCACGGCCACGTCCAGATCGGCGCCGATCACGAACCGGATCCCCCGCTCCCGGCAGAAATTGATCACCGAGGCCTGATACGACGCGCTGTCCGCCCGAAACCGGCCGATCCGGAGCCCCGCCGGAAGACGCCGGAGGCAGACCGTCAGAAACGGAACATGCTCCGCTCCCGGGGAGGCGTTCCCGTCCCGGAACTCTTCGTGCACCACCATCCCGGACAGTTCCGGGACGTGTCCCCCCAGCGGCATGTACCTCTTCTCCCCCTTGTAGGTCCACTGGGCCAAGGCCTTCTCCGCCACGATCTGGCTCGCATCGATGTCGAGCGTCACCTCCCGGACCGGCGGCAGGCCGGCCTTTTTCCGCCGCTTCCGAAGCTTCTTGCCCAGCACCGCCAGTACCCGGTCGAGGACAGACTCCAGGGCGGACACCCCGGTGCCGGAAGCCCCCATCCGCCGGAGCCACCGGCCGAACGCGTCCGTCGATGGCACCGCGTCAATCGAAAGAAGCGCCAACAGTCCCTTGTCCCGGGCGATCATCCGAAGGTCTTCCCGGCTCCGCCCTCCGCCTTGCAGCATCAGCAACAGGGAAAGCACATAGGACGAGGCCCTGTACCCCGCTCCGCTTCCGGGCTTCCCGAACATCCGGTCGATCTCTTTGGCCAGATTCAGGGAGTGCAGAAACTCCCCGAACACCACCAGCCCCACCTGGGAGGTCATCGTGTCGTCGGTCGCTTCGAGTTTGAATGGAAGAACCATTTGCCGTATCATGAGTCGCCCCTTTCGTTTCACCCTTCGGGTGGGTAAATGGTTGTTTTAGACGACGTCCATTTTACAAGAAACGACAAGGGGTTTCTTGTTTTTTTATCCCGTTTTCCATCCGTCAATCGCGGTTCTTGGGGTTCTTGTCATTTCTTGAGAAAACTCCCTATACTGGGAAAATGAGCAATATAAGTCAGTTTCCCCCCGAACCCGATTTTCTGGAGGCCATAAAACGCCTCGGCGACCCACATCCCCGGACGACCGGTGAGAATGATGGACCGGCATTCCGTCGCCTTCTTGACGTCATCGACCATTTACGGGGAGAGGAAGGCTGCCCTTTTGATCGCCAGCAGACCATCCCCAGGCTCGCAAGGGATCTGGCAGAAGAGATGCTTGAACTGCGCGATGCGGTGGACGAAGGTTCCTCGCGGAAAATCTCTTCCGAAATAGGGGACATGATTCTGATCCTGCTGTTTATCCGCCGGTTGCTCTGGGAAACGGATCAGGTCACCGTCTCTTCCGTTCTCGACCATACCTCGGAGAAGATGATCCGGCGACATCCCCATGTCTTTCTGGATCCCGATCCGGACATTGATGCCAAAACATTATGGACAAACTGGGAAAAGGAAAAAAGGAAGGAAGAGGAGCACAAGGATAGGACCTCCCTCCTCGACGGGTTACCCCGCACCATGTCGGCACTGGAAACCGCTTTCAGACAGGGAGAAAAAGCAGCACGCGTCGGTTTTGACTGGACGGACGAAGCGTCCGTCTGGGAGAAAGTCCTCGAGGAGGTGGGGGAGCTCTCGGAAGCCCGATTTGAAAATCCGGGCCGTCTGGATCATGAACTGGGTGACGTTTTCCTCGCCCTTTCATCGTATGCCCGCCATAAGGGGATACGACCCGAAGAATCCCTGGCGCGGGCCAACAGTCGATTTGCCGACCGTTTTCGATACATGGAAGGACAGGCCCGGATACAGGAGCGGGACCTTTCTTCTCTCTCCGCGGATGAATGGAACCGGTTATGGGAGTCGGCCAAGGCGTCGGAAGCCGCAATCCGGCAGGAGGACGGCCAGTCATGAAAAGCCTCATCAAGACCGTAGGGACCGGACCCCATGGGTCGAAGGATCTGACAGCCGATCAAGCTCGGGAAGCGGCCATCCAGATACTGGACGGGAAAGCGACTCCGGCTCAGACTGGGGCTCTGTTGCTGGCCATCCGGACAAAGGGGGAGTCGGATACCGAAATGGAGGGATTTTTCATGGAGGCGCGGTCACGGATTGCTTCGCGGACGCCAGCGCCTCCCATTCTGGAAGCCCTCGATATCGGGGATCCCTATGACGGGCATACCCGAACCCCGGGACTGGCCATTCCCGCCGCCATATGGGCCTCACTTGCCGGCTTGAAGATTGTCCTCCATGGATACCCCGACCTGCCGGCCAAATTCGGTGTCGGACATACCCAGGTCTGGGAATCCATGGGCCTCAAAATAACCCCTTTCGAAAAATCCGTCGATGCGCTCCGGCACCACGGGGTCGTCTGTCTTTCCCAGGAAGAATTTCTCCCCGAATGGACCCGACTTCGCCCGCTCAGACAGGAACTCGGACTCAGAACCCTTCTCAATACGGTCGAAAAATCACTCAATCCACTGAACGCCCGGACCATGTTGACCGGTTACTTTCACGAGAATCTCGCCTCCCGTCTGCACGTTCTCCTGGAAAAGATCTTTCCGGGACACACGGTCTCGCTCATCGCCGGATCGGAAGGCTCCGTGGATCTGCATGCCCATCGGCCGACCCGAATTCACGAGACCTCCTCCGAAACCCCTCAGACCTCCCGAACCATATCTCCGCCGGAAGGAACGTTCCCGTTGCCTTCCCTCCCCCTAACAGCCCAATCCCACGCGCAGTTCGCCCTGGACGTCCTGCGGAACAGGCAACACCCTCACCGGCCCCTTGTCCGCGCCATGGCCGCTCACTTTCTTTGCCGCGGGGGGGTATTTGGCAGCATGGAAACAGCCTTGTCCGCCCTTCCGGAAGACTGTCATTCCCCAATACTGGAAAAGCTTCCAGAGTGATCCGGCGATCGGAGCCAACCCCATGAAAAAGACAATTTCGATTGGAGAGCTGAAGCCGGGGATGAAAGTCGTCGGCATCGACAAAAGCTGGCTTGAAACGCCATTTCTCTCTCACCATTTTCTTGTACATTCCGAAAAAGATATCGACAAATTACGGGAAAGCGGCGTCCAGCTCGTCACAGTCGAATGGAAAAAGCCGGATGTCAGCGCAGAATCCCCGAAAGACGAAACAAAAAAAACACCGCCCTCCGAATACCCGGCACCTGCCCTGGAAGAACTGCCGACTGCAGAACCGGACAAGGTCAGGGACATGTTTTCCCTCCAGAAGGAGACCGTCCGTCTCCTGACCCGGGCATTCCACCAGGTTCGCATCAGCGGCCTCCTTCCGACAAGCGAGATCCGCTCCCAGGTCCGTGAAACGGTCGGGTTTCTCCTGGAAAACAGAAACGCGATCGCCCTGTTGTCTGATATTCACGACAACGATGACGAAACGTACGTCCACTCGGCCAACACCATGTTCATGGCGTCAGCGTTCGCCATCCGCCACGCGATGGCGGAGCCTGAATGTTTCCAGTGGGGACTGGCAGCCCTTCTGCACGATGTCGGAAAAACCCGCATTCCCGATCACATCCTGAAAAAACCGGGACCGCTGGACCTGGCGGAATGGGAGATCATGCACCAGCATCCCGTTTATGGCTTCCAGATCCTTCGTAAAAACCCCGATCCCGAGATCCATGGCCTGGCCGCCCAGGTGGCCGTGGAACACCACGAACGCAAAAATGGAACGGGATATCCCCACCATCTGGGGCTTGACGCCATCCATCCCGTTTCCCGTTCCCTGATGGTGCTCGACATCTACGAAGCCCTCACCGGAAATCGGATTTACCGAGCCAGGAGCTCCCCTCAAAAAGTCATCCATTATTTGATGAATGACTACAGCGACAGGGTCTCTGTCCCGGTGATCCTGGAGCTGGCGTCCATGGTCGGTGTTTTTCCGGTCGGAACCTTTCTGGAAACGGAAGACGGGGAGATCGCGATGGTCCAGGGATACGAGGACATGCAGAACTACCGGGGAAAAATGACGGTCCTGAAGATCTTCGGACCCGGAAAAAAACTCCTGCCCAAACCGGAACGGAAAACGATCCACCCGATCGACGGGGGAAGCGTCATCCGAACATATGATTACAGGGCCATCGGACTGACGCAGGATCAATGGGAATATCTTCTGGGAAAGGACAGGCGGATTACTTGACCTTCCTGACGGTCACGTCCCAGTAACCTTCCTTTTTTTGGGTGCCCACATGTTCCTGCCCTACCTTCTGGAGCCAGGCAGGAATATCCTTCACGGAGCCCTCGTCCGTGGAAAGGACAGACAGGACGGTTCCCACGGGCTTCAGCTGGATTGTCTTGATCAGTTCCATCAACGGACCGGGACAGTAGAGACCCCGGGCATCAACCACTTCATCGACTTTCTTTTCATCCGCCATTGACTGCCTCCTGATAGCCTAACGAAAAACGTGGGATCCGGTTTCTCCGAAGGAAAAACTAGATGAACAACACCTGCCCCCCCTCGGCGATCCCCAGAAAAGTCGCAACCCCGACCACATCGTCAAAGACCGGAACCATCTCGGAAAGGGGCTTTTCAATCAGGTCGAGCGCCAGCGAACAAGCGTACACCTTCATGCTTCCCATCATTTTTCCCTGGGAAAGCAGATCGGCATAAAGGGGAGCTTTCTTTTCGAGAACCTTCCTCCCGACCTCCCCGACCTTCAGGAATTCCTTCCGGTCGACACGTTCCTTGACGAAACAGGCCATCGCGGCCATGGTCACAAAGACATTCACTTCCATACCGCTCACGGCCGCCACCGATGCCATCATCGCCGCCGCCTGAAGCTTTTCGAATTCGTCCGACGCAAGCACAATGGAAATTTTGTCCATGACGCCCTCCTGGCCGCCGGCCCCCGCCGGCAGCGGGAAACATTTCCGGTTTGATGAACGGTTTTTTTTGATGTTATCATAGAACAAGCGCCAGAACTATCATGCCGGCGGAGCACTTGACCTCCAGCGCGCCAGGACGACCATGAAACCAAAACTCAGGCTTCTCGCGGCCCTCCTTCTCCTCTCGGGAGTCTTTCCTGCCGGCGGTCCCGTTTATCTCGGACTGGTCAGGGACGATATCCACGCCCACTCCGACCTGGGCGACACAGGTCTCCAGCTGATCACCATCAGTGGTTTTCTGGTCCTTCTTGCCGGCGCCTACCTGTTCTACCTGTCAGGAAAAGCATTCAACCTTCCAGGGGATCTGGAGACACCCCTCAGCGACCCGAAAAGAGATCGAGGGGAAGGGGGTTGACCGTCTCCGTTGCCGGAGAAGCCACGTGAAAAAGAATCGCCAAAGTCCTGACGAGACTTTTGTGGTCAAAATATCCGCTGATCCTGCGGGGAACGTCCCCTTCCATGGAAGAAACCACGATAAACGGAACCCTACCTCCCTCGCCCCGAACGGCTTTGTGCCGGAATCCCGCCTGAATCCTCTGCCACACGGGATAACGCCCTTCGTCCCAAGTGACGATAATGACCGTCCGTTCATGCCCCCATACTGCCGATCGGCGGATCCGGTCGACCCATTCTTCGCAAAAGCGGTCTCCCGCCTTCACCAGAGCCCTGCGGCTGTTGGGGCGACAGGCCGCTCCTCCGTGCATGTCGTGGCACAGATCCCCCACTACAAAAGCCAGAGACGGCAAACGTCCCGCACGAAGATCGTCCGACAGGGAGGTGAGGGGAACGACCCGGTTTTTCCAAGAAACGTCCGAACGGATCCGGGGAAAGAGATAGAACGGGTTGTGCCGGACAACATACAACGGTTTCTCCGGTGGGTATCCGTTCCCCAGATATCCGTCGCGGGGAAGGGACTGAAAATACCCCTTGACCTCATACCCTTGCCGGACAAGAGATTCGGCGATGGTCGGGTCGGAAAATCGGAGAGAAGGGTTGTCAGAGTGAATCCCGTCCGTTCGTCCGGAAATCATGGCGGCATAGTTCGGCAGGCTCGGATGGGCCAGCGCGTGATAATCCGTCAGCAGGACATGTCGCATCGCCAGACGGTTGAGATAGGGGGCATCCGGATTCCCGATAATGTCCCGGAACCCCTTGTTTTCAAGGACAAAGATGACCACATGCTCTTTTTCTGGTATTTCCCCCGCGACCCCGTAACCGGGTGCGAATAAAACGAATCCGGCCAGAAAAAAAAAGGAGACATACGCAATATGCCGCCACAGGTCACGGAGGAGGGATTCATCATCCATTATTCGAAGTCCTTCAACAGCAAGAATTTCTTGAACCAGTCGTCAAAAACGATTTCGTCCGTCGCGACTTCGACCGCGGGCCTGACCTCCGTTCCGTTGATCTCGTCCATGCGCACGAGCAGATCTGTCGACGTCCATTCCCGGGACGGGAAACCATGGCTGGAAATGACGCACTGAAATCGAAAATCCGACACGATGAGTTTTTCAAATATTTTTCGATAGCGCTCCGCGATCGCCTCCCGGAGAGCGGGATCCTCGTCCGGGAAAACCGCGAGCAGTCCTTCGGGGTGCTCTCCTAGAAAATCCGTCCCCCGTTTGGCCTTGTTCAGAAGCTGAATAAATTCCTCCCGCATGCTCATATCCCGGAGTCTGAAAAGCAAGAGTACAAAAGGCCTCGGAGGGGTCCTTCCGATCATCGAATCGAGGGCTTTTCCAAGACTGGGACGGTCCATCACTCCCTCTCCAACCAACTGGTATTGGGGAAGAAGCCCCATCCGGCTTCTCTGGAGCCCCAGCGAATGTCCCAGTTCCGTCAGGATTTCCTGCCAGGAGAAACGGACAGGGTTTTTCCAGACCTCCAATGATGTGATCGGGATCCCCACCCATCCAAACACATGGTGAAACCAGTTGAAGGGGAACAGGATTTCGTGTTTCCAAGGAAGATCTGTATGTTCGACCAGGGCAGGCCGGCAGGCGTTCAGCGACAACTTCTGAAAAAAAACCGTATCCCCGTACAAGATGCCTTCCAGGCTTTCCTGAACATTTTCCGGAGGACCGTCGTACAGAATTCGCGCAAAATGTGACGAATCGTCCATGGAAATCCGGTTGACCAGAAAAACCCGGACGTGCTGCAGCAACGGCCCCAGCGACTCCAGAATTTCCTTCGATGCCTTGTCGATTTCACGCAGGTCATAGTCATCCAGCGCCAGCATGGCCAAATGCTGCCTGGTGCGTGAATAGAGCTTGTCGACAATGGGGGTGAAATACTGACGGATGCTTTTCTCGGTCGGAGGATCCTCCTGGCGGATGAGAAAATAGATCCCGGCAGGGGACGGAAGCCCTCCGAGCGGGTACCCTTTCAGGAGGAGAGCCCCCTTCCGGCCGAAATTCTTGAAGGTCAGAAAGCTCTTGGACAGGTGGTCAAAGGGGGGAAGCTCCACCTTGACATCATGTCCCTGGGTCGCCAGGTAGCGGAGAATGTCTTCCACCGGTTTTCGGGCAATGGCGTTGACCGACCAGTTCAGGAGGAAAGACAGAATATCGTTGAAGATGACAATCTGGTTCTCCTCATTGACAACAAAACAGGCGGTCTGGTTGTCATTGACGATCAGCTCCAGAACCTTTTTGGGTTCCGTCGCATCCCGAAGTGACCGGGTAAAGAGGAAAAATCCCATGCTGGAAAACCTTCCCCTCAAAAAACATGATTCCGGACCGAATCATCTACCGGTGGACAGATTCCCCTGTCACATCCATGGCTGCTTCCCATATGGACTCTCCGACAGTGGGGTGCGGAAAAACGGTTCCCCGAAGGAGCTCAAGACCGTCAGGCACTCCCATCGACAGGGCCCCGAGTGAAACCAGTTCGGACAATCCGGCCCCGACGCCCTGGAAACCGAGAACCTTTCCCGATTCCGGGTCGGCCGGGAAGCGCACAACCCCCCGTTTTTCCCCATGGATCAGCGATCTCCCGTTTCCCAGGAGGGGAAAGGAGCCTTCTCTCACGGGGATGCCCTTTCCGATAGCCTCCTTGTAGGACATTCCCACAGAAACAACTTCAGGGTGAGAGTATACAACACGGGGAATCCGGAGAGGGTCGAAAGGAAGAGGGGCTCGCCCCGCCATCTTCTCGACAGCGACAATCGCCTGGTGACTGGCCGCGTGAGCCAGCATCAGACCTCCCGTCACATCTCCGGCGGCGTAAACGCGGGAAACACCTGTCCACCCGTATCCGTCCACTTTCAGGAATCCCCGCTCCATCGGCAAACCCAAAGACCCGTCGACCACCCCTTCCAGCCGGGCCTCCCGACCAACAGCCACCAGCACCGTGTCGAACGAAAGGTCGACCGGCTCCCCTCCCTGGACGCAGGAGACCCTCACTCCTTGCTCATCAGATACAATACGGGCGATCTCGCACCCCGTCCGGATGACCATTCCCCTCCGCTCATATTCTTTTCGAAGGATCCCGAGCAGTTCCGGATCTTCCATCGGCACCAGATGGTCAGTTTTTTCCAGGATGGTCACAGAAGCGCCAAACGAATGGAAAATATCGGCAAACTCGACACCGACAACACCCCCGCCCACAATCCCGATTTTTTTCCCCGATGGCTCAAGACACAGTGCGTCTGTGCTGTCCAGAACCCGTTGATGGTCGAAGGGCAGGCCGGGCCAGGAACGGGGGCGCGAGCCGGTCGCAACCAGAATATGAGTGCCGGACAAACGACGTTGTCCATCCCCCGAAACAACAACCTCTTCCGGAGAGACGACATGACCTTCGCCGGAAAAAACGTCGACCCGGTTTTTTTTCAGGAGTCCCTGGACGCCCAGAAAAAGACGGTTCACGATGCTTTCCCGATGGTGGGAAAGCGCACCCCAGTCCACGGTCGGGCTGCCGACTGCCACACCAAAATCCCCCGAACGGGCTGCCTGGGCCATGAACCCGGCGACCTCAAGGAGAACCTTGGTCGGAATGCATCCTTCGTGGAGACAGGTGCCCCCGACTTTTGCTGATTCGACCAGAGCCACCTTCATTCCCAGCTTCGACGCCCTGATGGCACCAACATATCCGGCCGGCCCACCTCCCACAACGAGGAGATCATACTGCTCTTCCATCATTCTCCTTTTTCCATTTCATGGCGAAAGCTTGGCATTCCTTGGTCCACCTTGACTTTGGTCCTGGGTTTTCCTATAGTTTCCTTGCGGGGTGGAGCAGCTCGGTAGCTCGTCGGGCTCATAACCCGAAGGTCAGAGGTTCAAATCCTCTCCCCGCAACCAACTCTCCGGAAGCTCCTGTCCTCTTCTTTGATTGAAACCATACATCGGCACAAGTTCAATCTTATGCTTCCCAAGAATGAGAAATCATGTTTTTCCTCAAGGGAACGAATGACTCTTGCCGGAGTACCCCCTAGAAAGCTGTTTTTGTGAATACTCCTTGTGACCACAGCCCCTACAGCCACAAATGAGTTTTACCCACAACTACACCGCCAATGATAGTGGCTCCTGTTGCAATCCAAACGTTGTCTTCAATGATGATCGGTTTTGCCTCAACAGAATCCCTGCGTTGGGATGGATCTTGTGGATGACCCGTGGTGATGATGTTCACGTTTGGCCAGATCATGACATGATCACCGATCTCTTGGCCGCCCAAATCATAAAGCGTACAGCATTGATTGCCAATCCCAGTCGGGGCTCATAGTGCCTCAACGATACTCATGATGCCCCTGAATCTTTTTTGATAA
>Ga0207433_10006990_pt1 | contig 19138 bp, 17 predicted proteins | sample YelNatPaOPGAMG01_FD_187559 | JGI IMG/M metagenome (GOLD analysis project Ga0207433, IMG submission 187559) | Hot spring thermophilic microbial communities from Obsidian Pool, Yellowstone National Park, USA - OP-RAMG-01 (SPAdes) (version 3) | ecosystem: Environmental > Aquatic > Thermal springs... | reverse complement strand
TTTCTCAGCATCCGATAGAAGGGAAAGGTCAGGAAGCTCGCTCATGCCTCCCGTCGAATCATATCCGCCGTGGTCGCGTCAATTCACAATCGATTCAACTGGCCGACGGACCAGGATGAGCAGATACTTGTCGAGAGTGAGTCGGCGGATTGACTCTGTATCGATAATTTCCAAGATCCAGTAGTGCCGACAAAGACGAGGTGGGCGGGTGGTTTGCCATGAGTTATGATGGAACGTATTGCGGAACCGGAGATATAAAAAGTAATAATGTCATTGTTTTCAGAATCAATGCTTAATTTCTCAAAATTTGTCGCGATACTTACATGACACTCGTTATTTTCTACAGAAAATGACCAAATTGGTTCAGATTCTATAGGTAGTTTTTTCGTGTTTTGTTGATAAGGGTGTATTGTATGGCTTGAATTAAAATTTGATGTTTGACATGAAGCAAGAATGATGCTCGATAATAGGCGCAAAATTACGGCAAATTTCGCATCAAACCGGCAAGATATTTTTTTCATTTTTGTTGTCGTGTGATAAGCGAAAAACTTTCCCAATCAGTCACTGCATATTGCGAGACGTCTCCCCGCACAGCATATAAACGCCATGCATAGTTGGTGAATTTTGCATCCAAGGCAATCGTTTTAAAAATATCTGAGACATATCCTGAAAATACTTCCTGTATTTTATTATTATCTATGGCGATAACTTCAATAAAAATTTTCTCTTCTGCCGGATGCGTGGGTATTATCCATGAAAATGTGACCTTGGCGAGATTGCCATTTGTTGCGATGATCGCCCCGTCAACTGGTGCAACCGGCTTCGGCGGGATTAGATGGTATCGTGTAAAATTATCGTCTGGCGCGATGTCGCCGATAACGATGGGCGTGATGGAACTAGCAAGATAATGACTGTCTGGTGCGTAGGGTAATGCTTGCTGTGCGAAGGAGCTCGCCTGCGCAGCGCCAGCGACAATCACAAAAACTCTCAAACAAAGCATAATGGGTGATATCCAACGCATGGGCGGGCTATGGCGTCGCAATCAGGATCTCGACTGTGCCTGGCCGGGGAATCGCGCTTCGCGGCGAAAGCACGATGAGACGAGGCTGGCCGAATGCGCTTGCAAGCTTATGACTGATTTCGACAGCGCCGTCGCGATCCTGGGCAAAGAAAAAGCTGATAGAAGGTGCGGCGGCTCGGCTCAAAACGGGTATGGGATCTTCCGCTAAAAAGCCCATTGAGGTCAGGGTACGGGCAAGCTCCGCGGCACGCGCGGCTGCCTTGAGATTGCCGCGCGGATAGCCGATGACGACCCGGATAGGCGTGGTGTTCGGGAGCGGGAACAGTCGCGTTGGTGCGAACCCGCCATATGATTCCGCGGACGGCATGATGCTCGGGTTAAACGCTGGAAGCGGTTTCACATTGGAACGAGAGCCTTCGCCAGCCAGCACGGTTATCGCGGGGCCCGCCACGGCAAGACCCGCCGCCGCCGCATCGATCTGGGAAAACCTGGCGCTGGGCGCCGCCGCCAAACGATCATCTGGCGCAGCGCGGGCATCTGGCGCGGCGCGGGGGTATGGCGCTGGTGGCATCTTCGTTGGTTGCAGCTTCACCGGGCGGGCGCCGGGGGACGCATCCGGAGCCGGGGGACGATCGTGGTTTTTCCCAACCCCGGTTATCGACGTGAGCTTGGTTTCGACGGACAGAGACGATGAGGCGTTTCCTGGCTTGTATAATGTTGCAAGCGAGAGGAACGGCCGGAGGCCCGGCCAGGGGAGGCCTGGCCAGGATAGGAGGGCCATGAGCGCAAAAAAACACACAAAAACAAAAGTCAAATCCAGCACTTGTTCACGACGGTTTTTTTGGGAATTAATTTTTGAACTTGACAAATTTATGGGGGAGAGCGGCAGAATTTTATTTTCTTTTATTTCTAAATGTTTAGATTTGTCATCCGCATAATCCAGCAGAATTGGGATTTGTTCTTCACCATCAGCTTGGCTGCTATTTGCTTTTGTGACAGTGCTGGCGGAATCCAAGTCTGTAATTTCGGGCTCGCGAGCGCTCTTCTCGTCTGATGTTTCGATACTTAAAAGCGCCGCGGCCTCCTCGATATGTGCGGCATGAACCTGCTCTACGCCTTCAAGAGAAGCAGAAAAGCAAGAGAGTTTGATCAGGTTGTCTAAAACCCGCGGTACGCCTTCGGACAATATGGCGAGTTTTGCGATTGCCTCACGCGAAAAAAGTTCGGAAGGCTGCGCCCTTTGAGCCAAACGCGCTGAAACAAACATTTTAATATCATCGAATAAAAGACACCCTAATTCAATTTTAGCGAAATTACTTAAAGAGTCTTGCCAATGTTCGGCGGCCGCGGAAACGGCCGCAAAGATAATGAAGCGATTTCCCCGCTGACCCAATTTAGCCAGAGTTGCGGGGAGGGCGCGGTGTACTTCATCAATCAAAATTACTGCCGCGTCATCGCATTCAGGTAGAATATCACTGCGTTCGAATAAACGAGTTTCATGCCCAAGATCACGGAAAACCCGCGATAATTCATGCAAAAGCAGCGTTTTGCCAGTTCCAGCAGGGCCGAATAGACCCACGACATTGGGGCCGTCTTCGAAGAGCTTTAGAATTTGCGCCCGCGCGTCGCACCACTTGGTATGGGGGATGATTGAATCCATGGCGCGCAGTGCTTTTTCACGAATCTCCAACATCGGAAAATACCCTAAAACCCTTTATATGGCATCCGATATATTTGCCCAGCGGTTTGGCCAGCCATTTTCGGAAAAAACCTCGCGGAAGCGGCGGGGGAAAGTCGCAGCGCGGCGTGTCATGGGCATGGTCCCGGCTGGAGTTGGGTGGTGAACGATGGCCAGGGGGCGTGCGACGGTCAAGATTTTTCTCCTGGCCCCGGCGGCATGGCGGGCGAGAGGTCGGGGAACTGCGCGCAGAACGGCCGTTTCCGGCACCGCCGCATTGCTCGCGCCATGCCGCGGGCCCGCGGCATGGCTGCTTGCGCGGCGGCGGGGGTTGGCGACCGGCCAGCGCTTCATATCTCCCGGCTGAGGTGTTAACACATCTCGACGCCTTGGTATGTGGTCTTGCGTTGGCGTCTCCGTGGAAGGAAAAACGGATGAGCGATTTCTCTCCCTCCGATCCGGTTACCATCTACCACAACCCCGCCTGCGCCACCTCGCGCAACGTGCTCGGGCTGATCCGCAATGCCGGCATCGCCCCGCGTGTCGTCGAATATCTCAAGACGCCGCCAAGCCGCGCCGAACTCGTCGATCTCATCGCCCGCATGGGCTGTAGCGCGCGCGACGTGCTGCGCCGCAAGGGCACGCCGCATGACGCGCTCGGCCTCGACGACCCCACGCTTGCCGAGGAAGCGCTCATCGCGGCCATGCTCGCCCACCCCATTCTCATCAACCGCCCGATCGTCGTCACCCCGCGCGGGGTGAGGCTCTGCCGGCCCTCGGAAACCGTGCTCGACATTCTGCCCACGCCCCAGCGCGGCGCCTTCGCCAAGGAAGACGGCGCACAGGTGGTGGACGCGCGGGGCAAGCGCGTGATCAGGGAAGGATAGCCGGCATGGCCGAGACCATCGCGCCCGCGCGCCAGACAGCGTCAGGCCAGACAACGCCAGGGTTGAATCTTTTCGAGCGCTTCCTCACGCTCTGGGTGGCGCTCTGCATCGTGGCCGGGATCGTGCTCGGCCAGACCGTCCCCGCGCCGTTCCATGTGCTCGGTGCGGCGACCCTCGCCCAGGTCAATCTGCCGGTGGCGGTGCTGATCTGGCTGATGATCGTGCCGATGCTGCTCAAGATCGATCCCGGCGCGCTCCGCGAGGTGGGGGCGCATTGGCGGGGGATGGTGGCGACGGTCGGCGTCAACTGGCTGGTCAAGCCGTTCTCCATGGCGGCGCTGGGCTGGCTCTTCATCGGCCACCTCTTCCGCCCCTATCTGCCGCCGGGCCAGATCGAGAGCTATATCGCCGGCCTCATCCTGCTCGCCGCGGCGCCATGCACGGCGATGGTGTTCGTGTGGTCCGGTCTCGTCGCGGGCGAGCCGGTTTTCACTCTGAGCCAGATCGCGCTCAACGACGCCATCATGGTGGTGGCGTTCGCGCCGATCGTTGGCCTGCTGCTGGGGCTTTCGTCCATCACCGTGCCGTGGAACACGCTGTTGCTCTCGGTCGCGCTCTATATCGTGATCCCGGTGATCGTGGCGCAGGCATGGCGCGCGGTCTTGCTGAAGCAGGGCGGGGCGGCGGCGCTCGCGCGCACGCTGGCCCGCCTCGGGCCGATCTCGCTGGCCGCCCTGCTCGTCATGCTGGTGCTGCTGTTCGGCCTCCAGGGCACGGCGATCGTTGCCCAGCCGGGGGTGATCGGACTGCTCGCCATCCCCATCATCGTGCAGGTTTATTTCAACGCCAGCCTCGCCTATGGGCTGAACCGCTGGTTGGGCACGGAATGGTGCGTTGCCGGGCCCTCGGCGCTGATCGGGGCGTCCAATTTCTTCGAACTCGCGGTCGCGGCCGCGATTGCGCTGTTCGGTTTTCAATCCGGCGCGGCGCTCGCAACCGTGGTCGGCGTGCTCGTGGAAGTGCCGGTAATGCTCTCGGTGGTAGCCCTCGTCCGCCGCACCCGCCCCTGGTATGAAGCGGGCGCGGCGCGGCATCGGAGGGGATGATGGGGCTGGCGCGGCGGGCGCCCTCCGCCTGTTCGGATGAAATAGCGCCGTGCGAAAGCGCCCGGTTTCGTCAAACCCCGATCTTGAAGCGATCGCGCCGGATGCCCATGTCCGGCTTCCATGATCGCACGTCGTAAGCTCATTCTGGAGATGACGCCGGAGGGGGAATTTCGCGAAAGCGAATTTTCCCGCGGCCGGGCGTTGCGGGCCAATTGGGTGGCGCGGATCGCGGTCTCGGCGGCGGTGCTGGCGGTGGTCGCGGGCGCTGTCGCGGCGGCGGCGCTGGCCTTCTGGGTGGCGATGATCCTGCTGCCGGTGGCGATCATTGCGGGCTTGGCCTCCTACGCCATGCTGCGCTTCCAGTTCTGGCGCGCCCGGCGCCTCTGAACGCGGCCTTCGCGGGGCATTCACCCTCTTCCGTTTGCCGACGCGGCTTGGCATGGTGAGGCCATGGACAAAGCCGTAACCGAGCCGCCGCCAGCGCCCTCTTCCGCCGCTGATCAAGCCAGGGCCGCCCGCCTCAAGGCGCTGCATGAGCAGGTGCAGCGCGCGGAGCAGGCGCTCGGCGCCAAGCGTTTCGGCGAGGCTGCGGGGATCTGCCAGGATGTCTTGGAGGGCGCCCCCGAATATCCCCCGGCGCTCGCCCTGCTCGGGGCGATCTTCGGCCATCGTGGCGATCTCGGTCGGGCCGTTGCCCACATTGAGCAGGCGCTGAGCCGTCAGCCGGGCGTTGCCGCCTGGCACAGCAATCTCTCCGGCCTCTATCGTTTGCTCTATCGCTTCGATGACGCCGTCACCGCCGCCGCCGAGGCGGTGCGTTTGCAACCCAGTGTCGCGCGCTTTCGGGTCAATCTCGGCAAGGCGCTCATGGATCGCGGCGAGCGCGCCCGCGCCATTGAGGAATTTCTTGCCGCCATCGGGCTGGAAGCCAGCCATCCCGAGGCGCATCTCGCGATTGGGCAGATCCTGCTGGCGAGCGGGGAGATGAAGCCTGGCTGGGTGGAGTACGAATGGCGCAACCAGCTTGAGCAGGCCAAGGGCATGCTGCCGAAAATGGCCACGCCGGCCTGGAACGGTATGCGCCTGCCGAAAGACCGCGTCCTCCTGATCGGCGATCAGGGCTATGGCGATACCCTCCAGTTCGTCCGCTACGCGCCCCAGGTCGCGGCGCGCTGCGGCGAGGTGGTGCTCGGCTGTAGCCCCGATCTCGCGCCGCTTTTGCGCTCGGTGCGGGGGATTACCACCTGCCATTCGCGCTGGGACGAGATCCCGCCGCACCGCGCCCATTGCCTGCTGTCCAGCCTGCCGGGGATTTTTGGTACCGAGATCGCCACGATCCCAACCGAGATCCCCTATCTCAGCATCGATGCCGCGCTGATCCGTGATTGGGCCGAGCGTTTCGCGCAGGCGCTGCCACCCGCTAGCCTGCGGATCGGCGTTGCCTGGGCGGGACGGCCGACGCATCCCAACGACCGCCGCCGCTCGATGCGGCTGGCCGATCTCGCTCCCCTCGCCGCGGTTCCCGGCGCCGCCTTCGTCTCGCTGCAACATAAATTCCCCGCAGCCGACAACGCGGCGCGCGAGACCTTGCCGGGCATGCTCGATATTTCCGAGGCGCTGACGGATTTCGCCGCGACCGCGGCGGCGATCATCAATCTCGATCTCGTGGTTTGCGTCGATACCTCGGTCGGCCATCTCGCCGGCGCGCTCGGCAAGCCGGTCTGGCTGATGCTGGCGAGCCCGGCGGATTGGCGGTGGATGCTGGAGCGCGCCGACACACCTTGGTATCCCTCGATGCGGCTGTTCCGGCAAGGCCGACCGGGAGAGTGGCAAGCCGTTACCAGCGCCGTCGCATCGAGCCTCGCGAGCCTGCCGCGCCGCCGCTGAAGGGCATGCAAAAAAGGCCAGGGGCTTTTACCGTCCCCTTTTTCCCCCCCTCTTTCCATTGAGACCGACGTGAACGCCGCAACCCGGCTTGCGGATCTGCTGGCACATGGCCGGGTCCGGGGCAGCTTCGTCCCGGATACCCAAACCTAGGAGATGCGCAACCTGCTGCACACCCGCAAGCAGTTCGTCCGCGCAGGCACGCGCCATGTCCAGCGACTCCAGAAAACGCTGGAAGCCGCCAACATCAAGCGACGAGATCGATCAGGAGGCTGGCGCCAACGTCGAACCCTTTCGCGCACTGATCAGACTGCTTGCCACTAACCCCGGCATCGGTGATTTGAGCGCCAGGGTCATCCGCGCCGCCATCGGCAGCGACATGAGCCGCTTTTCAAGCAACGGCCACCTCGTCTCCTGGGCCGGCCTTTGCCCTCGATTGAGTGCGCTGGTGGTCTCGGCTAGGGTCGGGCCGATCCATGCGCAAGTTTCTTCCCTCGCTGCTGGCTGTTTTCCTGCTGGGCCCGCTCGCGGCGCGCGCGCAGGTGACGGTTAATCCCCAAGCGTTGGACCAGGGCGCCGCCGCGCCAGCGCCCGCCACGCCCTCACCGCCGCCGCCTGCCAAGCCGAAGCCCAAGCCGAAGGCCAAACCCAAGCCCGCGGCGGCGCGGCCGCCGGCAGCGGTGCCGGCCCCCCCGGCGCAGGCCGCGGCGCCACCCTCGGTGTTCCCGCCACCCGAGGGGCCGGCCACGGTGCGGCTCGGCACCGCGCCCGAGACCCTCGATGTGCCGGAAGCGCCGCCCGCCTCGCCGCTGTTGCCGCCTGCGGCACCGGCGCCGCCGGCACACCCCAATGTCGTGCCGCCACCCGCCCCGGTGGTGGCCTCGGCGGCGGGCGAGGTGCTCGACGTGCCGGGCGGCACGCGCATCACCTTCGGCCCGGCCAGCGCCGACCTCAATCCGGCGACCGACGCCGCCTTGCGCGAGATCGGCGCGGCGGCGGCCAAGGATCCGGCGGCGGTGGTCAATGTCATCGCCTATGCCGCCGGACCCCGAGAAGACCCCTCGACGCCGCGACGCCTCTCGCTCGACCGCGCGCTTGCCGCGCGCAGCGTGCTGATGGCGGCCGGCGTCCCCTCGACCCGTATCTATGTGCGGGCGCTCGGCACCAGCTATGGTGAGGGCCCGCCCGACCGGGTCGATCTCGTCGTCGTCCATTCCACCGCCGCCCTCGCGGCGACCCCGCCGGAAGCCGCGCCCGCGCCCGCCCCGCAAACTCCAACCGTGAAAACCCCGCCCCCATGACCCGGCCGACCCTTTACCTGTTGCGCATGCTGGTCTTTCTCGTCATCGCCGCGGGCGCCGTGGCGCTGCTGGCCCCGACGCTGGAGGTGGCGTTCCAGAACAACTCGATCCTCAACAGCCTGATTCTGCTGGTGCTGTTCGCCGGCATCATCTGGAATATTCGTCAGGTACTGCGGCTTGCCCCCGAGGTCACCTGGGTCGAGACCTTCCGCACCGCGCGACCCCGGCTCTCAACGCTGCCGGTGCCGCGTCTCCTCGCTCCCATGGCCAGCATGCTCGCCACCCAGCGCGGCAAGGGGCGCGAGGGGGGCGAGCGCTTCACGCTTTCCACGCCGGCGATGCGCAGCCTGCTCGATTCGATCGCCAGCCGTCTCGATGAAAGCCGCGAGCTGTCGCGCTACATGATCGCGCTGCTGATTTTCCTTGGCCTGCTCGGCACGTTCTGGGGGCTGTTGCGCACGGTGAGCGCGGTTGGCGACGTGATCGGCGCCATGACGATCGGCACCGGCGATGTCACGGTGATGTTCGACCAGCTCAAATCGGGGCTGGAGAAACCGCTGCACGGCATGGGCACGGCGTTTTCCGCCTCGATGTTCGGCCTCGCCGGCTCGCTGATCCTGGGTTTTCTCGACCTCACCGCCGGGCAGGCGCAGAACCGCTTCTTCAACGAGCTGGAGGAATGGCTCGCCGGCTTCACCCGGCTCGGCTCGGGCGTGCTCGGGGCCGAGGGCGAGGGCTCGGTGCCGGTCTATGTCCAGGCGCTCTTGGAGCAGACCGCCGAGAACATGGAAAACCTCCAGCGCATCCTGGCGCGCGGCGAGGAGGGGCGCATTCAGGCCAACCAGGCGGTGCAAGGGCTCACCGAACGGGTCGGGCTGCTTTCGGACACCATGCGCGCGAGCCAGCAACTCATGCTGCGCATCGCCGAGGCGCAGGCCGCGCTCGCCCCCGCGCTGCAACGCTTGGCCGAGGCGCGGTTCGAGCCCGGCGATGACGTGGCCCGCGCCCATCTGCGCAATATCGAACTGACGCTCCAGCGCATGCTGACCGAGATCGAACAGGGCCGCGCCCAAAGCACCAGCGATCTCCGCAACGACATCCGCCTGCTCACCCGCACCATCGCCGCCCTCGCCGAGGAGCCGCAGAAATGATAACGGTATTAGGAGCAGGTGGTAGGCCAGGGGCTTTGCCCCTGGACCCCAGCAAAGGCGGAGCCTTTGCAATCCTTCCCGAATTGCGGGTCTGGGGAAGCTGGCCCCAGCGGGTCCAGGGTAGCGCCCTGACCTTGACCGATCGATGATCTAGGAGCCGGGCATGGCGCTTTCCCGCCGCCGCAGCCACCAGGAAGGGCTCAACCCGTGGCCCGGCTATGTCGATGCGCTTTCGACCTTGCTGATGACAACGATTTTCGTCCTGCTGGTGTTCGTCCTGGCGCAGGCCTTTCTCTCGGTGGCGCTGTCGAACCGCAGCAAGGCGCTGGAGCAGCTCAACGGCAAGGTCTCGCAGCTCGCCGATATGCTGGCGCTCGAACAGGGCAAGGCGCGGGATCTCGAATCCCGCCTCGCCACCCTCACCGCCAATCTGCAAGCGGCCAATGCCGCGCGCGCCGAGCTTGCCCAGCAGCTCGGCGCGCGCGGCGAACAATTGCAGGCGAGCCAGAGCCAGATCCAGGCGCTCCAGGCGGAGCTGGCGCGCACGGTGAAAGCCGACAAGGAAACCATCGATGCCAAGCTCGCCGATCTCGCCAAGCTCAACGAGCAGGTCGCGGCGCTCACCGCGCTGCGCGACGAGCTGGAGAAAAAAGCCCAGGACGCCGCGGCGCGGGCGATGACCGAGGCCGACCGCCGCGCGGCGGTGGCGGCGGAGCTTGCCCAGGAAAAAACCCTCGCCGACAGCGCGCGCGCCGAAATCGCGCTGCTCAACCAGCAGATGGCCGAGCTGCGCGCGCAACTGCAAAGCCTCTCCGGCGCGCTCGCCGCCTCGGAGCAGGAGGCCAAGGAAAAAGATGTCCAGATCGCCAATCTCGGCCAGCGGTTGAACGCCGCGCTGGCCGCCAAGGTCGAGGAATTGCAGCGCTACCGCAGCGAATTCTTCGGCCGGCTGCGCGAGGTGCTGGCCAACAAGCCAGGCATCCAGATCGTCGGCGATCGTTTCGTGTTTCAGAGCGAGGTGCTGTTTCCGGTGGGCAGCGCCGATCTCACGCCCTCAGGCCAGGAGGAAATCCGCAAGCTCGCGGCCACGCTCAAGGACATCGCCCGCGAAATTCCCAACGATGTCAACTGGATCCTGCGCGTCGATGGCCATGCTGACCATCAGCCGCTCTCGGGCGGCGGGGCCTTCGCCTCAAACTGGGAATTATCCGCCCAGCGGGCGATCAACGTGGTCAAGCTGCTGGTCGCCGAGGGCATTCCGCCCACCCATCTCGCGGCGACCGGCTTTGCCGACTATCAGCCGCTGGCCACCGGTGACACGCCGGAGGACTACGCCAAAAACCGCCGCATCGAGCTTCGCCTGACCGATCGGTGATTTTCCGCTCTCAGCGCGTGCTTTTCACATTCTCAGGCATGGCCGGCGGCCGGCATGTCGAGCGGGTCGTTTCCGGTGGCGCGCGCGAGGGCGGCGAGCAGGCGGAGCGCTTCCGGCCCGCCGAGATCGTTGAGCAGGCCGCCCTCCATTTCCTCGGCGAGGATTTCCGCCTGACCGGCCACGGTTTCGACGGCGCGGCGCAGGGCCTCGCGCGAGAGGATCAGTTGCAGGTCGTCAGAGAGCAGGTTCCAATCAACGAGCATGATAGGGCTTCGTCCCGGTATTTGCCCTTCTGGCGTGGGTGGGAGAGCGCCGCGAGGCGGACCGCTCGATCGCGTGGCGCCAGTGTCGCCGAAGGGCGTTAAGGAGTGGTTTTCGCCGGGCGGGAAATTTCATAAAGCGCGATGGCGGCGGCGGCGGAGACGTTGAGGCTTTCCATCCCCCCCGACGGCGACAAGCCGGGCATGGGCAGGCCGGCGATCTCGTCGCAGGTCTCGCGGGTGAGGCGGCGCAGCCCGGACCCCTCGCCGCCGAGCACGAGGGCGACCCGCCGCCCGGCGAAGGCGTCGCCGGAGAGCGCCGGGCCAGCGGCGTCGAGCCCGACCGCCCATAGCCCGGCGGCTTTCAGCGCGACCAGGGTACGCGAGATGTTGACCGCGCGCAGCAGCGGCACGCGTTCCAGCGCGCCGGCGGCGGCCTTGGCCATGGTGCCGGTCTCGGCCGGGGCATGGCGCTCCTGGACCACCACGAAGGCCGCGCCAAAGGCCGCGGCCGAGCGCAGAATGGCGCCGATATTGCGCGGATCGGCGACCTGATCGAGAACCAGCACCGGGCCGGGGCGCTCGAGCACGCTCGCCAGCGGCGGCGGCGTCAACGGGTCGGCGAGCAGGGCGATACCCTGAGGCGCGCCCTCGGGCCCGAGCAATTGCTCCAGCCGGGCGCGCTCCACGCGCTCGGGGGCGAGCGGCCAGGGCGGCGGCAGGCGTAGCGTTAGCGCCGCCTCGGCTTCCTCGGTCAGCAGCAGCCGGCGCAGCCGCCGCGCCGGGTTGGCCAGCGCCGCGGCGACGGCATGCGGACCCACCAGCCAGAGCGTGCCGCGTGGCGGCTCGGGCGGGCGCGAGGGCGGGGCGTTGGGCCGGTTTTGCCAGGCGCGCTGGGGCGCCGCCCCCCGCGGCGGCGCGCCGGAGGGAGGGCGAGCCGGATGGAAGCTGGTCTGATCGCGCGCCGGACGGTCGGCGCCGGAGCGGCGATGCGGGGGTTTCATGGCGCAATCATAGCGGCTGCCGATCGCCCCGACAAATACCCTGCCAGGCAATACCGCGCGCGCAGACCACGGGCGTTGCCCCTCACCCCAGCAAAAGCGGCGCCTTTGCAACCCTTCCCGGGATGGGGGCTGGGGAAGCGGCCCCAGCGGATTCCAATCGAAGAGCGGGGGGCGCCTGGCTCTTGTCTGATCCAAGGCGGGCTTTTATAGCCATGGGCATGGCAACCCAGGCAGACGCTTCCCCGGCCGCCGCAGCGCTTGCGCGCCAGGCCGAGATCCTCGCCCGTCCCGCCACCCCCGAGCGGCGCCTCGCCAATGCCCTGCGCGCGCTTGCGATCGACGCGGTGGAGCGCGCCCGGTCCGGCCATCCCGGCCTGCCGATGGGCATGGCCGACGTGGCGACGGCGCTGTGGACGCGGTTCCTGAAATTCGACGCCGCCGATCCGCGCTGGCCCGATCGCGACCGCTTCGTGCTCTCCGCCGGCCACGGCTCGATGCTGCTTTACGGGCTGCTCCATCTCACCGGCCATGCCGGTATGGGGATCGAGGTTCTGGAGCGCTTCCGCCAGCTCGATTCGGCGGCCGCCGGCCATCCCGAATACGGCGCCCATCCGGCGATCGAGACCACCACCGGCCCGCTCGGCCAGGGCATCGCGACCGCCGTTGGCATGGCGCTCGGCGAGCGGATGCTGGCGGCGCGCTTCGGCCGCAGCCTGGTCGATCACCGCACCTGGGTGATCGCCTCCGACGGCGACCTGATGGAGGGGATCAGCCATGAGGCGGCCTCGCTCGCCGGCCATCTTCGCCTCGACAAACTCACCGTGCTCTACGACGACAACCAAATCTCGATCGACGGCGCCACCTCGCTCGCCAATAGCGATGACGCGCTCAAGCGTTTCGCCGCCTATGGCTGGGCGGTGAAGCGCATCGACGGGCACGATCCGGCACAGATCGGCGCCGCGCTCTCCTTCGCGGTGCGCTCGAAGAAGCCGACGCTGATCGCCTGCCGCACCATCATCGGCTTCGGCGCGCCGCACAAGGCCGGCACCGCCGCGGTGCATGGCGCGCCGCTTGGCCCCGACGAGGCCGCCGCCGCCAAGGCGCTGCTCGGCTGGACCGCGCCCCCCTTCACCATCCCCGAGGACATCGCCGCGTCCTGGGCCGCCGCCGGCGGCCGCGGCGCCCCGGCGCGGCGCGCCTGGCTCAAACGCGCGACCAGACACCCCCTGCGCGGCGAGTTCGAGCGCGTGCTGGCCGGGCGGCTGCCGGAAAACTGGCAGGAAAGGCTCGCCGCGCTCAAGGCCGAGATCGTGGCGACCAGGCCGAAACTCGCCACCCGCCAATCGGGGCAGAAAGTCCTCGAGGCGCTGCTCCCGGCGATCCCCGAGCTGATCGGCGGCTCGGCCGATCTCACCGGCTCCAACCTCACCGAGGTCAAGGGCATGAGCGAGGTCACGCCGGGCAATTTCGCCGGCCGCTATCTCCATTTCGGCATTCGCGAGCACGCCATGGCGGCGGCGATGAACGGCATGGCGCTCTCGGGCGGCCTCATTCCCTATGGCGGCACGTTCTTCATTTTCAGCGACTATCTCCGCCCCGCCTTGCGGCTTTCTGCGCTGATGCACCAGCGGGTGATCTATGTCCTGACGCATGACAGTATCGGGCTCGGCGAGGATGGGCCGACGCATCAGCCCGTCGAGCATCTCGCGAGCCTGCGCGCCATGCCCAATCTGCTGGTGCTGCGCCCGGCCGATACCATCGAGACGGCGGAGGCCTGGGAGCTTGCGCTGCGCCGGAGCGAAGGCCCGAGCGTCCTCGTGCTGAGCCGCCAGGGCCTGCCGACCTGGCGCGGCGATAGCGCGGAAAACCGCTCGGCGCGCGGCGCCTATGTGCTTGCCGAGGCGGAAGGCACGCGGCAGGCGACGCTGATCGCCTCGGGCTCCGAGGTGACGATCGCCATGGCGGCGCGCGCCTTGCTCGCCGCCGAGGGCATCGCCACCGCCGTGGTCTCGCTGCCCTGCTGGGAGCTTTTCGCCCAGCAAGACCCGGCCTATCAAAACGCCATCCTCGGCAGCGCGCCGCGTTTCGGGATCGAAGCCGCTTGCGGCTTCGGCTGGGAGCGCTGGCTCGGCCCGGAGGGCGTCTTCATCGGCATGACCGGCTTCGGCGCCTCGGCGCCGGCCGAGGAACTCTATCGCCATTTCGGCATCACCGCCGAGGCTCTTGCCGGGGCCGTGCGCAAGCGGCTAGACAAAAGCTGAGAGTTTGAAAAAGAATATCCTCTTTCTCGGAAACCGACGGAAAAGGCCAATGTTTCCAGAGGGCGTGCTTTTTCAAGTTCGATTGATTTTCAGGCTCTGAGGGGCGTCTCGTTCAAGAAAGGTTTTTCCCCATGGCGACGAAGGTTGCGATCAACGGGTTTGGGCGCATCGGGCGTCTGGTGCTGCGCGCCATCGTCGAAAGTGGCCGCGACGATCTCACCCCGGTTGCGATCAACGATCTCGGCAGCCCCGAGGCCAACGCCCATCTGTTTCGCTATGACAGCGTGCATGGCCGCTTTCCCGGCGAGGTGACGGTCGCGGGCGATGTGCTGCGGATCCGCCACGCCGGGCGCGAATGGGGGCCGATCCGGGTCTCGGCCGAGCGCGATCCGGCGAAACTGCCCTTTTCCGGCGTCGATGTGGCGATGGAGTGCACCGGGCATTTCACGACGCGCGAGGCGGCGGCGCAGCTCCTCGGCGCCGGCGCCCGCAAGGTGCTGATTTCGGCGCCGGCCGATGGCGTGGACGCCACCATCGTCTATGGCGTCAATCATCAGACCCTGACGCCTGCGATGACCGTGGTCTCGAATGCCTCCTGCACCACCAACTGCCTCGCGCCGATGGCCAAGGTGCTGCACGACGCCTTCGGCATCCTGCGCGGCTACATGGTGACCATCCATTCCTATACCGGCGATCAACGCACTGTTGATACGCTGCACAAGGATCTGCATCGGGCGCGGGCGGCGGCGGTCTCGATCATCCCGACCACCACCGGGGCGGCGCGCGCCATCGGTCTCGTGATCCCCGAACTCAAGGGCCGGCTCGACGGCACGGCGATCCGCGTGCCCACCCCCAATGTCTCGCTGGTCTCGCTCGACGTGAACCTCGCCCGCGCCGCCGATGTCGCGGCGATCAACGCGGCCTTCCGCGCCGCATCCGAGGGCGCGATGAAGGGCATCCTCGACTACAACACCGAAAAACTGGTGAGCGTCGATTTCAACCACGTCGCGGCCTCGTGCAGCTTCGATGCGACGCAGACCTGCGTGGTCGATGGCGCGCTGGCCCGGGTCATGGGCTGGTACGATAACGAATGGGGGTTTTCCAACCGCATGGCCGACACCGCCGCCCTGCTCGGCAGTCTCTGATCCCCGCCCTTCAGGCCCCCACCGGGTAGAGCGGCGGCGGCTTCAGTCGGCGCTCCGGCACCCCTGTCTCCGGCATCACCAGCAGGGCGAGCAGCGTGGCCACGGCGCCTGACGCGGCGAGGCCGAGAAAAGCCGCCCTAGTGCCGAAATCATCGGCGATGACGCCGGCGAAATAGGTACTGAGGGCCGCGCCGATCCCGCCGGCCAGCCCGACCACCCCCATGGCGACGTTGAAACGGCCGGAACGGTGGCTCAAATCGGCGACGATCAGCGGCGTCAGCACGCCATAGGCGGTGCCGGCGACGCCATCGAGTATCTGGAGCACGAGCACCAGCCCTGGTGTCGCGACGATAGCGAAGGCTAGGGCGCGCAGCGGTAGGGCGGCAAAGCCCAGGACCAGCAGAATTTTTCGTCCCCAGACCCCGGCGAGGCGGCCGGTGAGCGGCGAGAACAGCGCCACCACGACCTGCGGCACGACGATCGCGGCGGCGATGATCAGGCTCGCCCGCGTGCCCGAGCGCCGTGTCATTTCGGCCCCCACGAGCTGCAGCATGGCGGCGTTGGAGAGTTGGAAAAATACCGCGCAGGCGGCATAGGCGAGCAGCCTGCGGTCGAACAGTACCTGGTTGAGCGGCGTGCTCTCGGCGCGGCGGGCGCGATGCACCTGATGCGGCGTGGCCGCCGGCAAAAGCGCCAGCGCCGCGATCGCCGGCAGGCTGAGGCAGGCGGCGAGCAGGAACACAGAGCGATAGGAAATATAATAGCCGACCGCCCCCATCGCGCCGGCGGCTAGTCCATTGCCGATCGAGCCCCAACGGGCATTGCGCCCCATGCGCTCGCCGATCTCGCGCTCGCCGACGATCGCAATGCTGAGTGCCGCGATCGCCGGCACGCTCATCGAGGTCGCGAAACTGTGCAGGATCTGCGAGAGCAGCACCTCCGGCAGGCTTGGCGCCATCGCCATCAGCGCCGCGCCCAGCATCAGCCCGACGGTCGCCAGTGCGAGGGCGAAGCGGCGGCTGCGCATGGCATCGATCAGCGCGCCGGCCGGCACCTGGCTTGCCATCAGGGCGATGGTGCCGACCGAGAGGACGAAGCCGATATCCTTCTGCGTCCAGTGCGCGGCGGTGAGATAGACCACGATGAACGGCCCGAAGCCCGATTGCACTGACGCCTGGAGAAAATTGATCAGATCGAGCGCGTAGCCGCCAGAGCGGGCACCGGCCGGGGAATGCGGGCGCCGGGGTGCCATGGCGGGCGGTCAGGGCTGCGCGGGCGGGGCGGCAGGCGGCGGGGCGGCAGGCGGCGGGGCGGCAGGCGGCGGGGCCGCAGGCGATGGGGCGGGAGGCGAGGTGGCGGCGGGCTTCGGCGCCGCGACCGCGGCCGGCTTGCTGGCGCCTTCTTTGTAGTCTGGCGTCGCCTTGATCTGATCGGCGGTGAGATCGAGCACCACCGGGCTATCGGGCTTGCCGGCGGCGAAATGCAGGCTTTTCCAGTCGACCGCGATCTTGCGGTTGCCGATCCCCATATAGCCGCCGAAATCGATCACCGCGGCGCGCGGGTGGCCCCGCTGATCGACCAGCACATCGATGATCCGGCCGAGTTGTTCGCCCTTGGCGCTGACCACTTGGGCGCCGAGCACGCCGGCCGCCTCGCCCGGCGCGAGATGGCGGACGGTGACCGCTGGCGCCGGGGTGGGCGCCGGCACCGGCGCCTGGCCGCCGCCGAGCAGCAACCCGCCAAGCACGGCGGCGCGGGCGGGGTAACGCCACCGGCCGCGCGTTGCACTCATGGCCGTGCTCTTTCAGGCCGAGCGATTGCGCACGAGATCCTCCACCACCACCGGATCGGCGAGTGTCGAGGTATCGCCGAGGCTGTCGACCTCGCTGGCGGCGATCTTGCGGAGAATCCGGCGCATGATCTTGCCACTCCGCGTCTTGGGCAGGCCGGGCGCCCATTGGATCGCATCCGGCGTCGCGATCGGGCCGATCTCCTGGCGCACCCAGGCGATCAACTCGCGCTTGAGCGCCTCGCTCGGCTCCTCGCCGATTTTCAGCGTGACATAGGCATAAATCCCCTGTCCCTTGATATCATGGGGAAAGCCCACCACCGCCGCCTCCGCCACCTTGGCATGGGCGACGAGCGCGCTCTCGACCTCGGCGGTGCCGAGGCGGTGGCCCGAGACATTGATCACGTCATCGACCCGTCCCGTGATCCAGTAATAGCCATCCGAATCGCGCCGCGCCCCGTCGCCGGTGAAATAGAGACCAGGATAGGTGCTGAAATAGGTCTGCACGAAGCGCGGATGATCGCCGAACACGGTGCGCATCTGCCCCGGCCAGCTATCGGCGAGGCAGAGATTGCCGGTCGCCGCGCCTTCGAGCACATGGCCTTCGGCATCGACCAGGACCGGGACGACCCCGGGCAGCGGCAGCGTCGCCGAACCCGGCTTGAGCGGCGTCGCGCCGGGCAGCGGGCTGATCAGGATGCCCCCGGTTTCGGTCTGCCACCAGGTATCGACGATCGGGCAGCGCTCCTCGCCGACCACGCGGTAATACCACAGCCACGCCTCCGGGTTGATCGGCTCGCCGACGCTGCCGAGGATGCGCAGGCTACGCCGCGAGGCGCGCCTGACCGGCGCCTCGCCTTCGCGCATCAGGGCGCGGATCGCGGTCGGCGCGGTGTAGAAAATATTGACCTGGTGCTTGTCGACGACCTGCCAGAACCGCCCGGCATCGGGATAATTGGGCACCCCCTCGAACATCACGGTGGTCGCGCCATTGGCGAGCGGGCCATAGACGATATAGGTGTGGCCGGTGACCCAGCCGATATCGGCGGTGCACCAGTAGATTTCGCCGGGGTGATAGTCGAACACCAGATCATGGGTGTAGGCGGCCCAGACGAGATACCCGCCGGTGGTGTGCAAAACGCCCTTGGGCTGGCCGGTGCTGCCCGAGGTGTAGAGGATGAACAGCGGATCCTCTGCCCCCATCGGTTCGGCCGGGCAGTCAGGCAGGGCCGCGGCAAGCAGGGCGGCGTAGTCGTGATCGCGCCCTTCCCGCATCGGCACGTCCGCCCCGGTCACCGCGACCACCACGACATGCTCGACCCCGGGGCAGGATTGCAGCGCCACGTCGGCATTTGCCTTGAGCGCCACGCGCCGCCCGCCGCGCCGGCCCTCATCGGCGGTGATGAGCACGCGCGAGCCGCAATCGTTGAGCCGCCCGGCCAGGCTGTCGGGCGAGAATCCGCCGAACACCACCGAATGGATGGCGCCGATGCGGGCACAGGCGAGCATCGCGACGGCTGCCTCGATGACCATCGGCAGATAGATCGTCACCCGGTCGCCCTTCTTGACGCCGAGGGTTTTCAGGGCATTGGCGAGCCGGCAGACTTCCGCATGCAGGGCGCGATAGGTGATGGTTTTGTGCATCCCCGGATCGTCACCCTCCCAGAGGATCGCCACCTGATCGCCGCGCGTCGCGAGATGGGCGTCGAGACAGCAGGCGGCGGCGTTGAGCACGCCATCCTCGAACCACTTGATCGAGACGTCGCCAGCAAACGAGGTATTCTTGATCCGCGTCGGTGGTTTGATCCAGGGAATGCGCCGGGCCTGCTCTGCCCAGTAGCCCGCCGGGTCGTGCGCCGCGCGTTCGGCGTGCGCGCGATAGGCGGCGGCGTCGAGATGGGCCTGGCGCGCGATTTCCGGCTTTACCGGAATGATCATTTCATCCGACATGACGACGTTCCTTCCTTAGCCACTCTCCCCGGCCCCGAAGCGCCTGACTGCTGGGCCGGGCAGGGGATCGAGTTTCCTATTCAGCACCATCTGGCGTGGTCTGTTAATAGCCCAAAATCCGCGATTGACATTTTTGGCGGCGCAGCGGGGTGATCTGGTGGGGTAATTTCTTGTTTCTCTGTTGCGGTATAAGACTGAACGCGGTCCTGCAAGCCGCTCTGTGCTTGTCGATGACGGCGTCAGCGTTTGGCGGGGGCATTTTCCCGGTGTTTCGGGCACGACGCCGCCGGCGGGGGCGTCTTGTTGCTCCCGCGGGCCGGCAAAAA
>Ga0207433_10006978_pt1 | contig 19161 bp, 17 predicted proteins | sample YelNatPaOPGAMG01_FD_187559 | JGI IMG/M metagenome (GOLD analysis project Ga0207433, IMG submission 187559) | Hot spring thermophilic microbial communities from Obsidian Pool, Yellowstone National Park, USA - OP-RAMG-01 (SPAdes) (version 3) | ecosystem: Environmental > Aquatic > Thermal springs... | reverse complement strand
AGGGCCAGACCATTGGCTTTGAGAGCGGCTTCGGGAATAGACTCGGACAGAGTTGGATGGATGTAGATGATTGAATCCACGTCTTTAAGTTTCAGGCGCCTAGCTACGGCCATGGTCAGAACCGGAATCATCTCGCTGGCATGGGGCGCCAGGATATGGGCGCCGAGTACTTCATCTGTCTTCTTATCAGCGATAATCCGCACCAGGCCGTCAGTGCTGTCCATGGTCAGAGCCCGGCCGCTGGCCTGCAGCGGAAACTCCCCTACCTTTATTTCTAAACCCTGAGCTTCAGCTTCTTCCTGAGAAAGGCCGACGGTGGCCAGCTCCGGCTCGGTGAAAATGGCCGCGGGCACTGCCCGGTAATCAACTCTGGCTTCGTGGCCAGCGGCATTTTCTGCGGCCACAATTCCGTCATGATAAGCCTTGTGAGCCAGGAGTTTTCCGCCCACCAGGTCACCTATGGCATAGATGCCTGGGATGGATGTTTCACCGCGCTCGTTAACTTCTATAAAATTTCCTTTCTGCTTCTTAAGAAGTGTGTCGTCCCAGACAATATCTTCAACGTTTGGACGGCGGCCAGCGGCAATGAGCACTTTTTCGGCGCTGAACTCAAACGGTTTACCGTCGGTCAGAGAAACTCCCTTTAATTTAACCTGGGTGTCCGAGACCTCGGCCGTTTCCACTTTCATCTGGGTGAAAATCTTAAGGCCCTGTTTCTTCAGGATTCTTTCCAGGCGCTGGACTGAAGTTTTGTCCGTGCCCGGTAAAATGGTGGGCATTATTTCCACGATGGTAACTTCGGTGCCAGCCCGCTGGTAGACAGAACCCAGTTCAAGCCCGATAGCTCCGGCTCCCACCACCAGAAGGCTTTTTGGTACTTCCTTAAGCGAAAGAGCTTCAGTGCTGGAAATGACTTTCTGTCCATCAAACCGGAGAAAGGGAAAATCAGCCGGACGGCTACCGGTGGCCAGGATGATTTTATCTGCCGTGAGAGAAAGTTCTTCTTTTTCGGTTTTAACCCAAACCTGGCCTGGCCCGACCACCTTTCCCCTACCTTTTATAATATTTACTTTGTTGCGGGTGAGCAGAAATTCCAGGCCCTTGACCAGCCGGTCCACCACGGCCTGTCTTCCCTGCTGAACACTTTGCCAGTTTAGCCGGAGTTCCTGGACAGGGCCTTCCAGGTTCTTACTGGTCTTTAATTTATTAAAAACCATAGTCTGGTGAAGCAGGTATTTTGTTGGAATGCAGCCGACGTTAATGCAGATACCCCCAACTTTATTTTCTTCCACCACCGTCACTTCCAGCCCGAGTTGAGCAGCACGCAGAGCCGCCAAATAGCCACCTGGTCCACCACCGATGATAACTAACTTCTTCCCTTCCATAACTTTCTCCTTTTTTACTGGCTCACCAACCAAAAATTGATTATAACAAAGTCGTCCTCGCTGTAAAATTTTTGTTAGCTTTTTTCGGAAGCTTTTTTAATCTTTGATTTAAAATCTTCAGCCTAAAATTTCCCGGAAAGCTTTAATGGCCCGCTCCACATCTTCGTCATCAACATCCTTGTGGGTCACCAACCGCACCCCGCCAAAAACGCCCAGAGCCAGGATGCCTTTTTCCTTTAACCTGTTGAGCAGCTCCGGAATCGTCAGGCGCGGATGGTTGAAATAAAAAACAATGATGTTAGTCTCCACTTCTTCCGGGTTAAGGCTGATGCCTGGCAGGTCGTGGATGGCTTCAGCCAGCCTTTTCGCTCTTATGTGGTCTTCTTTCAACCGGTCTACCATTTTAGTCAGGGAAATAATCCCGCAGGCAGCCAGCACGCCAGCCTGCCTCATCCCACCGCCCAGAGCTTTTCTAATGCGGCGGGCATAATCAATGGTCTGGCGGTCGGCCACGAGCATGGAGCCAACCGGAGAAGACAGCCCTTTGCTCAGGCAGAACATCACCGAATCGCAGTACCTGGCATATTCTTTAACCGGAACTCCAGAAGCCATGGAGGCGTTGAAAATCCTGGCTCCGTCCAGGTGCACCTTGAGTCCGTATTCATCAGCGATTTTCCTGATGCCCTGAAAGGTCTCCAGTGGCACCACTGCTCCACCCCAGTTGTTATGCGTGTTCTCCAGGCAGATAAGAGAGGTCCGCGGGGTGTGCACCGAGGGCAGGCGCACATGTTTCCTGACCAGTTCCGGGTCCAGGGCTCCCCTTTTGGAAGGCAGTGGTCGGGGTGTGACGCGGGAGATAAAGGTCATATGAGTTGATTCCATGTTGTAGATGTGGGACTTCTCTTCAACGATGACTTCTTCCAGCTCCCTGGTCCACATCTTCACGGCAATGGAATTGCCCATGGTCCCGGAGGGCACAAACAGGCCAGCTTCCTTGCCCATAATAGAAGCAGCCAGTTCCTCCAGCTTTTGAACCGTCGGGTCATCACCGAGCACATCATCGCCGACTTCCGCTTCATACATGGCCCGGCGCATTTCTTCAGTTGGTCTGGTTACGGTATCGCTTCTAAAATCAGAAAACTGTTTCATTTCTCGCTCCTTATTTTTTTCAATTTATTCAGGTAGCTTATTATAGAATTTATCCTTGTTTCTCACAACCTCGGCCACAGGTTTAAACTTTTCCTTTTTACTCTCTTTTTCACTCTCACTTTGCCACCCGGGCAACTCGATTCATGTTTACTTGGTTATCAATCTATGATATTAATTAACCTGTTAAATTAATTTTGACAAGAATACATAACCCATGGGCAATGATAAAAGCTACTGGTACCTGGATGTGATCAACCTGCTTCTGTTGATTCTGATCTTCTTTTTCAGCGGCGCGGTCATCTCTTCCCAGATTATTCTGAACGACGAAATCGTCTACGTGCCAGACATTACCGGTAAAACCATAGACCAGGCCCGCTCTGAACTGCAGAAAAGAGACCTGGGGCTGGTGGTTTCTGGTTTTAAGTTCTCCAACGAGGTCCCCAAAGGCCAGATTATCGCCCAGGACCCGGCTCCTGGCTCCAAAATTAAAGTCAACCGAACTATCTCAGTCACGGTCAGCAGCGGCAGTGAATCAGTCCGCGTCCCGAACTTCCTGGGCAAGAGCCTGGAAGAAGCCATCTCTCTCATGCGCCAGGCTGGACTGAACCGCGGGGTGCTTAGCCAGATACATACCCCGAGCTACCCGGCTGGCCGGATTATTGCTCAGTTCCCGCTTCCTGACACTGAAGTGGAACGGAACGGTCAGGTTAATTTCCTGGTCAGTCAGGGAGAAGATGAACCAACCTACCTCATGCCGGACCTCATAGGAAAAAAGGTGGACCGGGTAGTGGTGTTTATGAAAAATGCCGGCTTTAAGGTTGAAGATATACGTTATGTTTATTACCCCGGCCTGGAAAAGGGCATTATCATCAAGCAGTCACCGCCGGGCGGTTATCCCATCCAGAAGAGAAATCCCATTCATCTGGAGGTAAGTCGCTAAAATGTACTTTATCGCTCCTTCTCTCCTTTCGGCCGATTTTTCCCGGCTGGCTGAGGCCGTAAAAATGGCGGAAGCCGGCGGGGCGGACATGGTTCACCTGGACGTCATGGATGGCCATTTTGTCCCCTCCATCACTTTTGGTCATCAACTGGTGGCTGCTTTGCGTGAGAAAACTACCTTGCCGCTTAACGTCCATCTGATGGTGGACAACCCCAGAGAGATGATTCCGCTGTTTCTGGAAGCCGGCGCAGACTGGCTGTCTTTTCATCTGGAAGCCTCCAGGCACGTGCACAAGGACCTGCAGAGCATTAAAGAGGCGGGCCGGAAAGCGGGTCTGGCTCTTAACCCGGCCACGCCGCTTACCCTGCTCAGTGAAGTGCTGGAAGAGTTAGACTTCATCGTGGTCATGACCGTAAACCCGGGCTGGGGCGGTCAGAAATTTATTCCCGCTACCAGGGAAAAGATTCGCCGCTTGAGCCAGTGGATAAAAGAAAAAAAGCTGGGCACGCTCATTGCCGTGGACGGCGGGGTAAAACTTGATAACCTGGCCGAGCTTTTTTCTCTGGGTATGAACATTGCCATCTGTGGTTCTTCGGTCTATGGTGTGCCGGACCCAGTTGAAGTCATAAAAAAGATGAAAACCGTGGCTCAGGACTTTAACCACCGGATTTCTCAAAACAAATGAGGTGCTGAGGATGAAAAAACAATTTACCTTCACTTTGACCACTTTGACCTGGCTCTTAATCTTTCTCTCTTTTACGCTCACCTCCTGCCACAAAAAAGGGCTGTCCGTGGAAACCTTGCCCCAGGAAACTCTTTCCTCTGATGAAGCTCTGTTTAAACTGGGCGAAGAATACCTGAAGAAAGATACAGAAAAGGGCATTTTGTTCCTCCGTCAGGTGATTGATTCCTTCCCCAAGAGCTTTTACGCTCAGAGAGCTAAAATCCTCATCGCTGATACTTATTTCAAAAAGGGCGATGAGGCTGACCTGATTCTGGCGGCGGCTGAATACCGGGAATTTATCAGTCTGTACCCAACCAGCCCTTCCGTTCCCTACTGCCAGTACCAGATTGCCATGACCTACTACAAAAACGCACTTAAACCAGGCCGGGACCAGACCAAAACCATCCAGGCTCTCCAGGAATTCAGGAAGGTGGTGGCCAACTACCCAAACAGCGAGTACGCCCGCCAGGCGGAAGAAAAAATTAAAGATTGTGAACAGCGCCTGGCCGAGCACGAATTTACCATCGGTGAATTTTACTACAAATCCAGGGCTTACCGGGCGGCCCTCGGTCGGCTGCAGGATATCCTCACCAAATATCCTGATTTTAAGAAAATGGATGCTGTTTATTTTTACATCGCCGACAGCTATTTTCAGAGCCGAAACTACGAAGCCGCTTTCCCGTATTTTACTAAGCTGGTGACTGATTATCCGAACAGCAAATTCGTAAAAAAAGCCCAGGAAAGGCTCAAGGCTCTGGAGGAAATCAAGAAAAACAAAGAAAGCAACAAAGATAAAAAAACCGAAACCAAGAAAAAATAAGTTAGAATAAGCTAAAATAAATTAAAAAATAAACAGGCAAGCAAAAAGGAGGACTAATGTCCAGAAAGAGAATGGCTCGATTGATTATATGGCTGACAGTTATTATTATGACATCCACCGGGCTCTTTGCCCAGCGCAGCCTTCAGGATAAGACTTCCGGTTGGTCCGCTGGCCTGATGACCGGATTTTTCGGGCGCGGCCTAAAATTCGGTTCTCAGACCATTACCATGAACACACCGGCCGGTCTTCTGCTGGCTAAAGGCCAGAACCTGGGTGGCACCGTGGACCTGAGCTTTTTTGCCGGTTACGGCCATTCCGGCCTTAACGGCATACTCTTTGACCAGCTGCCCATTTCACTTGATTATCAGGCCGGCGGTATCGGTGGCCTGTTGTTGGGTGTGAAAGCAGACTGGCCCATTTACAGCTTCGGCGCTTACACCGTGGGCCTGACCGCTGAGGGGATGACATTTCTGGGACAGAAAAAGAACTTTACCCTGGAAGGCTTTGCTGAACCGGGCAAAGCGACCATCCAGCCAAATTGGTCACAGGCTTCCAGCGGGCTTTTCCTGCTGTATGATGGTCTGGAAAAAATTCAACCTTTCCTCATCGCCGGAACTTCTTTTCTCTGGGGCACTTTCAAAGCTACGGAAACCATCTCCGACTTGACTGGAACGCAAGGGCAAAAGCTTAAAGCTTCTGGCCTGCTAATGCTGACGGCTGGAGGCAACTTCAAACTGGCAGAAAATTTCCTTCTGGTTCCGTTGCTGACCGTTTATCCAGCCAGTAAGACGGCTCTGTCTGCCGGACTGAGCCTGCTTTATTCTTTTTAAATTAGAACAGGAGAAAGCCCATGAAAAATAAAATTTTAAAGGCCAAAAGCCACAGGAAATTTTTTGCCCTTTCCCTGGCTCTCCTGCTGGTTATCTCTTTGAGCTTAAGCCTTCACTCTTCCGTGGGGCAAAAAGTAGAACGTTTGAGAATTCAATCCGAGAAAAGAATCCAGAAATTGCCGGCTGACTCTTCAGCCACGATTTCTTCCCGACAGGGTAAGTTGAAGGTTTTAGGCCTGGTATCAACTTCTGTTTCAGATAAAAACTACTCCGCGGAAAAAATCCTGGTAAAATTCAGACCCCAGCTGAGCCTTCAGTCCGTTGATTCCATCCTCCAAGCTTACAACGCCAGGCCAGAAAGATTAATCCCCAGAGTTAACGTTCATGTCGTCAGGGTAGAAAAACAAACCACGGTAGAAGAGACGCTGTCCGCGCTGCGCCAAAACCCGGATGTGATTTACGCTGAACCGGTTTACAAGCTCAGGTTGTGCGAGACGCCCAACGACCCGCTCTTCCGCAACCAGTATGCGCTTTATAACCCTGGCGGCGTGCTCCAGATTCCGGGCAGTCCCTCCGGTACCAGCCGGGCTGATATTAAAGCCACCTCGGCCTGGGACTATGCCAAGGGTTCAGAAAATGTGCTGGTCGCTGTTCTGGATACCGGAGTTGATTACAACCACCCCGACCTCAAGAATAAAGTCATCTCCCACGGCAAAGATTTTGTCAACAACGACGACGACGCTTATGACGACCACTGGCACGGAACTCACGTCTCCGGCATCATCGCCGCCGAAACTAACAACGCCGAAGGCATAGCCGGTGTGGCCTGGTACTGCAAAATTTTACCGGGTAAAGTTATCAGCGCAGGAGGTGAAGGCGATTACGACTGGCTGATTGAAGCTCTGGTCTGGGCGGCTGATTTTGAACAGAACGGAAAGAAGGTAGGCGTAATCAACATGAGCATTGGCGGTGACCAGCCTTCCCAGGCTCTGGAAGAAGCTCTTAAGTACTGTTTTAACAAAGGCATTGTCCTGGTGGCTTCCACCGGAAACGACGGCGGACCGGTGCTCTACCCAGCGGCTTATGACCAGTACTGTCTGGCTGTTGGCGCCAGTGATTACAATGACCAGATAGCTGATTTTTCCAATTACGGACCGGAAGTGGATGTGGTGGCGCCGGGGGTCTGGATTTTGAGCACTTACCCGGTGGCTCTCACCGAGCCCGGCTATCTTCCTTATGCTTTTGCCAGCGGCACTTCCATGGCTTCTCCGCATGTGGCCGGACTGGCGGCTCTTATAAAAGCAAAAAAGCCCTGGCTTTCAGCGGCTGATATCATGAAAATCATAAAATACACGGCTGATGATGTGGGCACAACCGGACGGGATGATTACGCTGGCTACGGACGGATAAACGCCGAAAGAGCCCTGAAGCCATACCGTCTGAAATAAAAGCAAGGGTGGAGTAAAGTAAAAATAAATTTTTTATTTAATCTGAAAAATAAATTAAACCAATAAGGTCAAGAAAAAATGCTCAGGTACCTGAGGATTAAAAACCTGGCTACCATAGAAGACCTGGAACTGGAGTTAGAACCAGGCTTTACCACCCTGACCGGAGAAACCGGCGCCGGTAAATCCATCATCATTGACGCCCTGAAACTTCTGCTCGGGGAAAAAGCCTCCCCCGACCTCATCAGAACCGGAAAAGAAGAAGCTTCCATAGAAGCCGTCTTTACCCTGGAAGGAGCCCGGGAACTTTTCCAGGACCTGGAGCTGGAGCCGGAAAACGAAATCCTGGTGCAGAGGGTAATTTCAGCCAGCGGAGTTAGTAAATCCTACCTTAACGGTCTTCTGATGCCGCTGAAAAAGCTTAAAGAAATTGGTGAACAGCTGATAGACATCTACGGCCAGAACGACCACATCTTTTTGCTGGACACCAGCAATCACCTGAAATTTCTGGATTCCTTTGCCGAAGCCCTGGAACTCAGAGAAAAAGTGAAACAGCAGGCGCAAAAAGTCAGGGCCCAGCTGCGGGAAAAAAGTGAGCTGGAAAACAGGAAAAAAGAAAGGTTGCAGCGTCTGGACTTCATTGATTTTCAGATCAAAGAGATTGAAGCCGCGGAATTAAGGCCCGGAGAAGAGGAAGAGCTTCTGCAGGAACGTTCTATACTTAAAAACGCAGAAAAAATTGCCCTGGCCGTCAACCAGGTTATTGACCTGACCTATGAAAGCGAAGAATCCATCATCTCCGGGCTAAAAAGAGTTCAGGGGCTGATTGCCGAGCTGAGCGGTTATTTCACGGAGCTGGAAAACCCGGTGGCCGAAGTCAACGAATTTACCATTTATCTTAAAGAACTGGTCAACACCCTGATGGACCTGCGCGATAAATACGCCCCCTCTCCGGAAAGGCTGGAAGAGATTGAAAGCCGGCTGAGTCTGCTGGAAAAACTGAAAAGAAAATATGGCCCCAGCGTGGAAGAAGTACTGACTTACCTCAACAAAATAAAAGCAGAAAAAGAAGAGCTGGAAAGAAGCGAAGAAAAACTGGCTGAGCTGGAAAAAGAAATAGCCCGGGAATTTGAACAATACCTTAAACTCTCCTCCGAACTTTCTGCCATCCGGCGGGAAAAAGCCCGGCTGCTGGAGAAAATGCTGGAAAAAGAACTGGCTCAGTTAGCCATGCCCAAGGTCAGGCTGGCTGCCGAATTCCGGCCTCTTTCGCCCAGCCTGGAAGAGGCTTTGAGCATCAGGGAAAATGGACTGGAAGAAGTAGAATTCTTATTTTCCCCCAACCCCGGCGAAGGCCTCCGGCCCCTGAGAAAAATCGCCTCTGGCGGAGAACTTTCCCGTCTGATGCTGGCTTTTAAAGCCCTGGGCAAGGAAAAAGAGACGGGCAAGACCCTTATTTTTGATGAAATTGACGCTGGCATCGGCGGCCAGACAGCTACTTCCGTAGCCAGAAAGCTGCAGCAGCTGGCCAAACACCACCAGGTGCTCTGCATCACTCACCTGCCCCAGATCGCTTCCTCCGCTGGCTGCCACTTCCGGGTAGAAAAGAAAACAGAAAAAGACCGCACCTACACCACGGTGAAAAAGCTTAAAGATAAAGAAAGGACCGAAGAAATCGCCAGGTTAATTTCTGGCGCCAGGCTAACGGAAGCCAGCCTGCAAACGGCCCGGGAATTGCTGCAGCAAAACTCCGCCGCCAAGTAATCAAAAAAGCAAAGTTGATTTTCAGGCCTTCCTGTTTAGCACCCGCATTTTAGGCTATAATTAAATGTCCGGGCCAGAGCCCGTGTTAATCTTCAGTTTAAAAGATTAAAAGATTAGATGATTTAAGTTAGAAATTAGACTTATGTTTGGAAGAAAATTAATTTCAGGATTTTTCCCATGCTGAGCGGCAAATCTTTTTACATCCAGACCTTCGGCTGCCAGATGAACGAGAATGATTCTGAACATGTGGCCAGTCTGCTGCTGGCCGAGGGGGCAGTCAGGGCTTCTTCACCAGAAGAAAGCGACATCATCTTAATCAACACCTGTGCGGTGCGGGAAAAATCAGTGGAAAAACTTTTTTCTTACCTTGGCCGGTTGAAAAAACAGAAGGAAGAGCGCCAGGCCGTAGTGGCCTGTCTCGGCTGCGTGGCCCAGCTTTACCGCGAAAAGCTGCTGCAGAAATTTCCCCAGCTGGATGTGGTGGTGGGCCCGGCTCAGTATGAAGTTCTGCCTGAGCTCCTGCGCCACTCCATCAGGGAAAAGGCGGTGCGTACGGCCTGGAAAAGGAGCTGGAGCGAACTACCTATCCTGCCAGAAGCCAGGGAAAGCACCGTCTCCGCTTACGTCACCATCATGGAGGGCTGCGATAATTTCTGCACCTACTGCGTGGTGCCCTTTACCCGCGGTCGGGAAAAATACCGGCCGCTTAAAGCCATTCTCAAAGAAATTGAAGAACTGGCCAGCCGGGGTTACAAAGAGGTTCAACTTCTGGGACAGAATGTTAATTCTTACCGCGACCCGGAAACCGGCGCCGGCTTAACGGAGGTGTTGAAAAGAGTGGCTGAAATCAAAGGAATAGAATGGATCAGGTTTATCACCTCTCACCCGAAAAACTTCACGCGGGAAATGGCCAGGACCATGGCCTCGGTGGAAAAAGTCTGCCACCAGCTTCACCTGCCGCTGCAATCTGGCTCCAACCGCATTCTAAATCTGATGAACCGGAATTACACCAGAGAGGATTACCTGGAAAAGATAGACTGGCTCAAATCTCTGATGCCGGACATCAGTCTGTCCACGGACATCATCGTTGGTTTTCCCACGGAAACAGAAGAAGACTTTCAGCAGACCATGGAGCTTCTGGAAAAAATAAAATTCACCAACATCTTTTCTTTCCGCTACTCCCCGCGTCCTTACTCAGCTGCCAGCCGGATGAAAGACGACGTACCGGAAGAAACCAAAATAGACAGACTCCTCCGGCTGCAGAACAGGCAAAAAGAAATCCAGCTGCAGCTCAACCAGAACCTGGTGGGGAAAAAATTAAAGGTGCTCTGCCTTGGTCCAAGCAAAAAAGGTCAGCTTTACCAGGGCCGCAACGAAGGCTATCAGGTAGTTAATTTTAAAAGCCAAGAAGACTGCTGCGGGCAGTTTGTGGAGGTGAAGATCACAGGCTGCGGTCCATACAGCCTGCACGGGGAAGTTTCCTGAATGTATTCTCGCCTGATTAATTGCAACATTTGCCTATTTAAGATATAATTCATATCCGTTTTAAGACGAAGAAGGATAAACCAGAGCATGAAAGTCAACGTTTGGAGCACCATCAACCAGCTCAGTAAAGAGCGTGGGGTGGAACCACGGGTAATCGTCAAGGCCATAGAAGAATCCTTGCGTATTGCGGCCACCAAGTTTTTTAAGGACGGTGAGGACATCATCGTTGATTTCAAGCCAGAAAAAAGCGAGCTGAGAGTGTACGTGGTCAAAACCGTGGTGGAAGAAGTGGATGACCCGGCCAGTGAAATTTCTCTGGACGAGGCCCTACACCATAATCCAGAAGCCAGACTCGGTGAAAAAATAGAAATAGAGCTGCCCTCAGAAACACTCGGTCGCATTGCGGCTCAGGCGGCCAAACAGGTTATCTTCCAGAAAGTCCGGGATGCGGAGCTGGAGAAAGTTTACGAAGAATTTGCCCCGCGGGTAGGTGAAATAGTCACGGGTGTGGTGCGCCGCTTTGAAAACAACGGCACGGTGCTGGAAGTTAACCGGACAGAGACTTTTCTGGCCAACAAGGATAAATTACCCAACGATGAATTTAAACCCGGAGACCTGGTGAAAGCCCTCATCGCCCAGGTCCAGAAAAATACCCGGGGACCGCAGGTTATCCTGAGCCGGACATCGCCCAGATTCTTGATTAAGCTTCTGGAGCTGGAGATTCCAGAAATCGCTTCCGGAACCATCAAAGTGAAAGATGCCGTGCGGGTGCCGGGAGAGAGGGCCAAGGTAGCGGTCTTCAGCCAGGACAAAGATGTGGACCCGGTTGGAGCCTGTATTGGCGTTAAGGGAAACAGAATCTTGGCTATCTCCAAAGAACTTCAGGGCGAAAAAATTGACATCATAGAATGGTCGTCTGACCCGGTGTCTTACGCTAAGGCCGCCCTGAGTCCGGCCCGGGTGAGCAAAATTGTCATCACCAACAAGCAAGAAAAAGAAATGGAAGCCCGAGTGGACAGGGAACAATTCTCCTTAGCTATTGGCAAGAAGGGCATCAATGTCAGACTGGCCAGTAAACTGGTCGGCTGGAAAATATCCATAAAACAGGAATAAGCAAAAGAGAGCATGATGGACAAAACTAAAAATAAGCCAGAAGAAGCAAAAGCGGCAGCTCCTAAAAAGAAGGCCGCCAAAGAAGGCACGGCCAAGCCCAAGATAAAAATCCAGATTCAGGAAGGGTCTACAGTCAAAGACCTGGCCGAGCGCTTTAAAATCAAACCCAAAGACCTGCTGGACCACCTGCAGGCGGCCGGTTATGATGTCTCTGCCTCTGACCTGGTGGATGAGGTTCTGCTGCAGGCCATTTCCAAAATCATCAAGGTGGACCTGGAAATGGTCTCTCTGGAGCAAGACATCCGCAAGCTGGCCTTTAAGATGACCGATTACTTGAAGCCCAGGCCGCCGGTGGTGACCATCATGGGACACGTGGACCACGGCAAGACTACCCTGCTGGATGCCATACGTTCCTCCAACATAGCCGAAAGAGAAGCTGGGGGTATCACCCAGCACATCGGTGCTTACCGGGTAAACTACAAAAACCGCTACATCACCTTCATAGATACACCGGGTCATGAAGCTTTCACCCAGTTACGGGCTCGGGGAGCTCAGGTCACGGACATTGTGGTCCTAGTGGTAGCTGCTGACGACGGCGTGATGCCCCAGACGAAAGAAGCCATCAGCCATGCCCAGGCGGCCAACGTGCCGATTATCGTGGCCATTAACAAAATTGACAAACCTGAAGCCAACCCGGAAAGAGTCAAACAGCAGCTGGCCAAAGAAGGCTTGATTGTAGAAGAATGGGGCGGTAAGACCATCTGCGTGGAAATTTCCGCTAAAGCCAAGAAAAACATTGATGAACTGCTGGAAATGATCCTGCTGCTGGGCGACATCCTGGAACTCAAATCCAACCCTTACGTGCCGGCGCAGGGTGTCATCCTGGAGTCAAGGCTTGACCCACAGAAAGGTCCGGTAGGCACGGTCATCGTCCAGCTGGGCACTCTGGAACCTGGCCAGGCCTTTATCTCCGGAACAACCTACGGTAAAGCCCGGGCCATGTTTGATGAGTTTGGCAAACCGGTCAAGAGTGCTGGACCCTCAGTGCCAGTGGAGGTCCTGGGTTTTGAGGATGTGCCGGAGGCCGGTAATTATTTTCAGGTAGTGCCTGACCTGGAAATCGCCCGCCGTATTTCTGAGTTCAGGAAATCCCGGATTAAGAAAGAAACGCCAGAAAAAGAAGTGCCCCTGACGCTGGAGGACCTGTTCAAGAAAATAGAAAAGGGCCAGACCAAAGAACTGCCGGTGATTATCAAAGCTGACGTTCATGGCTCAGTAGAAGTGTTGAAAGGACTTCTGCCTACCCTCAGCACGGACAAAGTTAAGATAAATGTTCTTCAGGCTTCCACCGGAAACATCACCGAAGCTGATGTGCTGCTGGCTTCCGCCACTAAAGCCATCATCATTGGCTACAACGTTAAGGTGCCAGCCAAGATACAAGAACTGGCTAATAACGAGAAAGTAGAAATACGCCTTTATAAAATCATCTACCAGCTAACGGACGACATTAAGAAAGCAGTGGCCGGCATGCTGGAGCCGGTAATCAAGGAAACCTATCTCGGCCGGGCCGGAGTGAAGAAGATTTTCCAGATACCCAAAGTGGGCACGGTGCTGGGCTGTCAGGTGATTGACGGCAAGGTGGTTCGTAACGCGGAAGTTAAAGTCCTGCGCAACAACCAGCTCCTCTACCAGACAAGGATAACTTCTCTTAAACACCTGAAAGACAACGTGATGGAAGTCAAGCAGGGTATGGAATGCGGTATTGGTCTGGAAAAAGTTCAGGATATCCAGCCCGGAGATGTGCTGGAAGCTTTCCTCAAAGAAAAAGTCTCGCCTGAATAAGGCGCTTTTAACATGGTGGTTGGTGTTTTAACTCTGGAATTTTTTCTGGAATATTCTCACTCCCTTAAAGAGAAAAGGAGATTCCTGAACAGCTTCACCGATAGAGTGCAGCACCGCTTTAACGTCTCCATCTCCGAAATAGATTTCCAGGAAAGCTGGCAGCGGTCCAAAATTGCCGTGGCCATAGTGAACAGCCAGATGTCCATGGTGCAGCAGGTCCTGGATAAAATCCTGGAAGAAGCCAGCTCCTGTGCCGAAGCCATACTTTCCGGACACGAGATAAATTATTATTCATAAAGCCGCAGGCAACATGATTAAAGAAGGTTCTTTTCGACCCAAAAGAGTCAGTCATCTGATTCAGATGGAAATCAGTCAGTACTTAATCAATGAATTGCCGGAAATGGTTGGTTTCCTGACGGTGACCAAAGTGGAAATGCCGGCCGACCTGAAAACGGCCACCATTTCCGTCTCCGTGCTGGAGAAAAACAGAAGAGAAGCCGTCCTGAAACTGCTGGAAAAAAAGGCTCCCTACTTCCGCAAACTTCTTGCTTCCAGGCTTAACTTAAGATATAATCCAGAGCTAATTTTTGTTCTGGATACCAGCATTGATCAGGTAGAAAGAATAGATCAGTTGCTGGACTTAGTTAAGAAAAATGAGCCAGACAATAAAGAATGAAATCGCCAAAAAAATTTTCCAGGCTAAAAACATTGCCATTGCCTCTCATCTGAGACCCGACGGAGACTCCATTTACACCAGCTTGGCTCTGGCTGAAATGCTGGAGCTGTTAGGCAAAAACGTCCAGGTAGTCAGCCACGACCCGCTTCCCTTCCCGCTCTGTGACTTTCCGGAAATGAAAAGAATCAAGATTGGCCAGATTGAACCGAAAAGCCTGGACCTGGTCATTTTGCTGGAATGTGCTGATGTTTCACGCTCGGGACAAACAGAAATTAACCATTTGCCGAAGATTAACATTGACCATCACTATTCCAACTCTCCCTACGCCGACCTGAACTGGATTGACCCGGCGGCTTCAGCCGTGGGTGAAATGGTTTTTGAGCTGGCTGAACCTCTAGGCCTTTCCTTAACGCCAAGAATTGCCGAATACCTCTATGCCGCCATTTTTTCTGACACCGGTTCTTTTCAGTTCTCCAACACTACCGGCAAGGCTCTTTATACCTGCTACCGGCTGGTAGAAGCTGGGGCTGACCCTTACCGGGTGGCAGAAAAACTGACGGCCAATAACACGCCAGCTAAAATCAGGCTTTTAGCCCGTGTGCTGAACTCTCTGCAGACCAACGAAAAAGGCGACATAGCTATTCTGAGCATGTTTAAAAAAGACCTGCAGGAAACAGGTCTTAAGGAAGTGGAATTAGAAGATGTCACCACCATTGCCCGCTCCATAAAAGGCGTCAGGATGGTGATTTTCTTTAAAGAAATGGCTCAGGACGTCTTTCGGGTCAGCCTGCGCTCTAAAGGCACGGCTAATTCAGCCCTGGTGGCTGAGTATTTTGGGGGCGGCGGACACATGCACGCTGCTGGCTTTACGGTCTACGGGCCGTATGAAAGGCTGATTGAGGAAATTCCCAGAAAAATAGAGCAGCTTTTAAGCACTATGGCCAATAATCAGAATAATCATTGAAATCTTCCACCTGAAACGAGATATGAACGGCATAATTATAGTTGATAAACCGGCTGGTCTGACCTCCCATGACGTGGTTCTAAAAATAAGAAAATGGCTAAAGATTAAAAAAGTGGGCCATGCTGGAACTTTAGACCCGCTGGCCACGGGCGTGCTGCTCATTACCGTGGGCTGGGCCACCAGGCTTTTCCCCTACTTGTCCGGCATGGACAAAACTTACACCGGCGAAATAAAACTGGGCCAGGCCACCGACACCTACGACGCTCAGGGCCAAGCCGTTGGGCCCGCGGTCAACAACTTCCCAGAGGAAGAAACTCTCAAGAAAGCTATGCTGGCTTTTGAGGGCGAAATCACCCAGCTTCCCCCTCCTTTTTCCGCTAAAAAAATAAACGGTGAAGCTGCTTTTAAGCTGGCCCGTCGGGGAAAAAAACCGGAGCTGAAGCCCATCAAGGTCCAGGTTTACAGGTTTCTGCTGCTTGACTACCAGCCGCCAGTAGTGAATTTTCTGGTGGAATGTTCCTCCGGAACTTACGTGCGCACTCTGGCCCACGACCTCGGCCAGGTGCTCGGCTGTGGAGCCCACCTTTCCAAGCTCAGAAGACTGGCCGTGGGCACCTACACCGAAGAAGAAGCTTTTACCCTGGATAAAATTCAGGAACTGGTAGCTTCCGGTCAAAAGGAAAAGTTTATCATCCCCCTGGAATACCTGCTTAACGATTACCAGGCTGTTTACCTTGACAGTCAGGGGCAGAAAATGTTTCTCCAGGGTCAGAAATTTTCTCTGGAAAGAGTCGTTAGAGCCAGCAGCGGCCGAAGGACGGTCAAACACCCGGAAATCTGCCGGGTTTTTTCCAGCCAGGGACAGCTTCTGGGACTGGCCAGGTTTGAACCAGAGACCAGATTTTTCCAGCCAGACCTGGTTTTTAAGGATAATTCCTGAATTTCTGTAAATATTTAGCCTCTTGGGCTCAAAAATTTAACCCTTATCCTTGAATTTTGCCCGTTTATATTGTATTTTAAATAAGAAATGAGGCTAAACAAGAACCAAATCGAACATCTATCCTTTACCATTTTAAGAACTCTGATAAAAGAAGGTAAAATTCTGGTTGATGACAAGGCTAAGGTGCTGGAGGAAATCATTAACCTGATCACGGAAGAATTCATGAAAGAAGACCGACTGGATCAGGAAGTGCGGGAAATTCTCAACAAACACCTGGATGAAATTAGGAAAGGTAACATTGAATACCAGACGATGTTCAAAATGATTAAAACCAAACTGGCTAAAGAAAGGAACATTGTCCTCTGATGAGCAAGCTATCAAGAGAAAAAATTCACCACCTTTCCAAACTTATTCTCAACGCTCTCTTTAAAAATGACCAGGTGGAATTTCTTGATGAGCCCAACGAAATCCGCCTGACCATCGTTAAAGCCATTGACGAAGAAATGAAGCTCTACGACCAGATTGACCGCAAAGCCAGGGAAAAAATAGAATCTCAGAAGAAACACATTGAAGAAGGTTCCCAGGAGTGGGAAATCCTCTACCGGAAATACTACAACGAAGAGCTTTCCAAGTTGACCAAGCTCAGTGAATAAGCCTTATCATCCAGAAACTGACCTGAAATTTCTCCACAAAGACAGATAAGTCCGCCTTCGCTAATAAGTTAAATTCTGGCCCGCAATTCATCCGTTCGTCTTGTTATCGTCTGCTCTTCTGAACTCAACTTTATTGAAGATTAAAAAATTGAAGATTAAAAATAGGAATCTCAGGCTTTTTAACTTAAACCTTTGGGAAAAGCCGGCGCAAAATACTTGCCCACCGCTAACTCTGAGTTTTTTTTTAAGATAAAAATTGGTTTATAAAAAAACTAACTTTTTCCAAAGTTTCAACTGTAAAGGCGGATCTTTTACTTCCTGCGGTTAACTCTTTTTTTTCTCTCTCTTCTCACCTGAAAATTTTTAAAAAGAGTTTTAAGGTTAATCAAGACCAAATTTACCACCTTAAGAAAAATAAAAAAAAGGGGCGGAAAATCCGCCCCTTTAAAAATTCTCTTTACTTAGAATCAGAAGCAATACCTGAAGCCCAGCCCGATGTTGTAGTACTCGTCAAAATGGCTGTTCAGAGGTGAGCTGACTTCCACAAACAGGTGCGCCATCTTCCGGTAGTTATCAAAGATGGTGTAGCCGAGCTGTCCAACTCCAATGAAAGCATCCTTCCTGTCATCTCTCTGCTTGGTCAGGAAGCCAGGACCAAGGCCAAAATAGAACTTACCGAAATGCACATTACCAAGCATGGAAGCATAGAAAGATGACCTCCAGCCGTCGCTATTCTTGGTCATGAGCAGACCGCCGCTGTTGACCGTCAGGCTGAATTTATCCGGTTTGAGCCAGGTCATAATGCCCACCCGACCAGCGAGGTAGAAGCGAGAAGAACCATGGGCTACTGAAGGAACGATTTCCGCAATACCGAAGAATTTTTTCCGCGTGACGGTAAAGGATTTGCTGGAATCAGGTGAAGTCCCGGAAACAGCACCGTCATTATCCTGGGCCGTGACCGAAACCGTAAAGGTTCCTTCTTTATAAAGAGTCTTTTCCCAGACAAAGGGTTTCTCTGTATCCACATAAGTATCAATGACCTGTCCATTCTTGTCCCGGAGCTCAAAGGTCACCTTGGTGACTTCGCCGTCCTGGTCGCTGGAGCCAGAAGCGTCAAAAGTGAGCGGACGACCATAATAATAGATGCAATTCAGGCAATTGGGCACCACTTTGGCTACTGGCGGGAAATTAATGTAAACCTTAGCCTGGCAAGGATTAGCTGATGGCTTATCAGCATAATTGATGGCTGTGCCTTTAAAGGTGTACTCACCAGAAGCGTTCAGCTTGGTCTGCCACCTGGCGTTCTGCGGTGAGAGGTCTTTAGAATCAACCTTGTTGCCCTTGCTATCAAAAACTTCAACTTTAAGAGCCTTGGCATACTGGCTGCCGCTCATATCCACGGTGATGGGGTCACCGATGTTGGCTTTGGCCGGGCTGACTTTAAGGTCACAGATAGCCTCAGGAATTTCTTCCACCATGCCTTTGTAGGCAATGTTACCGCAGGGCTTGGGAATGATGAAAGTATAGGTCTTGAAGCCGACCTTCACTTTTACGGCAAAAACCTCAACTGGTTTCTTGCCAGCCCATTCCAGCGGACCACTGGCTTTTACTTGACCGCGGGATCTGAACAACATCCACTGCACCTGCTCTCCGGTATTCCAGACCGTGTCTTCAAACTGAGCTGTTTTCAGCTGGTCAATAAACGGCTGATAGATATCGCCCATGCCAGCCTGTTCAAAACCCAGCTTGATATCCTGGGCGTACCGCTCAGCCAGCATCTTCATCACTTCTGGAGTCGGGATTTTGCCCCGCACTCTGGCAAATGTATAATGGCCGAGAGATTTTATCTTCTTGACTTCGGCTGAAGCCTGAATAACTGAACCCAGGACCAGCAGGACGATCAGAAAGATAACAACCTTTTTGTTATTCATTAATTTTTCCTCCTTCCAGTTTTTTTTTTGCGTTAAGCCATTTCCCTTTTTAATTTCTTTTTTATTTAATAATAAGATTTTAACATTGTCAAGAAAGAGTTGTGGAGATTTTCCCTCTTTTTTTTTAGCCTCCAGCTCTGTCCAGGTCCGAAAAATGACGGCTGATTACCTCAATCCAACCTGAATCTTTCACGGCTGAGCCCAGGGCTTTTTCAATCAAATCTTGGCCGGCAAAATTTCTTTCCAGCATCCCGGTTAATAACCTCCGGGCATTTGCGGGGTTAATTTCCGGGTGAGCCTGGATTCCCCAGACATTTTTGCCTTTTAACCTGAAGGCCTGCACCTGGCAGTACTGGCTCCTGGCTATGATTTGAAATTTCTCTTCCTCCAGACCACAAACTTCATCATAATGAGAAGAAAAAACCCAGAGCTTTCCCTTCTGCCCGAACAAGGGGTCTTCTTGAATGATTTCAACTTCAATCCAGCCAATTTCTGGTCTG
>Ga0207433_10006973_pt1 | contig 19171 bp, 21 predicted proteins | sample YelNatPaOPGAMG01_FD_187559 | JGI IMG/M metagenome (GOLD analysis project Ga0207433, IMG submission 187559) | Hot spring thermophilic microbial communities from Obsidian Pool, Yellowstone National Park, USA - OP-RAMG-01 (SPAdes) (version 3) | ecosystem: Environmental > Aquatic > Thermal springs... | reverse complement strand
AGATTTCTTCGAAGTAAGTTGCATAGGATTTAAAACCAAAACCTTTCTCATAGCTATATCAAGGTTTTATGTTTGAGAAGCCTTATAATAGTTGTGCCACAATTCCTCCCATCTTTAAAAAGATGGGTCTCCTTGCGGTGGTGTTATCATGAAGGTTTACGATTCCCTTCGTAGGGATTTTGTTGAATTTATTCCGATAGAAGACAAAAGGGTTATTATGTATGTCTGCGGCCTGACGCCATACGATGAAGCGCACGTAGGCCATGCAAGAACATACGTTTCATTCGATGTCATAAAGAGATATCTTCTGAAAAAAGGGTATGCTGTATTTCATATCCAAAATATTACCGATGTGGAGGACAAGATAATAAATAGATGCAAAGAAACAGGCGCGAATCCAAAAGAGCTAACTGAGAAAAATCACGAAGAAGCGCTGACGCTGTTTGACCGTCTTCATATTATCCGTGCTGATGTCTATCCTAAGGTTAGCGAGCATATAGATGATATAATAAAGCTCATAGAAAAAATCATAGAAAGAGGTTACGCTTACGAAACCGAGACCGGCGTGTACTTCGATGTTTCAAAATTCAAAAATTATGGCAGGCTTTCAGGACAAAACATGAAGGAGATAAAGGCTGGTGCGAGGGTCGAGATTGACGAGACAAAAGAGAGCCCAGAGGATTTTGCCCTTTGGAAAAAAGGTGAGGACATCATAGTTTTTGAGAGCCCGTGGGGACGCGGCCGGCCGGGCTGGCATATCGAATGCTCTGCTATGGCGATAAAATACGCTAAGAGACCTACGCTAGACATTCACGGAGGCGCGCGAGATTTGATATTCCCTCACCACGAGAATGAAATAGCACAAAGCGAGGCTGCAACAGGAAAAACATTTTCAAAATACTGGTTGCACACTGGCTTCCTCACAGTGCATGGCGAAAAGATGAGTAAATCGCTCGGTAACTTCGTAACTGTAAGGGAGGCTCTTAAGAGATTCTCTCCTAATGCTATAAGATTTTTCTTCATTCAGTCTCACTACAGAAGCCCAGTTGATTATGACGAGAGAACGATATCCTCGATGGAAGAGGCTGTTGAAAAGATATTCAATACTATAAGAGCAATAGATGAAAATCGTAGGGCTAATAAGATGGACGAGGAATTTAGGAAGAAAACAGAAGAATGGATAAAGAAATTTTATGATGCGATGGAAAACGATTTTGACACTCCAAGAGCCGCAGCCTTCCTGTTTGACCTTGTGAGGACAGTTAATGCGCACTTAGAAAATGAAAAAACAGACAATGAGGCGCTTGCCAAAATTAAAGAAAGCATAAATGAGATGATCTGGATTTTCGGTCTCGAGAAAGAGGAGGGTTCGATCGAAGAAAAGAAGGAGGGCATAGATAAGATTGCAATCGAATTTAATATCAGGCCTTCCAGTTCACCGGAGGAGACGATAGAAAGGCTGATTCAACTTCGAAACGCGGCAAGGGGGAAAAGGGATTACGCAATTTCCGATGCCATAAGAAAAAGACTAAGAGACATAGGAATTATACTAGAAGACAAAAAGGAAGGAGGAACTGTTTGGAGGACAGAGTAGATGTACCGGTTTATAGAACATCCATCCGATATAATCATAGAAGGAAGAAACAAAACTTTTGAAAAGGCGCTCGAGGATGTTGCGCATGGTATGTTCACACAGATGGGCGCTGAGCAGGCAGAAGAAAAGGAAAAGATTAGAATAGAGTCAAAGGCAACCACTGTTGAAGACCTTGTTGTGGACGCCCTTTCGAAGATAGTGGCAGAATGCGAGGCCGTTCCGTTTACGCCAAAGAGGGCAGAGGTGACCAAGACAGACGAACATTCTTTACATATTATTGTCTATGGCGAAAGGAAACAACCTAAAAACATAATAAAAGGGGTCACCTATCACGAGCTTCAGATAAGAAGGGAGAAAAATATTTGGACGATAAGAGTCCTCTTCGATATATGACAGACAAATATCTAAGTTTTTCTGTAGCCTTTTCCGCTTATCCCTTTTCCAAGAAGGACGGAGAGATTGCTCAATAGCCAGAGGGCAAGCGTCCTGAAAAATCCTTTCTCCTTAAACCTCCTATCAGAAAGCACAAGAACTAGATTATGGTCATATTTCACATTTTTTGATGGGGGCAACCTGTGCATTATATCCGTATCCTCGCATATTACTGAACGAAAGCCGTTTACGCTAAAGAATAAACTCTTTTTGTAGGCTGCATTGTTAGCAGGTATCCAATATTTTCCAGTAATGGCATGAAGGAGAGCAGCTGAATGAAAAACCCCTCTCGAATATGTATCGTACATAAATTTCCAGATGGCCGAATCTGACTCGTAAAGGTCGAGCCCCCCAACAGCATGGACGTCTCCGTCTTTAAAATGTTGTTTCACCCTTTTAAGGAAGTCTTTCGAAGGGACGCAATCCGCATCGAGGAAAAGAAAGACGTCATTTTTAGCATGCTTCGCTCCTTCGGTCTTTGCGAGCCCTATTCCTCGCGGTTTTTGGAAGATCACCCTCGCGCCATGCTTTATTGCTACCTCTGCGGTGCCGTCCTTGCTGTAACCATCAACTATTATTATCTCGTCGCCCTCCTCCATCTGCTCCTTAAGAAGAGGTAGCAATCGTTCTAAGTTTTCCTTTTCATTAAGCGTAGGGATTATTATGCTCAACACGAATACAATTAGGCTAAAAACCCTTTAAAAATATTTGCGGTAGAAATAATGTATATGAATGGTAAAAGAGGGCCGCCACCGCTACCGCCGATGGCGCAAAAGCGAAAAACAGGGGAAGAGAGGGTAAGACAGATTCCACCCCCGCTTCCAAAACAATACCCTGCTCAGCTAGATGAACCAGGGTTTAATATCAAAAGAAAAGAGGAAATCCAAAGACCGCCCTTATTGAGGATACAGGACAAACAGTTAGAAAGAAATCTATTTAATCTGTTTAAATTTATCGCCCAGAAAGAACGAACACAGCCACCAGACTTTCAGAGATTTGCTGCAGAGATCTCTTTGGATAGAAACGTAATTGTTGCTGGCAAGATTGTGGGGAGAATATTTACAGATGGACCACACATAAGGATATATTTTGATATGCTTGGATGGAAAGGAAATGCAGAACAGAAGCTTAGACTTTTTACGAACAGTGCGGGTTTCATATTTTCCGCGCTATTAAATTGCAAGTTCTTCATAGTAGATAACCGCAGTATCCGTATTGCTTATAGCAAAACAGAAGATGGACCGCCTGTTATGGAGGTTCCGCTTTCTTCTTCTATTATTCCCTGAAATCCAATGTCCTAAGTTTTCCTGTCTTAAGCTCGTAAACCGGTACAAGCGCTGGTGTCGGTACATGCCCTTGCTTTATCTGATATTCTGTCCTCTTCTGAAAAGTTCCTGAATTGATAACAAGGGTCCCCCGGTATTGCGCATATCCATTCTTGTGGATATGACCGCAGTGGAAGACGTCTGGTGGCTCTTCTATTACCATATAATCAATATCTTCTGGTATTATTAGATTGCCCCCATACACTGGTGAAAGGTGCCTCCTCTTCAAGAATTCAACCATCACTTTCTCAGGATGCATGTAAGACATTCCTGGTAGACTCGCTATCATCGAATCTATAGATGTACCGTGATAGATAAGGTGTCTAAAACCTTCTATAAAAACTGTTGATGGACTACCTATTCTTATGACATCAGATTTTATGCAATCACTACTTATTGCAGGCATGGGGTCTCCTCTTCTCACAGCGTCGTGATTGCCTGGGCCAGCTACAACTTCTATATAATCCGGAAGGGAGGCTACAAAATCGTCGAACATTTCGTATTGTTTGTAAACGTCTTTCACGATAAGTTCCTTTTCTTGATTTGGATAAACCCCAATTCCATCAACGATGTCTCCGGCTATCACAATATATTTTACCTTGCTTGCAAGCTCCTTGTTCTCCCCCTCTCCCCAAAGCCACTTAGTAAAAAGATTCAGATGCTCCTTCATAAAATTGTTGCTTCCAAAATGTAGGTCTGAAAGGTATACAACAGCCAAATCCTTATCAATCGTTTTCCTTTCTTTCACAACAGGAAGATCCGGCCATTCAACATCCTCTGCTATTATGTAGGGTTCGTGCACCCTTCCGGTTATTGCTACTACGTCATCGAGTAGTATGGATTTGGATTTCTCCATCAATTTCTCTCTTCCCCTAATAGAGGAAAAGACAACCTTAAATGTGTCTGTAAGGTCCTCAATATCGAAAAGGATGTTGCCTTTTTTAGTTTCATGCTTTTCTGTGACCATCACAATTACACGCACTTCTTCTCCCACATGCTTCTTTGCATCCTCGAGCGTTACTGTTGGCACGTTTGTGTGCGATTGTCGTAGAAGTCTGGAAAGCCGCTCAAACCTATTCTTGAAATAGTTAACAAAATTTTCTATTTCTCCAGTAGTTCTAGACTTTCCGGTAACATCCAGGTTATGAATCACTTTAATATCTCCTTCGTATTCTTTTGCCTCTGATTTGAATGATGGTTGCTGCCTGAATTCCACTTCTTCATTTGTGCTGTTATTTTCTAGAATAAGAGCTTCCACATCAGAACGAGTTATGAAAGGTTTTCCTAATCTTAGAAGTTTTTCCATTAGAGCATCGTCATTACTCTTTGAAAGCAATTCCTCTGCATCAACCGAGACGCGCAAACCTTTTTCGATAATCTTTTTAAGCATTTCATCATGCCGTTATCTCTTTTTAACTGATTCTAGGGCTCCCATCAGCGCCCAAACCTGAGCTCTTGCATGAGATGGCATGTTTATGTCGTCGCTTATAGATTCTATTAGGTATATGGCAGCGCTTACTTTTACTGTAAGATCTTCCTCTCCCTCCAATCTCATTTTCGCATCGCTTATTGCTTTTCGGACATTCTTTGGGATAGTTGTATCAGCAAGAAGCCCCTCCATCATATCGTGAATCTCCCTAATCTCTTTTTCGACTGCCATGCACACCACCCCATTTCTTCTTTCCCGTTTTTGTTGAAAACGGGCCTGTTGTGAAGTTCGCTTTGCTCCTTCACTTCTTTCCCGTTTTTGTTGAAAACGGGCCTGGCGAGATTTGAACTCGCGACCGTCAGCTTTCTTCAAAGTTTTCTGGATAGAAGGCTGCTGCGCTATCCATTGCAGACCTTGTACATATATCTTGAACTAGCAAGTCCAAGGCAGGCTGCGCCACAGGCCCGAATCATACATTAAGTGAATTTAAACATTTTAAAGTCTTGATATTATCTCTCTTTTGCGCCTTCCCTTACGGCTTTCACCATGGCTTTTATTCTTTCTAACTGCGAATTTTTTTCTAGCGCAGTTCCAACGTGAATTATATCCGCTCCGGCCTTGACAACCGCCTTTGCCTCTTCGGGAGTTCTTATCCCACCTGCAACTATGTATGGAATATCTATGGCGGATCTAACAGCACCTATCATGTCCAGAGGTACATGTCCGTCCTTTGGATTGCTTCCTGCATCGGTTATAACAAATTTGAATCCCATATACTGCGCCGCAAGCGCATAGGCAGCGGCAATCTTTGGTTTATTTCTCGGAATCAACCGGGAATCTCCAACCCATCCGACCGTGCCGCCAGGCTCCACGACGAGGTAGGCGGTGGAAAGTGGTTCTATGTTATATTGCTTTATAACCGGCGCAGCGAGCATCTGCGCTTGGCTTATCCAATATGGATTGCGGGAATTTAGCATTGACATAAAATACACCGCATCGGCGTAGGATGTAAGGGTAGCGATATTACCGGGAAAAAGAACGACTGGTTTCGAGACATTCTCTTTTATTCTCTTTGCAGTCTCATCCAGAATACCTCCTTGGACGCCAGTACTTCCTCCTATAAGTATGACGTCAGCGTCCCCCTCGTCTGCTTTCTTCGCTGTTTCAGTTGCTTCTTCTATGCTCCTATAGTCAAGCGGGTCTATAAGCGCAAAAAAAAGCGCTCCCCTTCTTTCAAGTTCATCGTAGATATACCTTTCTATCCTTCCCATAATGAATCCCTTAGAATTTTCTTTTTCTATTAGTAGATTCCATGTTCGAAAATCTTGATATATTATTCTTGAAAAACAATTAAAAATAGCGCATACTCGACCTGGGCCATTAACTGCCGGGAGTGTCTCGCGGTACAAAAATCTTCAAAAGCCCGATTGCAACGGAAGTAATTATGATAGAAAACGCAAATGTAGCAGGAACAGAAAGTATGGTAATATTCCATAGGAAACCCGCTATTAGATTTGCTGGAAGAGCCATCATTCCAGTTAATCCTCTGTAGACGCCGATTGCACTGCCGTAATGATTGTTAGCGCTTACCCTTATCAAGAATGTCTGAGGTGCAACCTCCGAAATACTCATGTAGAAACCCAAAAGGACAAACGCAAGAAGAAATATTGGAAGGGACGGGAAGAAGGCAAAACCTACCAACACCAAGAGGAAGAATAGAAGCGCCATCATCATAGAATTTCTTGCTCCGAAGCGGTCTACAAGTAGACCTGCAGGCATTGCAAAAATGGTGTAGGATGCATTGTATATTAGATATAATATTGGTATCAGAATAATTGGGAGGAAGTCATTAGCCCTTAATATGAAGAACATTATACTAAATTGGCCTATGCAGAACACCATCACTGCCATCAAGAAAGCCCTTATGCTTGGATTTGAAATAATCCTTGCAAGAGCAAATCTTGGGGCAGCGCTGATTGTGGGTTTATCCTTTATGAAGAACAAAACAAAAACAGCAAACATGGCAGGGATAAATGCTATTGTAAATACAAAACGATATGCAGATTCGGTATATGCGCCATTGAAAAAAAATATGGCAACGGCAGCCGCTATAAGCGGTCCTAGCACGGCGCCCGTATTATCCATAAATTTTCTAAAGCCGAATGCTTTGCCAACTGTTGTGTTGCTTTCAGACAATCCGATTAATGCATCGCGCGGGCTTTCATGCAATCCCTTTCCGCTTCTTTCAAATATTCGTATTAAAATAACCTGAGGCCAACTCGTTACGAAAACAAGCAATCCTTTAAAAACTGCAGAGATGCTGTAACCAAGCATTATTAGTCTCTTTCTCTTTCCAAGTTTGTCTGAATAGAAACCGGCAACCAAGTCACATATTGCCACAGCAAATTCACCAAGACTTTCCATCAATCCGATTACAAAAACTGGCGCGCCGAGTATTTTAGTTAGGAATGTTGGTAGGAGTGGAAAAATCATCTCGCTGCTTACATCTACCAAAAAGCTAGTTATTCCTAACAATCTAGTATTTCTACTTATGTCGCCGGTTTTCATAATGCCCAGATAAATGAATGAACATTGATTTAAAACGATATTCTTAGTTTGGCTTAGAACAAGTTAGGGGGAATATCTGCAGTAAGCAGTATGTCTTTGCCTATTCTCCTTATTCTTATCTCGCCAACATGCAGCGCATTCTTTATTGTTTCTATGCCAACGCCCCCAACAGGTGTTTTTGCATCCCTTCCTCCGATTATCTTTGGTGCAACGAAAAAACAAAATCTATTTACCAAACCGGAATTTACCATTGCGCCACCAAGTTCGCTCCCACCTTCCAGCAATATGGATGTTATTCCCTCACGAGCAAGGCTCACCATAAATTTTTTAAGATCAACCCTGCCATCCATGCCCGGACAAGGGAGGACCATTACACCTAACGATTCTAGCGCCCTTTTTTTCTTTTCGTCAAAATCCCGCCCGCAACCTATGATAACCATTCCATTCCCGTCTTTGAGAACATTTGCAGAGAGAGGTATTCTTAACTTAGAGTCTACAATCACGCGGATTGTGTTATGAGCTTTTTTTAATCTACATGTGAGATGCGGATTGTCTTTTAGCACGGTCCCTATTCCAACCATAACTGCATCATGCGAACCCCTCATTTTCATTACGAGCCTGCGGGACTCTTCTCCAGAAATCCATTTAGAATCCCCTGATTTTGTCGCTATCTTTCCATCTAAACTCATCGCAACCTTCATCGTGACAAAAGGCAGCCCAGTAGTAATATATCTGATGTAAGATTCGTTCAACCTTCTCGCTTCCTCTTCGCACAAACCGACATCGACCTCGATATTCGCCTTCCTCAACGCTGCGATCCCCTTTCCGTTCACCTCGGGATTTGGGTCCTTCATAGCGCAGACAACCCTTTTTATACCTGCATTTATTATCGCTGGAACGCACGGTGGGGTCCTTTTGTTTTTATGTACGCACGGTTCAAGCGTGGTATACAACGTCGCACCGTTTAATTGCTCCGGCTTCGCATTCCTCATGGCTTCTATTTCCGCATGTGGCTCTCCCGCCTTCTTATGATAACCGCGCGCAACCACCTTGTCGTCCTTGACTATGACTGCACCAACCTTAGGATTTGGTGAGGGCCTTCCCTTCCTCGCAAGAGAGAGAGCGAGTTTCATGAACCTCTTCTCAACCGTCATAGAAGATGCCCCATCCTTTCTTTTTTCGCTCTTAGATAGCTGCGATTAAAGCGATTTGGTTTTATACGTAAAGGGACGTGTTCAACAATGAAACCGTTTCTTTCAAGCTCTTTTATCTTTGAGGGATTGTTAGTAAGAATGCGAATCTTCCTGATATTAAAGCATCTTAGCAACTCGCTAACAACAGCATAGTTCCTCTCGTCCTGAGAAAAACCGAGCTTTAAATTTGCATCCACCGTATCGTATCCCTTATCCTGTAGACTGTATGCCATTATCTTATTTGCCAATCCTATTCCACGACCTTCTTGATTTAGATAAATAAACAAACCGCCTTCCTTTGCTATTCTTTTTAGAGAGACTTCGAGCTGGAGCCTACAGTCACATCGTAAGGAATGAAAAACATCCCCTGTTGTGCATCTAGAGTGTATCCTAACCAAAACTGGGGTTCTTTTCCTCTTCTTACTTAGATTTTCTATGACTAGATGTTCCTCCCCTTCGTCGTCTCTAAAGGCATGGAGAGTAAACCTTCCGAATTTAGTTGGAAAATCGGCCACTGCAATATGCTCAATCATGCCCTTAGCACCTCAGAGAGCCTAACAGCTGCCCTTACCGCTCTTTTTGCGTATTCCTCAGCCCTCTCTTCAGCACTTTCCCAGTCAGCATCATGACCTATTATACCAAAGCCTATAGGTTTCCTAAACTCCAGCGAAAGCTCGCTTAGCCTGTTTGCAATAGTTTTTACTATAACCTCATCGTGGGATGTCTCTCCCTTGACAACGGCCCCTAGCACGGCGATGCAATCAATTCTTTTATCCATGAGAAGCTTTTTTGCTGCGAGCGGAATTTCAAATGCGCCTGGCACTTCTATAACACTCAATAATTCAGCGTCTTCCTCCTCAGCGATCTTGCGTGCTTCCTCCAGCATCCTTTCTGTTATCTCGTAGTTGAAGGTGGATACAACAAATGCAACGCGTGTTTTACGAAGGGCTGGAGAGAGCGGTCCCTCATCCTCCTTACCCTGTCTAATACCACGCCCTGCATTTTGCACGAGGGCTTCTGGCCTCATAACGAGCAGCACGGCATTATGGACGTGCTTTCGTATTCTATTCTCGCATATCTCATAGAATTCCTTCTCGCTCCATGCCTCGTTTTCGTGGACAAAAACCTCTATCACGTGCTTTCCAGTTAATAATTTTACCTGTTGAATTCCGAGAGATGCCTCGTGTGCGCATACGGTGTCTATCGGTGCACCGCCCACCATCCCAAGCGCCATGCATGAATCGCAACCGCCATCGAGTAATTTCTTACATTCCACAGGAAGATCCTTTATCCCAGGAACTGTCCTTCTTATGATTTCAACGTTGGGATAATGCCTCTTCGCTTCGTCTATCGCAATCTCACCCATATTAACCCTAGCGAATGTCGTATCAACGATTCCTAGCTTCATATATCTCCACCCCTTCTATGAACACAAATCCTTTCTTACGCGCATACTCCTCCGCCTTCTTTTTCTGCAGCGCTCTTCCCCTTCCGAGCATCTCGCATAAAACCATGGTCCCGCTCATTCCCACGCGCCTTGCAAGTTCGGTCGCAAGCTCTGTATGTCCTCTTCTCTTTTCCATCCCTCGTGATATTAGAAGAAAGACGTGGCCGGGAGAGTAGAAATTTTCGATAAAATTTCTCTTAGGATTATCCGATTCCGCTGCCTTTGCAATCTCTTTTATTGTAATCGCCCTATCTATATCTGTTATTCCTGTGTACACGCTCTTATGATTTACGGATATGGAAAATGCAGGTTCATCGCCATAGGCTGTCTTCTTGCATGCGATATCATCGAATCCTGCCTTTCGAAGCAATTCTGTGTAAAACGGGATTCCGAACCTTTCTGCAATCTCATTTGAAAGTGCAAGACATATCAGCCCCCCGCCATCCTTTCTGAGCAGTTCTATCCTTTTCGGAGTGACGAAAGAGGCATGAAAGACCAGGTCTGCCTCCCCCTCTCTCTCATCTCCGTCGTATATCACAATTACCCTTCCTTTTCTCAGTGCTTCTTCTGCTTTTCTAATACTGTCCATGACAATTAATTGAACGTCTACCTATTTATTAGTAATTACTTAAAAATTAGTAAAAATTATTTTTCTTGCTCGTAAATAGAAAGGGTAGATAGATGCGGATCCCCATCAATTAGTAGAACATGCCCGACAGCAGCGAATGGTTCGTTTTTCGCTCTGCAGACCGTCCCCCTATTCGAAGGTGCAGTTGCCCACATCCCTCTAAGATATATACAGAATCCTGTTTTCTTTTCAATCTCTTCTATATCCTCACCTATCTTACTTGTACCAGAAGTGTTGCTCAAATCCTTAAAATCACCGCGCAGATAGAGAACCCTCCAGACATCGTTTGCAAGCTGATAGCGATAAAGGGAATTGTCTATCCCTCTATCGTTGTCTATCTGAAGAAGGATATACGACGCGAATGCCATAAAGGCCGTAAACGATATTATTGCCTCAAGTGTTTGCATACTAACCACAAACGAACAGCCTGTCTATCTCCCCGGTATTATTATTAACAACGATTCTATATATGCATTCCTTATCCGTGTTTGGTATTCCACCCTCGCTTTCCAATCCTATGAAAAGATCCATGCTGATTTTAGAACCAAGTTCTGTTTCCAGCCCCTTCAGTTTTCCTGGGTCTATGAGGTTTGGATAGATAATATTGTCTTTTTCGTAAGCCCCACCTCTCTTCACAATATAATCCGCGACCAGTACAAGTTTGTTAAATTTTTCTTGCGCTTCTACGCTTTCCACCGCATCATAGAGCAGATAGTGCATTATATTCAGAAGAAAAACTGTAAGCAAAAGAATTGGTATTAGGCTGAACATGGCATCAAACGATACAAACCCTCTATACCAGCTCAACATTGCTACCCTCGCAACTCTCAAAGAATGTTGGGAAGTTTATAGTATGCTTGGTCCCATCAGGATTGGTACATTCAAATTCGATCCTATCAAAGTATGGTGTAACCTTGCAGCCTGGCGGTATCGCGCCAGACATAACAGTATTACCGCCAGTGTTACAGTATATCTCCATGCTAAGAATTCTATCTTCTGTTTGTTGTTTTTTCATCACAAAATCAGCCCTTTTGTCTATCTCTTTGTATGTTTTTGCTATTGGTTGGAATATCATCATTATGGCTGCCATTGTAATTAGAAATATCATCATAAATTCAAGTGTAGATTGGGCCTTCATCTATACCGACCTCTATATTTTGCATAGAAACGGCGAAAGTTTCGGACGGGTTTTTTTTCGAAGTTATGTTTATTTGGATTGATTGTATGGTTATACTAGAAAGACGATAACCCGAAGGAGAAGTTGGGTCTTCTACTATCTCACTAGATATAGATAACAAAGGATCGAGCACAAAACCGACAGTTACACTATCATCGAAATTCGCATTCGAAAGAACAGAAGATAATTTTGCGCGTGCTCCATTTACCGTGTCCCTCTCTGCATCCTGGATCCTAAAGCAGCAACAGGCACTGGCTTTAAGATCACTGCATGCGGCTACTGAGTGGGTGGCAGTATAATTATCAAATCCCTCTTTTGCGCCTTCTCTCGCTGCCTCTATAATTACTTCTTTTACATTCATCTGGATGCCATAGAGTTTTTCAGAAGTAATCGCAGATGAAAGGTCATGCGATTTTGAATTTAGATTAAATTCAACTAGGGATAAGAGAAGGGCGAATGCTGCAAAAACAACGAGAAATCCAAAATAACCTTTCAATCGAATACCTCATCTTACGTTTATAGCATAGCTTCCGACAGCATTGATGCCCGCGAGCTTTGCTATCTCTGAACGCTCTGGCTCAAGCACGATTATTAATCCAGATATTTTCTCAGAAAGTTCACCGCCGCATTTCGGGCAGATTTTTTCGTTTGTGAATACAATCATCCTACAGTTTTTACATCCTTTCATGATGACCACCTTTTTTATTTCTCCTTTTGTTTCTCAGCAGGTGCCTGCTTTTCCTTCTTCTCAGCTTTTTCTTCTAACCATTCCAACTTCCCCAGTCCGTCTGGCCTCATAGTAAAACCTATCTTTGTGTCTGTAACTGTTGGTTTAAGACTAACTGTAGACACTTTAACGAGAAGGGAATCTCCTTTTTTAAGAGTTCTTTTCGCTGCCTTCGAAGAAAGGGATTTCGATTTTTTATCATAGTAGTACTTTTCCTTTCCTATCTGAGAAATGTGCACCAGTCCTTGGAATGGCCCTATGGTTGCAAACGCTCCGAATTCCACAATCTCCTTTACCTCCGCTTTGTAAACCTCGTTTACGTATGGCATAAATGTAAGGGCATCGAACTCTACTGTATAATATGCTCCTGCATCTCCTGGTATAACCACCCCCTCGCTCGTAATGGATGCGTCATCTATCGAAAGAATGATACCGAGTTCCTTGAATACCCTTCTTTCGTACTTGTCTCTAACTATTCTAAGCACGGCGTCCTCTATCTTACTTCCAAACATTTCGGGGGGAATCCTAACTCTTTCTACTATCTTTGTTATATAATACATAAAATTTGCCTCCGTCATTCGCCACCTACATAAGTAGATGGAGAGTCTAGCTGGAGTTTCTCATAGCCGCTTTATCGCACCAGCAAAGAAAATTAGATATGAGAGGTTTTTAAATAGTTGAGCCACCAAATGTTTATTGCGGTAGGTGCCATGGGAAAAATAAAATGCGGTGTGATAGGGGTAGGAAACTGTTTTTCAGGGCTTGTCCAGGGTATAGAGTATTACAGAAGGCATCCAGAAAAGGAAGTAATAGGATTGATGCATAAGAATATGGGCGGCTATCTATTTGACGACATAGAGTTTGTTGCTGCTTTTGATGTTGGCGAAAATAAAGTTGGAAAACCTCTGCACGAAGCAATGTACGCGAGCCCGAATATGGTCGAATGGATTCCGAGAGAAGAGATGCCGAAAAGCGACGTTATAGTTAAGGAAAGCCCTGCCCTCGACGGAGTTGGAATTTGGGTGGAGAATAAAGTAAAACCAATAAAATCTAAAAAAACTATAGAACAGCTTAGGGAGGATATACTGGAAGAATTGAGGAGGTCGAAAGCTGAGATTCTTGTGAATTACCTTCCTGTCGGCTCGCAGAGAGCGACAGAATTCTGGGCCGAGATTGCTCTTGCTGCAAAATGTGCATTTGTGAATACGATGCCGGTATTCATCGCGAGCGATCCAAAATGGGAGAAGAGATTTAGGTCTGCAGGTGTTCCCATCGTAGGGGATGATGTAAAAAGCCAGGTCGGCGCTACAATAGTACACCGGACGCTCGCAAAGTTATGCGATGACCGGGGAGCAGTAATAGACAAAACGTATCAGATAAATGTTGGGGGGAATAGCGTCACAGGCGATCAAGAAATTCTTCTTGTTCTTAACGGAAAGGTTATCAAAACCAAGATCGGTGAATTCATAGACTCATGGGTTGAACTCTATGGAGAAAAAAGAGAAGACGGAAAGGATTACGTAGATTTATCACGCGTTACGCAAGAGCTGAGCTGTTTCACAATCGATGATGATTTTAGAGTGATATGCGCAAAAGTGGGTGGATTAATTCGACATGAGTTGACAGAAGAACTTTATGAAGTGGAGACCTCTGAAGGTAGAAAAATAAAGATTACGAAGGATCACAATGTTTTTGTCCTTAACAAAGAAGGAGCACTTGAAGCAGTTCCGATCAGTTCGTTGAAAGCTGGAGAGAGCATGATAGCAGTTCCGAGGAGCCTTATGCTCGAGAGCCGCCTTGATCTTAAAAATATCAGTCTAACTCCGTATCTAAAAGAGCTTTTCGCCCAAGGAATAGATTCTGAAGGGAATATAATCGTACATAATCATCCGGAAATAAAGATACCTGTGGAGTTTCCAGTAACTGACGAACTACTCCAAATTGTTGGGTTGTGGCTCGCTGATGGTAGTTTTGACAGAGAAGGCTCGAGCAATCTAGAGATCGCATGCGGGAATGATAAGGAATGTATGGATATAATCGATGCTTTCGCAGAGGCGTATAATATTAATTATAAGGTAAGAGGGGAAGCGCAGGTTTCTGTGCGATTAATGTCCAAAACGATGTCGAAAATTTTCAAACTTGCTCTTGGATTAGGCGGTAATTCGTATACAAAGAGAGTGCCGAACTGGGTTTTTGGCCTTTCTGAAAGGCAGATAGCACTTGTGCTCCGGGGATATGTAAGCGGTGATGGAACGGTTATCGGAAAACAGATTAGATGGACTACCGCGTCGCCAGCACTGGCTGAAGATATTAGAACATTGTTCCTTATGATTGGGATCAACTCAGCTGTTTTTGTTGAGAATTACGCTGAGAAAAGAACTGTTTCTTCGTACAGAACGCAACTCAAGTCCATCATGCATGGAATAATCTCCTCAAAAGAGGATGTTGAACGATTTATAGAGAAGGTTGGTTTTATCCAAACTGAAAAAAATAAAAGAGCGCTGGCCGCAGCAGAAAAAATTAAAAAAGGAGCGATGGGCATCATTCCAAAGTTTGATTCCATAAAAAAATGGGGTATATGTTCTAGGGCTTGGCCAAAACTATCTACATTGCGGGCGCATATTGTACTCTCTCAGATCGATAAGGTTAAGGACGAAAAAGATTTGGATAAAATAAAGCGTGTATGCGAAGGGGATGTTCGCTTCCTGAAAATAAAAAGGATAAGAAAAATTAAACCGATGCCACAGTATGTTTACGATTTAAGCGTGCCAGGATACGAAAGGTTCATCTGCTCTAATATTCTAGTGCACAATACCGATTTCCTTAACATGAAAGAACAGGAAAGACTACAATCGAAAAAAATATCTAAGACAGAGGCTGTCCAGTCCCAATTAAGACAAAGGCTTCCAGATGATAAGATATATGTAGGACCGTCAGATTTTATTCCGTTTTTAGGAAACACAAAGCTTATGTTCATGCGGATCGAAGGGCGGATGTGGGCCGACATGCCTTTCAACATGGAGGTGCGGCTTGAGGTGGATGATAAAGCAAATTCTGCCGGGGTTGTGGTGGACGCGATAAGAGCAGCAAAGATAGCGCTCGATAGAAAGCTTGGTGGGGCTGTCGTTTCTGCCTCTGCATATCTAATGAAGCATCCGCCAGTTCAGATGAGCGATTCGGAAGCTAAAAAGAAATTAGAGGAATTTATCTCTTCGAAATGAAGATAAGCGCCTCTGTAATCAGTCGAACACCTATCCCGCTTGCACCTTTTTCGAGATAGGGATGCGCGGTGTTTATTAAATCAACTCCAGCAATATCCAGGTGCGCCCATTTTGTTTTCCCAACAAATTCTTTCAGGAAGATAGCGCCCGTTATCGAACCAGCTTCTCCAGTATTGCTTATGTTCTTTATGTCTGCAACGTCTGACTTCATCATCTCTTCGTATTCCTTCCACAACGGGAAACGCCATACTCGCTCGTACGTTCTGTTTCCTGCTTCTTCTAATATCTTGGCCAGTTTATCGTCTGTAGCAAAAAGACCGGCGCCGTATCTTCCAAGAGCAACCAATATCGCTCCAGTAAGCGTTGCAACATCTATTATGGCTTCTGGATTTCTTTCTGCAACAAATGAAAGGGCGTCCGCTAGGATAAGTCTCCCTTCAGCATCTGTATTCAGCACCTCTATGGTTTTTCCGTTATATGCCTTCACAACATCCCCTGGCTTCTGCGCATTTCCATCCGGCATATTCTCAGTAAGAGGAAGCGCAGCGATGAGTCTTATTGGAAGTTTCAGCTCAGCGACTGCTTTAATTACCCCAAGGGCAATAAGCGCACCGCTCTTATCATACTTCATCTCATGCATGTTGGCTGATGGTTTTATAGAAATCCCACCAGAATCAAATGTTATTCCCTTTCCCACAAGACCGTAGAGCGGGAGGGATTTCTTCTCTTTATTGTATTCGAGAATTACTAGTCTAGGCGGCTCCGAACTTCCCCTCGCGACAGCGAGCAGGGCATTCATCCCTTTCTTTTTTAGCATCTTCTCATCAAAAACAGTAATGGCGATATTTCCCTTCTCCCTTGCCAATCTTCTTGCAATCTCCTCAACCTTACGTGGTGTCATGATATTTGCTGGTTGTTCTGCGAGATAGCGCACATAATTCTGAGATTCTGCTAGGGTCGCCCCAATTGCAATGCCTTCTTCTGCAGTTCTTTCTTCGGTTAGAATGCTTACCCTTTCTATATCGAAATATTCTTCCTTCTTCGTTTTTAGCTCCATAAATTTGTAATTCGAAAGAATTGCGCCCTCTGTTATAAACTGTGCTATTAATTTTGCGTTCGCGCCAGAAATCGATGGCATGCGAATGGAAAGTTCCGGACATTTTATGGATTTACAATAGCGTACTGCCGCCCCTGCAGCGCGTCTTATAAAATCGAGCTCGAATTCCTTTTCTTCACCAAGTCCAATTAAGAGGACGCGCCTGAACTTTATCCTTCCTAGAGTTGTGGCGTCGTATGTCTTCAAAAGTTTTTTATCGAATTCTTCTTCGGATATTTTTCCTGTTATTCTTACAATCTCCTCGGGAATCTTTTCCTCCTTCATGAGAAAGTAAGCAAGCACGCCACTGTCCGAATACGTCGGTCTTTCAATCTTTACCTTCAATCAAATCACCTCTTATTATCTTATGATTTATGCATAGCCTCGTACATTTCTATTACTTCCTTTGTGGTTGTAACCTCGTTAACACCTTTGTCATCCCTAAGCCTTAACATCCTCGGGAAGCGTAGGGCATAGCCCTTTTCTCCACTAAGGCCGCAGGTATGCGTCGGCGATAACGTTATATCATCAAATGCAACCTCGATTACATATTTCATATCCACCCAGAAATCCGGTTCTATTTTATAGTCAAGCCTTTCTGGTGGTGTCTTTCGTTTTATCTTATCAAGCATTCCCTTAAGAGTAACCATCTCCTCCTCACTAAATCCAGAGCCTATCTTAGCAACAGTTTCGAATTTTCTTCTGTCTGGATTATAGACTGCAACAAGAAGACCGCCGAATTTGAATTCCGCTCTTACTCCCTTTCCTAGATAGTAACCAACGATTACTGCATCAACAGTGTCGACTGCCTTTCCGTACGATTTCTTCAGTTTTATCCATGCAAATTTTCTCTTTCCTGCAGTGTACGGCGCGTTGAGGTCTTTTGCCATCACTCCCTCTAGCCCTCGCTTTAACGCATCATCAAATCTTTCCTTAAGCTCCTTCGGAGTTTTTACAATCGTCTGCTCGCTCAGCTTCAAAACCTTACTATCCTTTGGTATAATCTCCTCAAGGCTCTTCCTTCTTTCCATGTACGGCTCTTTTGTATAATCCTTGCCGTTAAGATAGAGAAGGTCGAAGCAGAACAGATTAAGAGGAAGTTCCTTCTGCGCCTCCTCAATGCCGTACTTTCTCCTTCTGTGCATCGTTTCCTGGAAGGAGTAGTATCTCTTCTGCTTTTCGTTGTAGGCGAGCGCTTCCCCTTCAAATATCACTTCTTTCTCCTTCAATCTTTTTGTTGCCTCCACTATATCCGGGAACATGTTTGTGAGTACTTCAAGCTTTCTTGAGTAGAGCTCAACCTTGTCTCCGCTCTTGTGCACCTGGAGGCGAAAACCATCATACTTTCCCTCGATAGCGCACTCCCCTATCTTCTCTATTATCTCATCCGGTGTGCTCAACCTCTCTGCGAGCGCTGGCATGAGGGGCTTGAATGGTTGGACTGTGAATTTCTCTATCTTCTTTTCATCTTCGTAAAATAGCCTCGCGACATATCCCATATCAGAACAGACATCGTACGCTCGCTCGAGTTTTTCCCTCCAGGACTTATCTCCAAAACGCGCAACGGAGAGGGCATCAAGGATTGTTGGGTCTCCGACACCAAGCCTAAGCCTTCCAAGCGCGAAGCGGACAATGTATCTCGCCTCTATTGGAGTAGCGCTATTCAACAATTCTGCCAGATACTTTTTCTTAAGTTCGCTGCTTCCAGCGCCTGACGTCTTCGCAATCTTGAGAAGGGCTTCGTGGAGATAGGTAATCGTCATCTCAGATTTTCCAAGGGATAGCTGCTTTTTCTTCTTTAGCAGTTCTTCTGCAGTTGCTCCAAGGTCTCCGGTCTTTTTGAAATGCGCATCTACCTCTTTTGTTGAATAACCTGTTGCGGCTGCTATTGCTTCTACTGCAAATCTCTCTCCAACCCCCAGCTCTATTCCCTCATATGAAGGGGCGACAACCCCCTGTACGAAATATACCAACTTCTCGATTTCCTTGCTGCTCGCTTTTTTGAACAGACCCGCAAGGATGTCTGTCATCTCTATTCTTCCGCTCTTTCTCTCGATCTCATCGAAAACCTCAGCAACTTCCTTAAAGTTCATGGCCTTAATTCGAAAATGAATTTTTAAATTGTTGTTCCTTTCTCCTTTCGCACGTGCTCAAGATTTTCATATCTGAAAATTCTGAAAATCAGATAGCCATCTACTCGGCATAGTGCCTACCTTTTTAAGAAAAATTTAAAATAGTTCGGCACTAGGAAAAACAAATTGGAACACGGAAAGGTCGTTCAGAAGATCGTTGCATATTTTCCGACTCTCGAAGCTGCTAATCTTTATTGTGAAA
>Ga0207433_10006972_pt1 | contig 19175 bp, 25 predicted proteins | sample YelNatPaOPGAMG01_FD_187559 | JGI IMG/M metagenome (GOLD analysis project Ga0207433, IMG submission 187559) | Hot spring thermophilic microbial communities from Obsidian Pool, Yellowstone National Park, USA - OP-RAMG-01 (SPAdes) (version 3) | ecosystem: Environmental > Aquatic > Thermal springs... | reverse complement strand
TCTTTCAATAATGAAGCGGCACAACAACCAGTAATATTAAGTTCTAATGCCACACAGCCAGCTGATTTCTATAAGTGGTCTCTTAACATCGACGATATAATCTCCGATATAGAGCACGCACTTAAGGGCGAATTCTGGAATTCGGAAAAAAAAGAATGGGAGCAGAGAGGAATCGTCCTATGCAACACACGAGGCATTAACTATATAAGCACAATAGTCAGGAGCGTTCTCGGAAGACATGTATCGATGTCCGATTTGACCGAAGAAGATATCAAGAGGTTAGCTTATGAAATATGTGAAAATGTCGCCGATGTCATAGAGGATAAGTGGCGGGAATTCAATATTGAAATCGCTTATTTCGACACGATCGTAGATCTAATCGATAGAATGGCATATTCTAACTTATGTAGGGCGAAGAAAGGTGGAGAGAGACTCTTCATCCAAGCAATAGCACCTGAAGAAAAAATAACAAAAAGCGAAGAAGGAGCAACATTAGTCCCATTATTTACGGGAGGAGGGAGTGGTAAGAAATGAATCTAACTGATTTGTTTTTATTTTATCTTGCAATTGGGGCATTGATTGATTTTTTTTTGTTAATTGAATTTAAAAAAAGAATTGGATCACTTTTCTTATTTTTCCTATTAATGCCTATAATCTGGTTGCCATTATTTTTCAGTTTTGATATTTTAAAAAACTTAAAAGAGGTAAGATAGATGGGTATTTTTAAATTTTTGGAAAAATTAATTAAATTTAATGTCAAAGTTATTATATTCGACGTAAGATATGGCGGAATGAAAATAAGATTCGACAAGGGAAAGGCGATTAATGATGAAGAGTTCGACATACCAGAATATGTTTTAAAAAGCAGAAAAGAATTACATATAAAGCCGCCATCCCTTCAATACATAAGTAGGGATGAAAAAGGAAATGATACTCTCTTTCTCATGCAGATAGAGAGAGATAAGTTTATACCTATACTTCCACCTAATGTCTCCACAGAACCTAAATTTCTAGCGAAACTGGAAGAGGACGCACTAGTTTCGACATGGAACAGAATTAAGAAGAAGCAGAAAATGTTGGCTTATACAAATAAGTCATTCTGGGAAAAATACGGAGATATCGTATCCTTAATTTTTGTAGGAGGGCTTATACTATTCGCATTAATTTTTACGACACAATTTATTCAGCATAATATCGTAACACAAGGGAATAGAGTAGTTGATAGCTTGGAGAATTTAGCTAATAAAATAAATAACACGGAATTAATCGTCCAAGGTCAACAGAGTACAAGTATCAGAACTGAACCTACGCCAACGCCTATTCATTCATAGCTTATGTAATAAGGTGAACTATGCAGATTAATTATCTTAATCCCGCATTTAAGGAGGATTTTAAAAAATTTTTAATTTCGAGAGGCGTGAGTGAAAACACAGCCAAAAATCACATATCGCAAGCTGTATTATTTCTAGAAAAGGTGAACGGGAAATTAAGCATGCTAAAAGAGGAACTAGCACAGGAGATTTTAGAATTTTTCAATTCAAAAAGAGTGTATTCTTCAAGATATTCATTAAGATTTCTATTTAGCTTCGTAGATTTGAAAACAGAATTTAAAACAAACTTTTCAAAAATTTATGAAGAAATTGTTAAAGAACATAGAAAAATTTTCAGGCAGAAAGAAAGAGAAGCCAAGAGAAAATGGTTAACGAAAGAAGAATTCAGAGAAATATTAAATAATCTGCCGTATAATTACAGATTATTTTTTCAGATGCAGTATGAGACAGCTTGCAGGAGCGGAGCTTTAGTTAATCTAAAAGTCCAAGATGTAATGAAAAGAGAAGGCGGCGTTGTAACTATTACTTTAAGGGAAAAGGGGAGCAAGATATCAACTTTCACACTTTCTAATACTCTCTCTCAATTACTATTACATAGAATCCAGAATAAACAGCCATTAGCAAGAGTTTTTGATTTCGGCTATTCTTCCATTAATAATAATTTTAATGATGCTTCTTTTAAGGTTTTAGGTTATCCAGCTAGCACACATTACGTGAGAGCGAGCAGATTAGTCCACTTACTACAAGAGGGATACGATATAGAAACTATCAAAAGGGTTGCTAAACATTCAAGCATTAACACAACGTATAGATATCTAATGGACGCAGGAGTAGATGTTAAAGAAATAGTAGCTGATGAGAAGGTGAAGTGGTTATATGGCGACAATTCAGACAATACCAACTCAGGAAATAACTAAACCTGATATCCTTTATAAGTTTGAGTTAATCAAGCAGATACAACTGATAAGAACTTTCGCCGTTCAGGATGTAAATGCTTATTCTCGATCAGTCGATGTTCTAAAAATACTACTCACACCTTACATCGATGTTATCTATAAGAAAGATGAAGAAGCAATTGAAAACATAGAAGATATTAAAAGATTAAAAAGGAATATGGAATATGAACGAAATGAAGAAATTAAAAACAGATATACTAAAGAATACTTAATGAAAAAATATGATCTGATTTTTGGTTACCTTCTGAAATTATTAGATAGATTGGGATTGTTATTAGAAATTTCAATTTCAATTGATTTAAGTTTTTCGGATGAAATAATTGATGAAGAAGAAGACGAAGAGGAAGAAGAAAAAGAAATAATTATAGAAAATGAGGGGGACGCAGAAGCCAATGAAAACAAGAGTTAGCGAAGAAGAAGAAAAATTAATTGCAAGTAAATTAATTAATAATATTGCCAAAAGACTTTTAATTAAAAATAAAAATTTCATCGTTATTATAGTTGGAGAGACTGGAAGTGGAAAATCTGAAAGCGCTATTTCTTTCTGTTATCTTGTTGAAAAAGCAGTTTGCAATCTTTTGAAAAATGAAAAAGTTCGTAATGCAATTAAAAAAAGAGGAGTCAACCCAGAAGAAATTAAAATTAATCCAGATGAGATATATAAAAGAATTGTTTTTGACGGAAAAGGTTTCATGAATCTGACTAACACGGAAGAAATACAAATGAAAGGAAAGAAAAAATATAAGCCTGTTAAATTATGTAAGGGAAATATGATTCTGTGGGACGAAGCAGGCGCTGGAGAAATGGACAATCAAACATGGCAAAATAAAGTATCTATCGCCATTAATCATATCTTCCAGACTTTCAGAAGTGATAATATTGGAGTCGTGTTGACCGTACCTTTTAAAGATTGGGTAAATAAGAAAGTCAAACAACTAGCGCATTCAACAATGGAAACGATAACTATACTACACAGGAGAAAGCGCTGTAAATTAAAATGGTTATTCCACAGGAAGAATCACAGAACAGGAGATATAATCGATGTATATCCGAGAGTTTTGCTCAACGGAAGAAAATTAAAAATAGAGAGAGTACTACTTCCGAGACCACCACGAAAAATAAGAAATAGATATATAGATCTGAAGGAAGAATTCAATTATATTAAGAAACAACAAGCGAAAGAGAAAATTGATGAAATGGAAAATGAAAATGCCAAGAAAGGTAATCTCACATTTTCAGAAGATGATATAGAGAGGATAGTTAAGGAGATTGTGGAAAGAGCGGATGTATTATGTAAGGAACACAGAGGGCAGATTAGAATACCGAAACAGACTATTGAAGGACTATATAATTGTTCTTCCAGAGATGCGTCGAAAATTAAAGCGTTAGTAGAACTTAAACTTAATGAAACATCTTCAAATATAGAAGAAAAAGAAGAAGACGATTACATATCAGACTGATTTTCTAATTCACAATTTATAAATATAATAGAGTTAAAATAGTGTATGGGTATAATAGATACTATCAAGGGCACAATAGAAAATATAATAAATAGAAATAAAAATAATAAATCGAATCAGACATCATCTAATAATAATTCTAATAATCAGGGATTTTCAGGTATAGGCGATTCACGATTAATTAATCCACCTTCTTTTCAAGAAACTATCAATAAACAAATAAAAGAAGATCTAAAACAATCTTCAGGTCAGACAGCACAACCTTCAACACCTTCAACTCCTTCATCTAACAATCAAGGGTTTTCAAGTTCGACTTCAGGTTTTTCAAGTATTGGTTCGAGTTCAAGAAGTTCAAGAGTTACACAAGCAACAACTCAAGCATCAACAAATACTCAACAACCGACAACTCAAACACAACCTAAAATATTTAAAGATAATGCAGAACAATATTTTCAGACTAAACAAACATTTCCATTTCAAAGACAAAAACAAGAAGAAAATCTATATTCGGTATACGGACAAACGATGAGGAAGGCTACAGGCGAAGAAGTTTCAAGAATTAAAAATGAAGTACTGAATAGACACACATCCATATATGTAACTAGTGGAAATATTAATGATATAGCATTACAAGTCAGAGAACATATGGAAAATAATGCAAGGACATATGAAAAATTAAAAAATGCTAATTGGGAAAATACTTTTATTTCACCACAAGAAAAAATCGACTATATTAAAACAGAGAGGGGAACATTACCTATAGCTTCAAATGAAGCTATGGCAATAATAAGAAGTAAAAATGGAGAAACTTCAATTTTAAAATCTGAAATAATAGACGAGGCAAAAAGCAGATATCTTCAGGAAAGAGAAATATCAGAAGGATATGAGAAATACAGAAATCAACCTTTCATCAGTTTAGCTGAAAAAACGGGCATAAGTAAATTGATTAATCCTTATGACCCAGCAGGTATTGTAAGTGTGGTTAGTACTATTAGAGGTAAGGGACAGACAAGTTATGATCTTGAAAGAAAGTTTTATGAAAATATTATAAGACCTTCAAGTTCAGAATATGTGGAAAGCGGATATTCTCCTATTACTCTTTTGAAAGAAAGTTCTAAAATAGCTTATGCTTCTCCTTCAGGACAAGCTTTAACTTCTTATGCCGTTGGTTATGCTGGAGGTGTAGGATTTGGAGCTGTTATTGGTTCGTTAGTTAAAAAATGGGGATCTCTTAATAATGCTCTGAATATAGCAGGTTTAACATTATTCGCAGGTGAAACTGCGAAATCTTATTATGATATTAGAAAAAGTAATTTAAATAGTGATGAAAAATTAGCTAAATATGTTACGACTTCGACTAATCTTGTTTCTGGTGGCTTTGGAGCTGTTAGTGGATTTAATTATGGCTTCAGATTATCGGGCGCACATAAATATGTAGCATCACCAGACGATATCATAACAAGTAGATCATTGGCTGTTCAAGAAGCGGTAACAAGAAAATTAAAAATTTCTGAAGACTTCGTTCAGGTTACAACTGAAAGCAGAGGAAAAGCTATTATCACTGCGAAAGCAGGCGAAACTACAATCGCAGTATATTCTAACAACGTTAAAGGTTTCGCAAGAAATATGCCTGAAGATATTCCTTCATTCATTAGAAGTAAGGGTTCTGGAGAAGCATTTTTAATTAATGACAATGAAAAAATTAAAGTAGCTGATGTTTTCTTTAGAACGAAAGGGAGGTATATCCCAAAAGGAGAAGAAAAAGAAGTAGATATAGGTACAGCATTTGGAGAGATTAAATATGGTATCGCATACAAAAAAGAAAATAAACCCTTAATTAAAACAAAATATTTTGGTTCAGTTTTAAAATTTAAAAAAGAAGCTCTTGTTGAAACAGATCTGATGAATTTCGAAGAAGGTATATATAAAACTTCTTCGGTGATGTCAGACAAGCCCCTTCCTATAACACAGGAAAAAAATATTCTAATTTTTTCTGATAAAAGTTATCAGTATCACATCGAAACTGGCGGATATAAGTTAATTACTATAAATGAGATAAGAGAATTACCTTTAATTGAAAATAAAATTAGATACAAAGTAAATATCGAAGGAGGTAAACCTTTATCTAAAGAGTTATATGATGTTGGGATTTCTGATATATTCGATATCTATAAAAAACCAAAAATCAAAGCATTACCTAAAATAGAAGATACACCAGAACTTATTAATACGGCAAGTAAGATAGAAACAACTTCAACAAGGTATGAAATACCGAGTAAGGAAAGAGAATTAGAAAGAAAAACACCGAAAGCTTATTTGGATTTTGGAGCATATGAAGCTATAGCTTCGAACATAGCTGAATATTTCGAAGCCGAGAGAATAGCGTCTAGTCAACCTACCATACACCTTTTACCTTCGATTGGGGCATCTTTCGTAAATACGAAGACCTTATCCAAGACATTGAAAAAAAATGAAGTCACTAACCAACAAAAACAAAATATAAGCTTGCTATCAATACCTCAAGTGATGCAAAATCAGAATAGAGAAAAAATTGTGAATAAAAATCAACAATTAAATAAAATTTTAGAGTCAACTACACCAATGCAACAAATTGTACCTATACAGCAAGTGCAGACACTGAAGACGATGAAATCAATGAAATTAGCAACAGCAGAAAAACAAGCATTACAAGTACCAACCTCACCTATAAAACATCTATCTATTTTTAATGGATATAATGTGATAGGTGGAAGAATAGCATCAGAACCAGAATTTAAAATAAAGGGAATTGGAGGAAAAAATTTTAAGGAAGTTAATATTTCAAAAATATCTAAGAGGTATACTCCATCTATGACAGCCCTAACTTTTAATATCAAAGGCAAAAAACAAGAGAAGCTAACAGGATTGGAAATAAGACCTATTATATATTTTAGATCATATAATAAAAAAAGGAGGGGAAAGAAATAATGAAAAAAAATTATAGAAAAATAACTATCATCTATTTGAAAAATAAAAGAAAAGACGACAGAATTATAAATAGATTAGCTGACAACATAATAGATACTCTTAAAAAATTATAATGTTGATCGAAGATGATACAACCAATCATATTAATCCCATTTCTAATTTTATTATGTTTAGCTTTTTTTAACGATTTGGAAAGCATGCTAATACCTAATTATTATTCCTATCCATTAATTATATTAGGTGCTATTAATCTCCTGATGGATTTTCATCCATTAGTACTTATTAGTATTGCCATTTTCTTTCTATATTTGATGCTGTTGTTTCTCTTTAAATTAGGTAGGGGGGACATCAAGATATTAATAGGAATTGCCCTATTTTCAGCTAACTCACCTTTACTTTTTAATTTTTTAATGGCGCTTACTATGATAGGTTCATTATATATAATATGGATTAAGCACATAGCGAAATTAGAAATAGCACCTTTCATGCCCGCTATATTTTCTTCTTTTCTTCTTGGATTAGCTTTAACTAATTACGGGCTTTTTTTTTAATTCACACTTTATAAATATAACAGATTTTAATTTTCATATGAATAGAAAAGGTTCGGGAATAGACCTGATAGAAATAGGCGTAGTCGCCACTATCTTAACTATCGTAGTTATTTTCGGCTCCTTGATCTGGGGAAAGGTTAATGGAGGTCTTATTGCTTCTGGTTCATTTAATGAAGGGATAATTAACAAGTCTGAAACTATGCGATTAAGAATAACTTCTTATATCGATTATGCGGTTCCGACATTAGTAGTTGCTATTGGATTAGGTACGATTATTCTGGCGAGGTATATTAACGCACATCCAATATGGTATATCTTCGCCATCCTATTAATTGTGATGGGAATTTTTATAGGTGTGGTTATGAAAGAAATCACAAGCAACGTGATGGAAAATAATCAAGAAATATATAACATATACAAAGACATGTCAATTACGAAATGGTTTATCGGGCATTTACCGATAATTATTTTTGTTTTCGGAGTGGCGATGGTTATAGTTATGTATATCTTTCGTGATTAGCTAATGAGGTGTCAATAGATGGATAAAAAATATTTTTTGTTTTTTATCATCCTTTTAATTAGCTTCAGCTTCAATATATCTTTCGGAACAACTATAATTGAAAATTCAAGCATAAGCTTCAGCGTTAATGATGTGGCGAATGATTATATCTTCAAAAATTCAAGTGTAAGTATGATAAGTAATGCTATCATTAGTTATAGTTCTTTTCAGAATTATTCTAATTTAACAATTAATTATAATTCTTCAAATGATAAACCACGATTAGAATATTGTAATTTCACTAATGCGAAAATTAATTCTTCAAGTAAGAACGCTACAATTCTTGGCGGGAAAATTTCTTATTCTGATGTATATAATGGAAGTGCTGATGCTAATCTGAGTATTTATCGAGTTAATATTGACAATTCAGAGATGTCGGCTTCACAGGTATATAATTCAATCGTAAGTATTTCAATTATTGCGCATTATTCACAGGTATATAATTCGAGCATAAGTTATTCACATATGTTGGATGGTTCACAGATATATAATTCGAGCATAAGTTATTCAAAGATGTGGGCTGGTTCACAGGTATATAATTCGAGTATAAGTAACTCAACTATGTTGGATGATTCACAGGTATATAATTCGAGCATAAGTTATTTAAATATGTTGGATGGTTCACAGATATATAATTCGAGCATAAGTTATTTAAAGATGTGGGATGGTTCACAGGTATATAATTCGAGCATAAGTAATTCAAATATGTGGGATGGTTCACAGGTATATAATTCGAGCATAAGTTATTCAAATATGTGGGCTGGTTCACAGGTATATAACTCAAGCATACTTAATTCAAATATGTATGAGAGTTCACAGGTATATAATTCAACTATAAGTAATTCAACTATTAAGGAGTATTCAAAGGTAAATAATTCTAATATAAGTAATTCAACTATTATGAATTATTCACAGATATATAATTCGAGCATAAGTTATTCAAATATGTGGGCTGGTTCACAGGTATATAACTCAAGCATACTTAATTCAAATATGTATGAGAGTTCACAGGTATATAACTCAAGCATACTTAATTCAAATATGTATGAGAGTTCACAGGTATATAATTCAACTATAAGTAATTCAACTATTAAGGAGTATTCAAAGGTAAATAATTCTAATATAAGTAATTCAACTATTATGAATTATTCACAGATATATAATTCGAGTATAAGTAACTCAACTATGCGGGGGTATTCACAGGTAAATAATTCTAATATAAGTAATTCAAATATGTGGGCTTATTCACAGGTATATAATTCAATCGTAAGTAATTTAAATATGTATGAGAGTTCACAGGTATATAATTCAACTATAAGTACTTCAACTATTAAGGAGTATTCAAAGGTAAATAATTCCAATATAAGTAATTCAAATATGTATGATTATTCGCAAGTATATAACTCAAGCATACTTAATTTAACTATGTATGATTATTCGCAAGTATATAATTCAAATATAAGTAATCTATTGATATACAGCACTAATATATTTACATCTAATCTTTCAGGATTAATCAGAAATATTGATGCATCATATATTAATAGTTCGTTCAATAATGCAAATATAACAGGAAAATTAAAAATAGATCCCACAAATATAACTAATTCTTATCTCTATGACTGCGAGTTAACACTTCAGGGACAATATAACAATTTATCTAATAATGTGATAAATAATTGTACTATCATTATTAATGGAACAAACAATTCAATATACAATAATATAATTACTAATAGTAATATCTACGAGTTGGATAGAACATTCAATACAACGTGGCAGAATAACACGATATCTAATGTGTATATTGGTTCAGTTAATATTTTACAAGATAAACAAATTCTAAGTATAAATACAACGAGAGAAGGTGTGACCTACACATTTAGATTTAATTTTACTGGGGGAACTCCAAAAAATGTTACATTAGGTATTTCGAATGGGACTTATCAAACAAATTATACGATGAACAAAGATATAAATAATCAGCTTGCTAATTATTACAATTATACAACTAATTTTGAAAATTCAAATAAAGTCTATAATTATACTTTCTATTGGAGCGACTCTTATAATAATTACTCTATATTTTGGGGAAATTTCACAAATTATAATTTTAACATAAGTACGAGTGGTTCGGTGAAAATATTAACAGCTAATTTCTATGATGAAGCAACGGAAACAGATATAACAACAGGTGTTAATTCAACTATCTTAATTAATATGTTAGATGAGCCATACGAACAATACACAATCAATACAACAGGGGCAATTTCCCTAAATATGACACCTGCTATATTTTCAAGATATGCAGATATTAGAATACAATATCTGAAAAGCGGTTACGCTACAAGAGAATATTATTTAATTAATTCAACATTAAGCAACTCAACTCTCATAACTCTTAAATTATATGATGGGTCGAATACATCAGTAACTCCAATTCTAATTTCAGTCAAAGATAAAACTCTTTCAACATTAGACAGCATATACATCTATGTCCAGAGATTGATGAAAGATAACACTTATCAAACAATAGCTATGGGAAAGACTAATGATATCGGGAATGATATACTATATCTATATCCATACCCGCAATTTTATAAATTCATTTTCGTAAATAATAGCGGTGCTATATTAAAAACAACAGACCCTATGAAATTAGTTTCAGATAGCATCACATTTTATTTGGATACATTTTCAGCTTCAAATAAAATATATGATCTAATCGAAAATGTGAATATCGCTGTGAATTATATTAATTCTTCCAATACTATAATTGCGGCACTAGTTGCACCATCTGGATTATATAATGAATATTGCTTGGATGTATATCAACACAGCAGTGTTAGTAAGTTCAGGGTGTGTCATTCATGTGACACAGGTTCAGCTATTTCCTTTTCTTGCGTCTTACCTGATAATTCTTCTTATTATTCCATTAATGTGTATGGATTAGGAAGTTTCGGAAATTTATTTTCTGGATTTTTAGATCTGAGGGGCGCAACCAATACTCTATCTTTCGGAAATTATGGAGTTTATCTAACTCTAATTCTAACTCTAACGATAGGGTTAGCTGGCATATTCGATCCAGTGGCAAGTGTCATACTATATTTCGCTGCGATAGTTGTTGGTTCATTAATCGGATTCCTTAACATACCATATGGATTACTGGTAACTCTTGGTGTAGTAGCTGGAGTTATTATATGGAGAGTGAGAAATTGAGATTATCCTTAACTTCAATTATGGTTTCAATAATATTAGTTTCAGTCATATTAACTGGTATGTTAAGCTTTGCCGGAGGATTATTTACTAATTATAACGTGAGTATATCTGAAGAAACCAACTCAAGCCTAAATAATATATCTGCAAGTTCGGAACGTATTATTTCTTCTTCGAAAACAATATATGAAAAATCGATGAATACGTCGAATGTAGAATTGACTGCTACACAAACAGGTGTTTTTTGGGTTGCAAGCACCATGTGGGGAACATTGAAATATATCGTTTCGAGTTTAGGAGAAATAATAACACTGGGAGGATTAATCAGCACTAATTTAGGTGTTAGTTCTGAATTAGCTAATAAGATAATAGTTTCGATTTCATTATTAGTTATCATGGCATTTATAGCAATACTCATAGGGCGTGATGAAATATGACACTTGATATAACTAACATAACTTCTCCGATAGAATTCTTAGTTTATGTTAATTCCGAGGTTTCAGGATTATTAGGTGTTGGTATACTCTTCAGTTTAGCTATTATTTTATTTTTAAATTTCAAATTACGAGGTAATAATACTCCAACAAGCACGTTAATCACCTGTTTCGGATTAGAGATAGTGTGTATACTATTACGTGTACTGGGTCTAGCGAGTGACCAGATGGTATTAATAATAAGCACGTTACTAGTGTTAAGCTTCTTATGGCTTTCATCACAGAACAGGTAGAATTAGAGCTGTGGATCTAATTGTTAACATAGCATGAGATTTTGTTTACTAATGCTTATATATATGCTTTTGCTTATTACTTACAAGAGGTGATATATTATGAAGTTGATAGAAAAAATTAAGAAATTTCTTGCCAAGAAAGAAAACGGAAACTTGGGATTCTTACAGACTTCAGTGTTGGCATTGGTGGTAGTCGGTTTAATTATCACATTCGCGCTTAAAATAATGGGTGGTGTTCAAGATGGCATGACAGCAGGTTCAGCGGCATATAACTCAACAGGATCAATGATCAGCGCAATAAAAACAATAGCAGATAACGCTGGAACATTAGTCTGGGTAATATTAGGAGGAGTAATGATTGCATTATTGCTTTACTTCTTCGTACCGAAAAGAAGCTAAATATAGACAGATAACCTTCGGGTTATCTCCTTTTTCTTTTCTTTTTTTTAAAAAATTTCACAATTTATAAAACCAAAAAGTGTGTTAAAAATAATGACTGAAGGACTATATTATACTACATTATTATTAAGTATATTATCTATATGTTCATCTGTAATAACCATTTTTATCAATAAAAAGTATCTTTTATTAGAAGTTATATTTATTTTATTAGCATTCATTTTTTCAATTGGGGCGTTGGGGACTGCTAATCTGATTATACATTCAGAAATTATTTCATCATTGTTGATTTTTCTAATTGTTTTCTTGGCTCTTATTATAATATTATTTTTTATTTATTTTGTTAATTATTTTTTCAAAAATATTATAAGTTGGAGGAAAATAAGATGAAGAGACTATTTTTATTTTTCATTATATTATTAAGTACATCCATTTGCTTTGGATTAAATTGTAATTCTACCAATAGTGGATATTGGGATAATAGTTCTATCTGGGATTGTGGGGCTTCTCCATCAGGTGAGGATATAGTCCGTATTATTAATCATACAATAACTATAAGAAATAATGCAGAAGCTGGAAATATCACATTAGGTAATTATTCAGCTTTGAAAATAGAAAGTGGATATAACCTCCAAGTAGATTATATCTTATTATTAAATTATTCACAATTAAATATTTCAGCAGGAAGTAATATAAGTTTTAAAGATGTAAGCTATGCTCAATTATATCTTAATCATTCTTCAAAATTACATCTATTGGGAAACACAACAGATAAAGCAATTCTAAAATCTGTTTCAGAAACTCCAACTAACTATTGGAAATTAGAGCAAGCGTCACAGGATAGTTTATTCTATGTTAGAAATGGAGAAATTAGACAAAAAGCTTATAGTGGAGCTTATGGATATGTTGATTGGATTAATTTCTCAATAATCAAATGTTCAGGTAATATCTTCTATCATCAGACATGGTGGGCACCTATTAATTTAGAAAATATTTTCATAAATTGTAGCGGACAATTAATAATAGACTATTCAAGGACAGGTTATCCAATTATTTATAAAAACTTAACTGTATACAATGGGACTGATGGATTGGGAACTATTAATCTTAATTATTATCCGTATATAGAATTTATTAATTCAACCTTCAACGAAAGTAAGGTATCAGGGTGGTTAGATGGGCTTTTCATTTCTAAAAATCATAACAATATAGAAGGAAATTATTTAATGTATATTGGAGTTAATAATGCATTTTTCACAAAAAGAATAACTAATAAACCAACATTGAATGATAATATAACTATAATGAGAAATAGAGTGAAGACAGGAAATTATTACTATAATCTAACCATTAATGATAGCATTCAGGGAAAAAATATAAACATATCTGACACTGGTATTAATATAACAATTTCTAATAATCAAATGTTATATGCTTCAGAGAATATCACAAAAGCAGCAAGCAGTTTTATTAATGTTGTAAATGGTACTATTAAGAATATTATAATTAATAACACGAAATTTACAGCTAACGGAACAGGATTTATCTTATATGATGTTTTGAGTGTGCCAAATGATAAAGATACTTATAGAAATGTGAGTGTCTGGATTAATGCTACTAATTCAACACCTAATGCAATTATGACTATTAATGCGACTTATGATGACACGGGCATCACTTCAGAATATTCTGAAAATAATTTATTTTTCAGATTATATAATGGTTCGGCTTGGAGTTCGAAAATAACTGATAATTACTTGAAAAATATAATAAACAATTGGTTGACTACTACGTTTAATACTTTCGGCGGAATATATAGTATAGGGGCTGGCCTGAAACCAACGATGCCGAATAATCTGACACCTTCTTCTGGTGTATATGATACGAGCATCCCTATAGTATGTTCGGGAAGCACGGGTTCGATTGAAGATCTAATTAGATACAATATAGAAGGTTACTATTTCACTTATTCTAACCAGACTCCTGATTGGTATAGCATCGTCAATAACAGTGAAGGACATTATGTGTGGTCAATAATCGATTTACCTTCTCAAAGCTTTGTAGCTTTGAGATGTAAAGCAAATAGTGGGTATGACCTGACTGATTGGCTAACCACACAACCAGCAATAATTATTACGGGCTTGAGTAGAGCATATTTAGATATATCGAAAGGTTTTAGATTTGGGGCTAATGAAAATGTAACAATAGCGGGATTATTTTCGACAGCGGTTGGTAATGCTATTAACGGAGCTAATTGTAATGCTTCTATCTATTATCCGAACGGGACTTTATTTTTATCCAATCAGACTTTTAACTATGTTGAAGGTTCGGAAGGTATATACCAACTTCAGTTTATGACTTCGGACGTGGAAGGAGAATACTCAATTGATGTTGTCTGCGGTTTCAGCGGAAAATCAGTTACAGGATTAGGCACATTTCAGATTAGAGAAGGAACGAAATTTCTAATACCAATTTCACTGGCTATACTTTCAGGGATGTTTATATTGTTAGCTATATTTTCAAGTAGAAAATATCTATTATTACAGGTTATATTTTTCTTTTCAGCATTAATTTTCGCATTAGGCAGTATTTCAGTAATTAATGAATTCGTCAAAATCGAAATTATCCAAGATATACAATTATTACTAATAATTAAATTGACAATAATTTTAATTTTAATTTTTATAATGTTTTTTAAATATGTTTTTGAATTTTGGATTTCGGGGTTTAAGAAAAGATGAATTCGAAAATAGTGCGAATAGATAGAGAACTATATGAAGCAATAGAAAATCACAGATTAAATCTCGAAAAAATTTTCAATAGAAACATAACATGGATTAGAGCTTCGAAGTTCTGTGCTTCCATTCTTAAAAATTCGAAAGTGGTTGTATACACACCAAAAAGAAAAAGAGATAGAATTGAATTTTTATCTTTCTTTAAAAATTTATAATTTTATTTTTTAAGAAAAAATATATAAACTGAAATAGATTATATTATTTATAAAAATTTTATGGGGTGATAAATTTCAAAAAAAGGAGATTAGTAGTAGATTGGTGGGACAGGAAGAAGAAAAAATGGAAACATCTTATTTCTACCGAAGAAAAATCAGTCATCATAATAAAATCAAGAATTCAATATAGAATTAGATTAATGAGGTGAAAATGATGAGCGAAAAAAAAGTTTTAGACTTAAATGGTATTGAGTTGAATCTGTTTTTGAGTATCTGCGAAAAATTAAATAAAGAAATGAAGATACCGAACACTATAAGAGAAGTAGAAGATATGATAGAAGAAGAAATAAATAATCTGAAAAGAGCAATGAATGAAAGAATAGAATATTTAGAATTTTTGAAAGTATTATTAAATAGAATAGAAAGTGGAGAATATAAGAGGTGAGTAGAAATGGCAGGTTTCTGGTCGGGCGTACTCGTAGGTATTATTGGGACGTGGATGTTCGCTATGGTATTAGGAGCTTATTTTTATAGAAAGGACAAAAATTTCAAAAGTGCTTTAACTACGAAAATGGTAGAATTGAATGATTGGATGCTGCATTCCAACGAAAAGGAAACTCAAGAAAAAAAAGAAGAAAAGGAAGAAGTAAAAAATGAAAACTAATTATAGATTTTTAACTAAAATAAAAAAGAATGAACTAGTGGAAGTTAGAATTGATAATGATAAAAATATTATTTTATCATTTTATTTTAAAAAAAGAAATGAAAAAAATTTAAAGGTGCTGTTTAGAAAAAAAGTAAATTTTAACGGGTTGGCTTATATAACTTCCTGCCTAATGAGAAATTTTGATAGTTTCAAAAGGAAGGTATACGCAAATATGGGGTTATACGTTAGATATGGAAAATTCAGAGATGAATTCGAGCCGAAAGTAGAACAAGATTCAGAAATAATACTAATAAAGGATTGAGAATATGGAAAAAGAAATAAAAATTTTAAAAAGAAAAATAAAATTCTTGGAGAAAAAAGTGAAGTCGAGTGAGATAGCATTTAAGGGTATTCTGAAATTTCTTAAATGCGATAATTATCTTGACTTCTGGAGAAAAAGAAGATTATACTTTCGTGAAATAATGAAAGAAGCTATTATCGACATACTGGAAAACACTAATTCGGACGAAGATTTAATTAAATATAGAAAAAAATTAAAAATAAATAATTTTTAGAAATTATTTCGTATGGTGTGAGAAGGAGAATGAAAGGATGAGAGGAGAAAGGTATGCTATCGGTTATGCGGTTCTCCTTCCCACATTAAATTAAAGGAAGATTAACTATTTAAAATTTTCGGCAAAAAGCTTGATGACGAAATTAAAAGAAATTTGGAGATGGTAAGGTGATATATATGATAGAAAGAATTAAAGTAGATGATTTGGAAGAAATAATTTGTCCAGTCGAAGCTAAATGCTATAAGGTAATGGGCATATATGTAACTGAATATGCTTGCGGAAGAGTAGAAACAGGAAAAGAAATATTTCCTTGTAAGGACTACCAGAAATGTCCTTATTTCATTGCTTCTCATCTAATTAGTTTGCATAGAATGAAGAGGGAAGAAGTAGAAAAATCGAAAATATTCAAAGATGTTTCAGAGTATCAGAAGAAAAAAAGAGAAAAGGAGTTAGAAGAGCTTGCAGAAAAATTAAAGAAATATGAAATCTGAAAAAATATAAAAATATATAAATAACCATATATTTATAGTTACTTAAAAATATTAGGGAGGTAATCTACTATGGGAAGGAACAGAATTAATACTGACGAAAATAAAAATTATGTGGGCGTTATACTCGATAAGGAAATATACGGCGCAATGCTTGGCGCCATTGAAAAATTCGAAACCAAATCGGCTTTTCTAAAGAAAGCAATACTAAGAGAAATAGAATCAAGAAAAAATAATAAAATATAAATTATTAAATTTTTTCTTTTTCTTTTTTATTTTTTTAATTAAAAAAGTGATATAGAAAAGTTTATATATATGCATTTTCTTATAATAATTATAAAAAATTAAAAAATTAAAAAGAGAGGTGAAAGATATGAAAAACCCAAGAGAGGTGAAAGATATGAAAAACCCAAGAGAGGTGAAAGATATGAAAAACCCAAGAGAGGTGAGAATATGAAAAACCCAATAGATGAACAGATATCTATACTAAAAGAAATAATATTCGGCGATTTAGAAAAAGTAAGAGTAAAAAGAATGTATGGCGTGAGCATAGAGACGATAAGCGTATTCTATGCCCCTCAGATTATTCTACCTGCGAAACCAGTTGAAGAACTTGAAAAAGAAGTACGGAAAATTAAAAAAGAAAATACCCAACTTAAAGGCTATAGAATATTATTAGATGAAGATTTAGATGGGTGGATAGAAAAAAAAGAAATAGACACTGTGTTTGGTTATATAAACTTCCACACTAAAGAGATAATACTTACTGACATGGACGGGTACATACGAGAAGTTCTGGATGACCTACGAGAAGATTCTATATAGGAAAAAACAAATAGAGGAAGGTGAAAATATGGAAGATGAGGAATTTGTTCAAAATTGTAAATTGAGGGCAATAGGGGTTAATCCTGACTTATTCCGAATGAGACAAAGAATAAATCAAGGAAAGTTAAACGAGGAGGACATAGTCCTTCTTAATAGGCTATTAGATTTTGTGGAGAAAGTAGTCAAAAATAATTTAAATTAATTATATTTTTTTATTTTTTAAATAAGTTTTAATTCTAAATGATAAAACTTTTATTAGAAAATAATAAGTCAATAATATGTATATATTATTGATTTTGATTTGGGAAATAATTGAAAATATGTTACATAATAATCTTAATTATATAATAGCTATTCTTAACTCGAAAATTACAGCAGTTATTTAACGATTTCTTTAAATGCTTAAAAGTTTTAAGCACTGCTAAAAAGTTTTAGGCAAAAGATAAGATTGCTGAATTATTTTCAATATTGAAAATAAATGGCAAAACACACGAAAATGGCAAAAAAGTGGCAAATATCAAGCATTATTGGGCTTTTGTGCATACTGGTTGTTTTCATCTAACCACTTTTTAATAGTAAGAATCTCGGCTTTATGAGTATTTATAGTATCTAAAAGGGTATTATTAGGTTCTTGATTATATAGTTCTTCTTCATGGATTAAGCGTCTATTTAGTTCGTTTAGACGAGATAATTTTTTCTGGTATTCTATATATGGAGCTTCAGCTTTTTCCTTTTCAGCTATTAAAATTTCACAATTGGGGCACTTCTCTAATTTATTAGAATATAAAGCACCACAGACAGGGCAGGTTATCACTTTATATTCTGATTCAGAGAAATATTTCTCTAATGCTTTCGACACGATGACAGAAGGCTTTAGACCTGTTTTCGAACTACGATCAATAAGTAGATTCCAGAGCTTGTTATCGATCGAAAAAGATTTCGCAACTTTCATATTGTATCTCCTCCTTTATTTTTTATTTTTTATTAAGCTATATATAATTTATATTTATAAATTTTTCGTTTATTATAAAAATTGTTGTAACAATTTTTTGAAAATTGCCAAAATTTGCATTTTGAAAAATTGTAACAACAAAAAATTATTGTTACAATTTTTTCTTTTATATATAGTATATATATATAAATTGTTGTAACAATTTTTTGGAAATTGCCAAAATTTGCATTTTGAAAAATTGTAACAACAAAAAATTATTGTTACAATTTTTTCTTTTATATATAGTATATATATATAAATTGTTGTAACAATTTTTTTGGGATCAATATTTATTTTCAATATTGAAAATTAATCAGCGAGTAGTAACTCAAACTATATATTCTATAAAATACAAAAATATATAAATAAGTACATAATACATAATATTAATGAATCTGAATAATAACTCTTTCAATAATGAAGCGGCACAACAACCAGTAATATTAAGTTCTAATGCCACACAGCCAGCTGATTTCTATAAGTGGTCTCTTAACATCGACGATATAATCTCCGATATAGAGCACGCACTTAAGG
>Ga0207433_10006970_pt1 | contig 19179 bp, 21 predicted proteins | sample YelNatPaOPGAMG01_FD_187559 | JGI IMG/M metagenome (GOLD analysis project Ga0207433, IMG submission 187559) | Hot spring thermophilic microbial communities from Obsidian Pool, Yellowstone National Park, USA - OP-RAMG-01 (SPAdes) (version 3) | ecosystem: Environmental > Aquatic > Thermal springs... | reverse complement strand
AATACAGGAAAATCTGGTGAAGTAGATTGCTAATCTTCCTTTTTGAACTATGCAACAACAGAAACTCTAAAATTTTTTCAGCAACAAGGGCTGATTTTGGTCGACTCTAAAACCAATATCGGATTTTGGGTTGGTTCGACGAGTTGACAGAAACTAAAAATTTATAGTATAATACAAAACATCAGCAAATTAAGCAGGTTTGAATCCCAAAATGGAAGTTGAACCTATAAATTGTCGTCGGTAAAGTTTTAAAATTGTAAGCACAAAATAGGCACAAGGCAAAAACATTTCCAACGAGAAAAACCTGAAAATCTATGCTCGTCCTCCGCTGGGTCTTTTTAGGGACGGAGTAAGATGGATAAAAAAAATTTAATTTTTGTTTTGATAGTTGATGTTGTGGTACTTCTGTTTGCTATTTTTGTTTTTGTTGATAGATATAATAAGTATAACATAAAGCAGAAATTTGAAATAGAAAAAATTAAATATCAGCAGAAAACAGAAGAAAAAAATCCTCTGGAAACGAAAAAAGAGATTGTCCCGTTGACTGCAGAAAATGTAGAAAAAATTGAGATACCAAAAAAGGAAGAGCCAGCAGAATTTAGAAATATTTTATTTCAATATCGTTCATCAAAAGCAAAATCCGTCTCAATAATTGGTGAATTTAACAACTGGATTCCCCAACCACTTCAAAAGAAAGATAAAAATCTCTGGTATATTACATTGAAAATTAAACCCGGTAAATATGCGTATAATTATCTTGTTGACGGAAAAATTATTTTAGATCCCAACAATCTAAAAGAACCAGTAAAAGTTAAAGATTTTGAAAGTTCGTATTTGATATTAGAGCCAAGGAGTACAAAATGAAAAAACTTTTAATTTTCTTAATTATCGTTTTTTCAACACAGTGCCTTTTCAGTCGTGTCAATTTTTTAGAGGTGTATAAACCTGGTATTGATATAGAATTATTAAAACCAAATTCTTATGGCCTTGCAATGGATGTTACAATTGGGACTGGGGGAAAACCTGAAGATTCTTTTGAATTGCCTGCAATTTTTACTTATGGACTTGCTAAGAGAACTGAATTAGGAATGTCTCTTGGTATTGTCTCTTATGCATCAGAGACAGGAATAAGCGATTTATCTATTGGTGCTAAGTATGTTTTTCCAATAGACATAGGTTTTGAATTTGGTTTTTCATTGCCAACCGCTGACTATAAGAAAGGTCTTGGAACAGGGGGAGTTGGTTTGACAATTGACTGGTTTACGAAGAAAAAACTTAACAATATTTATGGTGATATTTTACTTGGTTATAGAATAAACACTGAAAATCCAGAAGAAGTAAAATATGGGAATGAATTTTTATATATTCTTGGGGTTGAGTATCCCTTACAGAAATATGTTGACATTTTTGGAGAATTAAAAGGAATAAATCATGCGCCCTTGAAAGTTGACGGGAAAAATATTAAGGGAAGTTCTTACAATGAATTGTACATTGCTCCGGGAGTAAAATATACTGCTGACAAAAATTTTGATTTTTATTCAAGTTTACTTTTTGGTCTTACGGACGACTCGCAGGATTTAATTTTTTCAATAGGACTTATATATAAATTCTGAAATATGGAAAACAAAAGGAATCAGGGCAGTATGAAAACATTTGTTCTTGATACTAATGTGCTTATTCATGACCCGCAGGCAATTTTTTCTTTTGCAGATAACAAAGTTGTAATACCTATGACTGTGATTGAGGAACTTGACCAGTTTAAGAAAACCGGGGATGAACGCGGTAGAAATGTTAGAACTGTTTCAAGAATTCTTGACTCTTTAAGAAAGAAAGGCAAAATTTCAGAAGGAATAAAACTTGATTCAGGTGGAATAGTTAAAGTTGAACTTGACCAGGAGGTTCAACTTCCTTATAATTTTGTAACTTCAAAAGCAGACCACAGAATACTCGGGATTGCTATTTCTCTTCAGAATAAAGGTGAAAGAGTAATTTTTGTTTCAAAAGATATAAATCTCAGAATAAAAGCAGAGGCACTTGGACTTGTAGCACAGGACTACGAAAAAGAAAAAGTTAAATTGGAAGAACTTTACAACGGATGGAGGGAAGTTGTAATATCTACTAAGGATTTTGAGGCATTCTATAAAAACAAAAACTTGGAGTTGAAAAAAGTTATAGACCAAGACAAAGTTTTTCCAAATGAATTTTTTATTCTTAAAGATAGTTCAAATCCTTCAAAAAGTGCAATTGCAAAATATTCTAAAAAAGATGAAAAACTTATTCCTTTATTTCATCAGAACCCACAACCATGGGGTCTTAAACCTCTGAATGTTCAGCAGAGATTCGCCATGGAACTTCTTTTATGTAATGAAATTACACTTGTTACCCTTATTGGTATTGCAGGTGCTGGTAAGACATTGTTATCTCTTGCATGTGGATTACAAAAAGTTATTGAAGAAAAACAGTTTAGGCATTTATTAGTTGCAAGACCAATAGTACCGATGGGCAGAGACATTGGATATTTGCCCGGCACAAAAGAAGAAAAATTAAGTTCCTGGATGGGTGCAATTTATGACAATCTTGACTTTTTAATTGATAGGGCAAAACCCCAGGAGCCAATTGAGGAAACATTAAATTATCTTTTTGATTCAGGGCTTATAGAAATAGAAGCACTTACTTTTATTAGAGGTAGAAGTCTTCCACAGCAATATATAATAATTGATGATGCACAAAATCTTACTCCACATGAGATAAAAACAATAATTTCAAGAGCAGGAGAAGGGACAAAAGTTGTTTTGACAGGAGACCCCTACCAGATAGACAATCCTTATTTAGATGCTACATCAAGTGGTCTTACTTATCTTGTTGAATGTTTTAAGGGGCAGGAAATTTTTGGTCATATAAATTTTACTCGCAGTGAAAGAAGCACTCTTGCCAGTTTAGCAGCAGAACTATTATAATTTTCACATCAAAATGGAAGAATTATTTGTTGACCTCCATATTCATACAAACTTTTCTGATGGAAGTTTCACTCCAGAAGAAGTTGTAAGATATGCACAGGAAGTTGGCCTTTCTGCAATATCTATTACTGACCATGATATTACTGATGGTATTTTGCCTGCCATAAAAGAGGGAGTTAAAAGAGGAATTGAAGTTATTCCCGGAGTGGAACTATCTGTTGAATTAAAAAATTCTTCCGAAGGTGAAATGCATATACTTGGATATTTTATTAATTGGGAAGATGTTCAGTTTCAGGAGCAGTTAAGGTTATTCAGAAATATAAGAGAAAGGCGTGCTATTCATATACTTGAAAAACTATCTCAAATTGGTATAAAATTAGATGAAAAAAAACTATTAGAATTTGGGACAGGCTCAATTGGTCGCCTTCACATTGCAAAATTTTTATTAGAAGAAGGATATGTGAAAGATATCCCGGAAGCATTTCATAAGTATCTTGGATGGGGAAAGCCCGCTTATGTTCCGAAATTTCGTCTGAAGCCAGAAGATGCAATAAAAATTATAAAAAAAATTGGTGGAATACCTGTTCTTGCACATCCATTTTATGGTAACTACGGGGATAGAAATCTTATAAGTGAGCTTGTTAGATTTGGTCTTAAAGGAATAGAGTCGTGGCATAGTAAACATCCTGAAAAAACTCAACAGTTATTTATAAGTTTAGCAAAAGAGTTTAATCTTATTGTTACTGGCGGGAGTGACTGTCACGGACCAGTTGGCGATGAGCCACCACTTATTGGAACTCAAAAAGTCCCTTATGAGGTTTTGTTGAATCTTAAAAAAGCAAAATGTGAAATTGATAAAAGTATAAGGCATATACTTCAATCCTAAATTTATAAACCAGCCACACGAGCACCCTTTTATAAAAGGGTACTTAAAGAAATTTTATAAAAATATGAAAATTCTTATTACAGGAGCAAATGGTTTTGTTGGGAGTCATATTGTAGAGAATTTCATCAAAAAAGGGCATCAGGTAAGATGTCTTATTCATAAAAATTTGACCTGGTTGAAAGACAAACCAGTAGAATTATTTTATGGTAGTATAACTCAACCAGAAACACTTGTTGAAGCAGTTAAAGGTACTGATTTTGTTTTTCATTCTGCTGCTGTTTTAAGAGTTGTAAGAAAAGAAGAATATTATAAGATAAACCATATTGGAACAAAAAATATAGTTGAAATAGTTTATAAACATAATCCGAATATAAAAAGATTTGTTTATATTTCTTCTCAGGCAGCGATGGGACCATCTACAGAAAAGAATCAAGAGGAATGTCCTGTATCTGAGTATGGCAGAAGTAAACTCCTTGGTGAAAAAGAAGTTTTAAGTTTTAAAGATAAATTGCCTGTAACTATTTTAAGACCTGCTGCTGTATATGGCCCTCGTGATACTGACCTTTTGCCATTTTTTAAGTTTGCAGAGAAAGGAATATTCCCTATTCTTTCAGGTAAAAGGGACTCTCTTATTCAAATGGTATTTGTTCAGGATATTGTTGATATATGTGATATAATTACACAAAAGGAAAAATTTCAACAGGATGTTTATTTTCTTGCAGAAAACAAGCCATATACCTGGCAGGAAATAGGAAAAACAATAGAGAAAATTTCACAAAAAAATATAAAGACATTAGTTATTCCATCTTGGATTGTTAAAACAATAGCAGGCGCTTCAGAATTATTTATGAGATTAAAAAATAAACCAGCAAAATTAAACAGAGATAAAATAAAAGAATTTTCTCAGAATTGCTGGGTTTCTGATTCTTCTGTTACAGAAAGTGACTTTAATTTTAAGTTTACAGAACTTGAAATTGGAGTCAAAATTACATATAATTGGTATAAAGAAAATGGCTGGTTGTAGGACTAAGAAATTCCTATGATTTATAAAAATAAGAAAGGGGAATAATAAGTGAACGACCTTTTTGCAAAATGTTTTAAGTTTACTACTGCAAGAGAAGTTATGGCCGCAGGATGTTATCCTTATTTTCAAAAAATAGAAACTGCTCAAGGGCCTGAAGTAATTATTGATGGCAAAAGAAAAGTTGTATGTTGTTCAAATAATTACCTCGGATTAACTCTTCATCCAAAGGTTAAAAAAGCAGCGATTGAAGCAATAAAGAAATATGGTACAAGTTGCACTGGTTCAAGATTTTTAAGTGGAACAATAGACCTGCATGAAAATGTTGAAAGAAAATTTGCAAGATTTATTGGTAAAGAGTCAGCCCTGCTTTTTACAACAGGACATCATTCAAATCTTGGTGCAATCTCAACTCTGGTGAACAAAGGTGAAATAGTTATAACTGATAAACTTGACCATGCCTCTATTATTGACGGTTGCAGATTATCTTTTGGTCAGATGATGAGATTCAGGCACAACGGTATGGATGACCTTGAAAGAATTTTGTCTAAATTCAGAGACACAGCAAAACTTATAGTAGTAGATGGTGTATTCAGCATGGAAGGGGATATATGCAATTTGCCAGAAATAGTAAAACTTGCAAAAATTTACAATGCAAGAGTAATGGTTGACGATGCCCACGCACTTGGAGTTTTAGGACCTAATGGCAGAGGAACCGCTGAGCATTTTGGTCTTGAATCAGAGGTAGATATAATAATGGTAACTGCTTCAAAATCACTTGCTTCAATAGGCGGTTTTATAGCAGCAAGAGAAGAAGTAATTCACTATATAAAACATTTTGCAAGAGCACTTATATTTACTGCAAGTTTGCCTCCTGCACAGGTTGCTGCAATAGATGCTGCACTTGATGTTATGCAGGAAGAACCTGAAAGAAGAAAACGACTCTGGGAAATTACAAATAAAATGCTGAAAGAATTCAAATCCCTTGGATTTGATACAAAAAATAGTCAGACACCGATTATTCCGGTAGTAGTTGGTGATGATATGAAAGCATTTCAGATGTGGAGAATGCTTTTTGATGAAGGAGTGTTTTGTTCTCCTGTGATAAGCCCTGCTGTGCCGGAAGGAGAGGCACTTATAAGAACAAGTTATATGGCAGTTCATACAGATGAACATCTTGAGCAGGTTCTGGATGCGTTTGAAAAAGTTGGTAAGACACTTGGTATTATTCCTGGTACATATAAACCAGTGAAAAAATTTGAAACAAGAAAAATTTTTAGAAGAATAAAGATAGGCACGCAAAGATTGCGACTTGGTTCAAAAAGATGGACCCAGAAATTGTTCTGGCGTTTCTGGAGAGGATAGATGTAGCGGAAACCTTTAGGTTTCCAAAATCATATTTATTATGAAAATAATACCAGTTGAAACAAAACACGACTTAATAAACTTTATCAAATTTCCTTGGGAAGTTTACAAAAACGATAAATACTGGGTTCCTCCTTTAATTTCAGAAATGAAAACTATTTTAGATGAAAACAAAAATCCTTTCTGGAAGCACTCTGAAAAGCAACTCTTTCTTGCAGTGGATAACAACGGGAGTAAAATTTTAGGAAGAATAGCAGGAGTTATTGATAGAAATTTTATTAGATTCCAGAATGAAAAAACAGGATTTTTTTCTTTCTTTGAATGTATGAACAATTTTGAAATAGCAGAAAATTTGTTTGAAAAAGTAGAAGAATGGTTAGTTAAAAAAGGCATGAAAAAAATTTTAGGTCCTACCGCTCCATCTACAAATGATGAGATGGGTTTCTTACTGGAGGGCTTTGATTCTTCCCCGGTTCTTATGATGCCATATAATCCAAGATATTATATTGAATTTGCTGAAAGATATGGATTAAAAAAGGCAAAAGACCTCTATGCTTATTTTATGGAAGAGAAGTCCGCTCCGAGAGAACGTCTGGAACGACTTACAAAAGTTGTATATGAAAAAAATCCAGATTTAGTTGTAAGACCTGTTGACTTAAAAAGATATGAAACAGAAATTGAATTTATTCGTGAAATATACAATAACGCCTGGGAAAAAAACTGGGGTTTTGTTCCCTGGACAGAAGAAGAATTTTATGCTCAATCTGAAAGGTTAAAATCGCTTATTGTACCTGAACTTGTCCTTCTTGCTTTTATAAAGGATAAACCAGTTGGTATGTTAGTGGCTGTTCCGGATTATAATTTTGTGTTAAAAAAACTCAACGGTAAATTGGGTCCTATAGAAATAATAAAATTTTTATTTTTAAGGAAAAAAATTGACTTAGCCCGTGTAATGATTATGGGTGTTATAAAAGAATACAGAAACCGTGGAATTGAAGCAGTTATGTATAAAAAAGTAATAGAAAATGGTGTTAAACTTGGATACATAAAAGGAGAGTTTTCATGGATTCTTGAAGATAATGTTATGATGTGCAGGGCAGCAGAAATGCTTGGTGGTAGAGTATATAAAAAATACAGGGTCTATGAAAAGGAATTGTAATTGTGTGTTATGCTTTACTATGTGTATAATGGGCACATCATTGCTACACTATGTAGTTGCCTGATTTATCAGGCATAGAAAGAGGAGACAATAAAAATGATAGAACTTACACCTGAACAAAGAAAGAAAATTTATGAAGAAGAGAAACTTAAAATTGAAGGAGAAGGGGTAGGACCAATTGGAAGTTTAATTTTTGCTAATATTGTTGCTCTTTCTTTTTTATTTTTGTTGATAGGTATTTCAAAAAGAAAATTTGTGCCAAAAATAGAAGACATTAGAAAAGTATATGAAGGAGTTGAACCAGAATAGACACAAAGTCATCTTTATATGAAAACTTTTATATTACTTTTGTTATTATTAATTAGTGGATTTTCCTGCCAGAGGCTAGATTGGGCAAAAAATCTTGGTCTTTATACAATTTTTGATACATCTCTTGGAAAAATATTTTGCCTTCTTTATGAAAAAGAAACACCAAAAACAGTCCAGAATTTTGTTGGACTTGCCCAGGGGGACCAAAAAATAGTACGACTAAAAAACAAATCAGTAGGTAGAGAAACCTTTTTATAATGGACTGATTTTTCATAGAGTTATACCAGTTTTTATGATTCAAGGTGGATGTCCTTTTGGAACAGGTTATGGTGGCCCGGGATATAAATTTGAAGATGAGATACTTTCTGGACTTATATTTGACAGACCAGGGAAACTTGCAATGGCAAACGCAGGTCCAAACACAAACGGGAGTCAATTTTTTATTACTGTTGCACCAACTCCATGGTTAAATGGTAGACACACTATCTTTAGCGAAGATGTCTATGGTTATGAAATAGTTTAGAAAACATCAAAAGTTCCAAGAGACAACAGAGATAAGCCATACGAAAATGTCGTTATTAAAAAATTGACAATCAAAAGAATAAAATAGGTTTTTCATACCTTTTTATTTCTTTTCTAGAATAAGATAAATTGATGAAAAAAGCAATAGTATTATTGTCAGGAGGACTTGATTCCACAACTCTCCTTTATTATGTAAAAAGTAAAAAATATGAACCTTTATGTCTTATTTTTGATTATGGACAGAGGCATAAAAAAGAAATTATTCAGGCAAAAAAAATTGCTGAACTTACAAATTCAAAATATTATATTGTAAAGTTTAAACTTGATTGGTCTGGCAGTTCTCTTATTGATATAAGAAAAAAACTACCCTATCATAAAATTTCAGAAATTGGTAAAACTAAAACATTTCCTTCTACTTATGTTCATGGAAGGAATACTATTTTTCTTTCATTTGCAATTTCTCTCGCAGAAGCAAGAAAAATAAAAGATATTTTTATAGGAGCAAATGAAGTTGATTTTAGTGGATATCCTGATTGCAGGAAAGGATACTTTTCTGCATGGGAAAAACTTCTGGAATCACTTGGGTTAAAAAATAAGGTAAATATAATTGCCCCATTTTTAAGGATGTCTAAAAAAGAAATTATTTGTCTTGGAATGAAATTAAAAGTTCCTTATGGCTTGACATGGTCATGCTATTTCGGAGGTTCTCGTCCTTGTGGGAAGTGTGATTCTTGTGTATTAAGGGCAAAAGGTTTTAAAGATGCAGGATTTTATGACCCATTATCCTAAAAATCTTTTTTTGACAAGCAATCCTGGGGTAGGCAAAACAACGCTTATAAAAGAGGTATGTCTACCTTTTATGAAAGAAGTTGGTGGATTTTATACAGAGGAAATTAGAGAAGATGGTAAACGACTCGGTTTTAAAATTAAGACATTCTCAGGTGAAGAAGGAATACTTGCACAGAAGGGTATGAAAAGTCAGTATAAGCTTAACAAATATGGAATAGATATTAAAACTATTGAAAACCTTGGAGTTAAATCAATAAAAGATGCGCTTAAAAATAAAAAAGTAGTTGTTATTGATGAAATAGGAAGCATGGAATGCATATCTTCTTTGTTTCGTGAGGTTATTGTTGAGTGTTTAAATTCTGAAAAAAATGTCCTTGCAACTATAAGATACAGGTCTCAACCTTTTACAGATGAAGTTAAACAATTTCCAGATACAGAGGTTCTTTTTTTAACAAGAGAAAATTATTATGATATTAAAATGAGGGTAAAGAAATGGTTAGAAAATATAATGGTATAGAGCCACTGGTCCTTAAAGTTATTGACTATGAATATCCGGGTAAAAAAATAGATATTAATATTTCAACATCTGAATTCACATGTTTATGCCCTTGGACTGGCCAGCCCGATTTTGCAACTCTGACTATAAAATATATACCAAACAAAAAATGTATTGAATTAAAATCATTAAAACTCTATCTTCAGTCATACAGGAATGTAGGTATTGTGCATGAAAGTGTTGTAAATAGAATTTTGAATGATTTAGTGAAATTGTGTAAACCAAGAGAGATGACCGTTGAAGCAGAGTTTAATATACGCGGTGGAATAAAAACGAAAGTTGTAGCAAAACATCCAGAATAGATTTTAAAATATCATGTTTGACAGAATAAAAAATATACATTTTGTAGGAATTGGTGGCTCAGGTATGTCAGGAATAGCAGAAGTATTGATTAATCTTGGATACAATGTAAGTGGCTCTGACTTGGTTCGGAGTGAAGCAACTGAGCATCTGGAAAAACTTGGAGCAAAAATTGTTTATAAGCATAAAAAAGAAAATGTTTCCGGCGCAGATGTAGTTGTAACTTCAACTGCAATTTCTAAAGAGAATCCAGAAGTAATTGAAGCACATAGATGCAAAATTCCTGTGATACCAAGGATAGAAATGCTTGCTGAACTTGCAAGAATAAAATATGCAGTTACAATTGCAGGGACACATGGCAAGACAACTACAACTTCTCTCACAGCAATGGTTTTACAATATGGAGGACTTGACCCGACAGTAATAATAGGAGGAAGAGTAAAGAATTTTGCTCATTCAGGTGCAAAACTTGGCAGAGGAAATTTCCTGGTTGCAGAAGCAGATGAAAGCGATGGTTCATTTTTGAAACTTTCACCGACTATTGCTGTTGCAACAAATATAGATAATGACCATCTTGATTATTATGGAAGTATTGAAAAACTTAAACAGGCATTTGTTGAATATTTAAATAGGGTTCCATTTTATGGATGTGCGATTGTCTGTATTGATGACAAAGGAATAAGGTCTATTCTTAAAAAAATTAAAAGAAAATATTATACTTATGGATTTAATCCAGATGCAGATTTTTATGCAAAGATTGTTGAAACAGATTTTTCTGGCAGCAGATTTAAGGTATTTTATAGAAAAAAAGAAATTGGAGATTTTGTTTTGAATATCCCGGGAATACACAATGTCCAGAATGCTCTTTCAGGAATATGTTGCGGAATAGAACTTGGTGTACCTGTTAAAAAAATCTATTCTGCTTTAAAAGAATTTAGAGGGGTAAAAAGGCGACTTGAAATTAAAGGGAAAATAAAAACAAATAAAAATTCTGAAATAATATTTATTGATGATTATGGACATCATCCTAATGAAATTCTTGCTACAATAAAAACCATAAAGGACAATTTTCCTAAAAGAAAATTGGTTGTTGTTTTTCAACCTCACAGATATACAAGGACAAAACTTCTTTATAAAGAGTTCGGACCTGTATTTAATAAGGCAGATGTAGTGAGGTTATGTGATATTTATCCTGCAGGTGAAAAGCCAATTAAAGGAGTATCTTCAGAGTTAATTCTTAAAGAAATAAGAAAATATCATGATAACGCAGAAATGTTTGAGTTTAATAAATTCCCGAAATTGCTTAAGCCCAATGATGTGGTTTTAACACTCGGGGCGGGAGATATATGGAAAACAGCAGAAAGAATAATTCAGTATTTGAAAAAATAAAAAGCGAGTTTGAAAACACTTTTTTAAGAGTAAAAATTGATGAGCCACTTTCAAGATATACCACTTTCTGTATAGGTGGGCCTGCAAAGTTTTATGTTGAAGTTAATAATGAACTGGAAATTAAGACCTTTTTGGATATAATAAGGAAATATGATGTCCCACTATTAGTCATAGGGGCAGGATCAAATCTACTTGTAAGTGATAAAGGTTTCTCAGGTGTTGTTTTAAGATTAAAAGGTGACTTTACAGAAATTGAGTTTTCTCTTCAAGAGAACGATATGGTTAAAGTTAAAGCAGGTGCCGGTACAATGCTTCAGTTTTTAATAAAAAGGAGTGCCGATTATGGTTATACTGGATTTGAACCACTTATAGGGATTCCAGGAACTGTGGGCGGAGCACTTGTAAGTAATGCAGGTACACCAAAAGGCACAATTTCTGATTTTTTTGAAAGAGCAACTATAATTGATATTGCTGGAGATATAAAAACAATTAAGAAAGATGAAGTTAAGTTTGGATATAGAACTTCAAATCTTGAAGGAAAGATAATTTTATGGGCAGAATTCCTGATTAAAAAATCTACAAAAGAAGAAGTAATTGAAAAAATAAATAAGAATCTTTTAGAGAGAACAAAAACACAACCGCTTGGTACTTTTAATGCTGGTTCAATCTTTAAAAACCCTGAAGGAAAATTTGCAGGACAGTTAATTGAAGAGTGCGGGCTTAAAGGTTTTCGTATCGGTGGCGCAAGTGTAAGCGAAAAACATGCAAATTTTATTTTAAACAATGGTTCTGCAACGAGCGATGATGTTCAAAAAGTAATAGAAACAGTCAGAAAAAAAGTTTTTGAAAAATTTGGAGTAAAACTTGAACTTGAAATAAAGATAATTTAAAAATGAATCTAAAAAATAAAAGAATAGGTGTCTTATATGGTGGTTTGTCTCAAGAAAGAGAAATTAGTATAAAAAGTGGGACCGCTGTTATTTCTGAACTTAAAAGAGGTGGATACAAAGTTGTTCCAATAGATGTGAAGGATGATTTTTTGAAAAAAATTCAGTCGTCAAAAATTGACATTGCTTTTATTGCTCTTCATGGACCTTTAGGCGAAGATGGAACGATACAGTCAATCCTTGAAATTCTTAGAATTCCTTATACTGGTTCTGGTGTTCTTGCGAGTGCTCTTGCAATGAATAAAATTTATTCAAAAAAAATTTTTGAGTGGCATGGACTTTTAACTCCACAGTGGTATTCTGTGGATTCAGAAAATAGATTTTACAAAAAAATGGATTTTCCTGTTGTGGTAAAACCCTGTGACCAGGGTTCTACAATAGGTGTAAGAATAGTTAACAATTTTAAAGAATTAAAGTCAGCAATAAAAAATTCTTTGAAATACAGTAAAGAAGCAATAGTAGAAGAATATATCCCCGGGAAAGAACTCACAGTAGGAATTCTTGGGGAAGAACCACTTCCTGTGATTGAAATTGTTCCAATGGTAAAGAGTAAATTTTATGATTTTGAAGCAAAATATGCACCGGGTGGTTCAAGACACATAGTGCCTGCAAAAATAGATAATAAAACATATAAACTTATTCAAGAAATGGCTTTGAAATCGTTTAAATCTCTTGGTTGTAAAGCAGTGGCCAGAGTAGATTTTAGATTAGGCCAGAATGGAAGACCATATATTCTTGAAATAAATACAATCCCTGGAATGACTGAAACATCTCTCTTACCTGAAGCAGCGAAAGAAAAAGGTTATAGTTTTCTTGACACAATTCTTAAAATAATAGAATACTCAATTTCAAAATGAGGCATAGAAAAGTAATTCAAAGGCACTTCAAAGTAAGAACAAAAGTTAAACAAAGAAGAATAGGTAAACTTAAAAAATTTTTTGGCACTTTGTTATTCTTTTTGATTCTGATTGGAGTTTTTTCTTTTATAAGTAAAAAAGTGTATGATTTTTTGCTGTTTTCAGAGAAATTTGAGATTAAAAAAATAGAAGTTAAAGGACTTGAGACAATTTCAAAAGATGATTTCCTGAATTCCTGTGGAGTAAAAGTGAAAGATAATCTTATTAACACTTATTTTACAGGATTGGAAAATAAAATAAAAAATAATTTTAGAGAAATAAAAACCTTAAAAATCCACAGAAAATTTCCAGATACTATAGAGTTTATCGTTACAGAAAGAAAACCGTTGGCATGGCTAATTGATAAAGATAAAAATCAGTTTGCTGTTGATGAAGAAAATATGGTTTTTGAACTGAAGTCATTAACAGATAATATACCGCAAATTGAAATAGAAAAAGATAGTTTACGAAAGGATGGAATTCTTCTATTGCGGGAGATAAAATCAAAAAAATCAGATTTGTATTTTGATATATTAAAATTGTATAATATAAAAGATAGGTTTGTAATTTTATTGAAGAACAATATAAAAATTTTCTGGGGTGAATATACTGAGAATTCCTTTAATAAAAAGTTATATTATCTGAATAAAGTTATGAATGATGCAGCAAAAAGGTTTAATGGAATTGAATATATTGACTTGAAACTCTATGAAGAAGGAAGAATAATCGTTAAGCCATATTGAAAAAGCCCAAAGCGTAAATGTAGCTCAAGGATTTAGCCTTGAATTTAATTTCAAGAGAAATATTTTTCAACCCTTAAAAAGAGGTGAAGTAAAATGGCAAAACAGGAAATAATGTGCGGGGTAGATATTGGTTCTTCTCAAATTTCTGTTGTTATAGGCAAAGTTGATCCTACAAAAGATGTTCTTGAAATTATATCCGGAGCAAGAACTTACTGCCGTGGTGTAAATGGTGGAGTAGTTGTAAACATTGGCGAAACTGCCAATGGTATAAAAAGGGCAATAGAGGAAGCAGAAGAGAAAACAGATGAAGTTATTCACAGTGTATATTTAGGACTTCGTGGAAGTCATATAGACACAGTTAACAATCGTGGGGTAGTAAGTATTTCTCGCACAGATAAAGAAATAACAAATGAAGATGTAATAAATGTAATTGATAATGCAAAAGCAATACAGATTTCAACTGATAGAGAAATAATAGATACGGTAGCACAGGAATTTTCTGTAGACAGACAGAAAGGTGTGCATGACCCAACGGGAATGGAAGGAAATTATCTTGAAGTATATGTCCATATAGTTACAGCATCAAGGACACATTTGAATAATATATATAAAGCAGTGGCACAGGCAGGTTTTTCAGTAATTGAGCCAATATATGGATTACTTGCAGTAGGTGAAGTTGTAGTTAGTGATGAAGAAAAAGAACTTGGATGTCTTCTAATAGACCTCGGAGGTCAGACAACAGGGCTTGCAGTTTATTCAGAAAATAGTATAAGGTTCAGTAAAGAATTGCAGATTGGAAGTGACCTCATAACAAGAGATATTTCTTATGCCCTGAGGACATCTATTGTCAATGCAAGAGAAATTAAAGAAAGATATGGTGTTGTTTCTCCAAGTATGGTTGATAAAGATGAAGAAATTGAATTTACAGGTGTTGACGGGAGAACTATGAGAAAAACATGTGTAAAATTTTTATCTGAAATAATAGCACCAAGGGTTGAAGAAATTTTTGAAAAGATAAATGAAGTAATTCAGGATGCAAATTTTTCTGATGTTATTGTTCCGGGCGGGGTAATTATAACGGGCGGAGGTTCTTTACTTGAAGGTATTGTCAAAGCGAGTGAACAGGTTCTTGGAGTAAGTTCCAGAATTGGTATTTGTCAGGGAGTAAAAGGTCCGCAGGAGATAGTTTCAAATCCAAGTTTTGCAACAGCAATAGGGCTTTTGAAATATCGTCCAGGTGTAGAGTCAATTCAAAGACCGACTTTCATAAGAAGAATTCCTTTCTGGCGTCGTTTTAGAGAAATGTTTAGATAAAAATCTCGTAAAATTCAAATTGACACTGTTGCCGAAGGCAAAAATGTCACCCTGAACGACAGTGAAGGGTCTAAAGAGCGGATTCTATTGCAGAAAATGAGACCTTCGTTTTACTCAGGGTGAGGTTCTTGACTTCGTCAACAATCTCAGTTTATCAGATATATGTAGCGGTTGCATTACTATGCAACAATATTTAATTCCATTGAATTGTGTGTCAATATTTGATGTTTCTTACATAATCTAATTGAGCGGGAAACTTAGTCCTTTTTAATATTTTGAAAGTGTTTTTTAAAATTTTTACAAAATGAGAATAAGATTCGTTACTCAGGAATTAAATGATAAAGGTGCAGTGATTAAGGTTGTAGGTGTCGGCGGTGGTGGTGGAAATGCTGTCAACCGCATGGTTGAAGCAGGAATAAAAGGTGTAGAATTAATCTCAATAAATACTGATGCCAAAGCCCTGGCAAGGTCACTTGCTCCTGTTAAACTTCAAATAGGTCCACAACTCACAAAAGGTCTTGGTGCAGGAGGTAACCCCGCTGTTGGTCGTCAGGCAGCAGAAGAAAGTAGAGAAGAAATTAAAGGTGAACTAATCGGGGCTGATATGGTTTTTGTTTGTGCTGGAATGGGGGGAGGAACAGGTACAGGGGCAGCACCTATTGTTGCAGAAATAGCGCATTCACTTAAAGCACTAACAGTTGGTGTAGTTACAAAACCATTTGAATTTGAAGGCAAAATTAGAGAACAACAAGCAGAACAGGGGATAAAAGAATTAAAACAATTTACAGATACATTACTTGTTATACCAAATGATAGATTATTCAAAATTATAGATAAAACAACTCTTTATCATGATGCTTTTCGTCTTGCTGATGATGTTTTACGTCAGGCAATACAGGCAATCTCTGATGTTATAACATATACAGGTGATGTAAATGTTGATTTCGCTGATGTTAAGACAATTATGCTTGGTGCAGGTGAGGCACTTATGGGTATAGGTGAAGGGGAAGGACCAAATCGTGCGATGGATGCTGTTAAGTCAGCTTTAAATTCACCGCTTCTTGAAGATGTGACTATAGATGGAGCAAAGGGAGTCCTTGTAAATTTTACAACTGGCAATGATTTTAAACTTATAGAGGTTCAGGAACCAATGAGTATGATACATTCACTTGTCAGTCATGATGCTCATGTATATTTTGGACATGTGTCCTCACCAATGTTAAGTAAAGTAAAAGTTACTGTTATTGCGACAGGTTTTCCACCGAAGAAGAGAAAGGTTCATGTTATGGATAGAAAATTGAGAACTTCTGAAAATGGTGTGCCTGAAGATATAGAAATAATTATTCAGAAACCTGCCTTTTTGAGACATAAGTGTAAAAAATTGATGTGAGAAAATCCGACAGAATGAAATGAAGGGGGGGTGCGACAGATATGCAATTTGAAAAACTCATAGATGAAATGCTTAACAAAAAAGCATCTGATATGCATATAAGAACAGGGACAAGACCATATTTAAGAATTGATGGCATATTATATCCAATGGAAAATTTTCCTGTATCTACACTGGACGAAATTAAAAGAATTGTTTCAGAAATAATGAATGAGCAACAAAAAAGTATATTTAATGTCAGACATGAATGTGATTTATCAATAAATATTTCTAATAAAGGAAGATTTAGAATAAATGTTTTTCAGCAGAGAGGTGGTATAAATATTGCAATTAGATATATTCCTGTTGATGTGCCAACCATTGAACAGTTGAATTTACCCTCTGTAGTTAAGAAAATTGCTGAAAATAGACGAGGACTCGTTCTTGTAACAGGACCTGCAGGTTCAGGCAAAAGCACAACACTATCAGCAATGATTGACTATATAAATGAGAACAGGTCCTGTCATATAATAACTATTGAGGACCCGATTGAGTTTATCCATAAAGATAAGAAATCAATTATAAGCCAGAGAGAACTTGGTATAGATACTTTAAGTTATGTTGATGCTTTAAGACATATTGTTCGTCAGAACCCCGATGTTATTCTTATAGGAGAAATGAGGGACTTAGAAACAATTCAGACAGCACTTACTGCTGCACAACTTGGACACTTTGTTTTATCCACTCTTCATACAATTGATGCAATTCAAACAGTTACAAGAATTGTGGATATATTTCCTCCACATCAGCAGAATCAAATAAGATATCAACTTGCAGATACATTAAAAGGAGTAATTTCTCAACGTCTTTTACCGAAGTCAACAGGTAAAGGGCTTATACCTGCAGTTGAAGTGCTTGTCGTAACACCCGTTGTTAAGAAATACATAGAAGAAAACAATCTCAGCGAAATTTCAAATGTTATGAAACAGGGACAGTTCTATGGTATGCAAACATTTAATCAGGCAGTTTTAAATCTTTATAAAGAAGGTAAAATAAAAATTGAAGATGCACTTTACGCTGCAACAAGCCCTGAAGACCTTATGGTAGCCATCCGTGGAATAGAGACATCAACAGAGTCCGCAAGTATAACACTTGAAAGATTCGGCGATTTAAAAAAGTAAAAATAACAAAAAGTTTTAATTGTTATAAAAAATGTGGACTATTGAAGAGAATTTAGTTTATTGTAAAATTTTTTCTGAATATGGGATAAAGAACTTTACAACAACAAAAGAATTATCAGATATGGCAGATATAGATAACAGAAATAAAATTTTAGAATCGCTTAAAATTGACCCGGAATTTCTTGTTACCGCAGAACAAATTCATAGTAATAAAGTTCATTATGTTAGAAGAGAGAATTTTGGAAATAAAATAGACGGGGTTGATGGACTTATAACAGATATAAAAGATATTCCGTTAGGAATTCTAACAGCGGATTGTGTTCCTGTTTTTGTGGTTGATAAAAACAAAAAAAGAATAGGTCTAATTCACTGTGGAAGAAAAGGGCTTGAAGAAGGTATAATAGAAAATGGTGTAGATGTTTTTGAAAATCCTCAAGATATAGAAGTTGCTTTAGGCCCTCATATATGTCCAGAATGTTATCCGGTAAATTTATCTGGAGAAATTGTAAAACGACTTAAATCTAAAGGAGTTAGAGAAAAAAATATTTATTTAGTTGATCTGAAAAGATTTTGCACTTTTCATAATTCAGACTTGTTTTTTTCATATAGGCGCGGAGATAAAAATAGCAGAATGATTTCAGTAATAAAAATGTAATCTAACGCGGGATACTTTAACAAAATAGAAAAATTATATAAATTTGGATAAAAATTCAGTCAATTAAGAGGTGAAAATGATAAATTTAAAAATTAACGAAGATGTCTTAAAAAAGACAGTTCAAAGATGTAGAGAAAGAAACATTATTATTCCAACATTTGCACAACTTAAAGACCCAACAAAAATTCCGGAAAAAATAAAATCAAAATTGAAAAATGTCGGGCTGTTGGATGTAAATCCATTAAATCTTTTCAGAATTACATGGAAGAACAATCCAAAAGAAAAGGGCGGGGACGGGCTATTCAATGGAGTTAATTATATTGAGGTGCCCTCAGAGTTGACAGGAGTTAAAGCAAAAATTTTTGCTCTTGTAGGCAAATGGTTTCCAACAGGTGCTCATAAAGTTGGCGCTGCATTTGGTTGTCTTGTTCCACGGCTTGTAACAGGTCAGTTTGACCCAACAACACAGAAAGCTGTATGGCCATCAACAGGAAATTATTGTAGAGGCGGTGCTTTTGACTGCGCTCTTCTTGCCTGTGATGCAATTGCAATTTTACCTCAGGAAATGAGTAAAGAAAGATTTGATTGGTTAAAAGAAATAGGAACAAGTGAGATTTTTGCAACACCTGGCTGTGAATCAAATGTCAAAGAAATATATGACAAATGCTGGGAATTGAGAAAAGAAAGAGGAGACAAAATTGTAATATTTAATCAGTTTGATGAATTTGGAAATTCTGTATGGCACTATGAAATAACAGGAAGTGCAATCGAAGAAGTTTTTAATCAATTAAAAATTAAAAATGAAAAATTAAAAATTGCCG
>Ga0207433_10006966_pt1 | contig 19191 bp, 20 predicted proteins | sample YelNatPaOPGAMG01_FD_187559 | JGI IMG/M metagenome (GOLD analysis project Ga0207433, IMG submission 187559) | Hot spring thermophilic microbial communities from Obsidian Pool, Yellowstone National Park, USA - OP-RAMG-01 (SPAdes) (version 3) | ecosystem: Environmental > Aquatic > Thermal springs... | reverse complement strand
TCATTATGGTTATGAGATGCTTGAAAAAATTAAAACATCTTGGATATAAGGTAAAAATTTGTAGAGCAGGAAGCACCCGGGCTGGCATTCTTTATGCGAAGTATGTATAAATTTTCAAGGTCTAATAAGTTGTTCAAATCTGATAAAAACGAAATTGTTAATGCATTTAATATTAAAAAGCAGAAAGTCCTTTATTTAGTCTTAAGTTTTGACGATACGCATTATTTAAATAAGAAATGTGCCAATCTTCTTGACAAATACAATTTGCGAGGGACTTTTTATTATGATGTTGCAAGGATAAGTAACTTTATGGTGGAAGATATTAGATGGATTTCTGAACGTCATGAAGTAGGTTCTCATGGCATGACGCATAGAGATTTAACAAAACTGACTTTTGAAGAATTAATGTATGAATGTGGAAAATCGAAGGAAAGTCTTGAAAAATTAATAGGGAAGCCAGTTAATTCATTCGCCTATCCTTATGGATTCTTTAATGAAAAGGTGAGGAAGGTCGTTATGGATTGCGGTTACCTCAATGCACGTACCTTTATGTTAGGAAATACTGATATCGATGACAATACATTTGCTTTACGGGTTACGCTAGGTGCAACTTCTTATGGCTATAGAAAAATACCATTTTTTGTTAAATCAGTAGACATCTACGAGCTATTGTATAATCCGTGGTTAATAAGAAGATGGGATAAGCTAGTAGATAAAATTCTTAAGAAATTGCTTTCTGAAAGTAAAGAAAAAGGAAAGAAGAAGATTTTGCACATAGTGTTTCATGCAGATTTTATAGAGCTAAAGAATGAATGGGATAAATTAGAGGAAGTCCTTAGCATTTTTAGCTCTTCAACCAACACCAAAAATCTTACTGTTTCTGAATATGCCAAAATATTAAGGAGGAATTAAGATGAATTCTTTTCTAAAGATAAAACATGTAAGGTTAATTCGTAAAATGATACCATATTGTGCGACTAGGATCGCTACATTTGGACGGAGAGATGACAAAACTTTATGGAAAAGATGGTATAATGTTTTCCAGCAACGAGTTTACAGTAACTATCTTTTGAGAAAGATTAAGATGCTCATAGGTGAGGATGATGTCTTAGTTTTAATGAGGCTGTTTACAACAGATGACGTACTATTTGAGGATATATTTAGGCGTAAGGTTTATGATATCTATGGTGCTCCTAAGGAGGGAGAGATTGTTGTAGACGCAGGTGCACATATAGGGCTCTATACCATTTATGCTTCGCGATTAGTTGGATCTAACGGTATAGTTGTAGCAATAGAACCGCATCCCGACAATTTTAGTATTCTTCTTTCTAATATCAAGCTAAATCATTTGAGGAATGTCATCCCCGTCAATATGGGCATAGCTGATAGGGAAGGTTCAGCAAAGCTTTTTGTAGACAAGAAGTCAACAACTGGGCACTCTATTATCTTTCATAGAAGTGAAAATTTTATAGAAGTCCGTTGCACAACGCTCGATTCTCTTATTAAGAAACTTGGTCTTACTCATGTGGATTTCATCAAGATGGATATCGAAGGTGCAGAATATAGAGCTTTGAGGGGGATGTAAGGAAATATTGCACTCTAATAACGTGAAATTATCTATAGAAGCAAGTCATGACGAGTGCATTCGAAAGAAATGCATTAAATTCTTACGAAGTATTGGATTTACAGCTATAGAGAAGAATTGGAGAAGATTCTTTCCTGTATGCATGGAAAACTTGCCTTAAATGATGCCAATACATATAACACATAGCATAGACTTTATCATGACTAAAATACTTGTCATTTCTGAGTATTTCTGGCCTGAGGGTAGCGGAGGTACCTTAGCAACATACTTGATAACCAAGCTACTGGCTACATGTAACTTTAGAGTAATGGTTTTAACTGGGACTCGTAATCCTGCTAAGATAAACAATGTGGACTTTATTATAGATGAAGCTTTTAGGATACCGAATAAACCAACCCGTTGGCTCTACTTTCTCACGCCATCGCTAAGACGGCGCTATAAGGACTTAATGAGGAAGTTTGATATAATCTATATTCCGTTTGGGTATCCATTAATACCCTTAGCTAAGGAATTAGACAAGAAGGTAATCGTGCATTTACATGATTACCAGCCTATCGCTTATAACTCAACGATCCTACATGCTCACGATTACCAAGGCAACTTAATGCATGACATAAAGGCAGAGCTCATCTATGAGGCCCTTGAGCATGGAAGCATCAAACGGGCAATAGCCGGTTCTTTATTTGTTCCCATAACTGCGCTTTGCAAAGAGTGGGTTAGTAAAGCGGACGTGGTGATATGCGTCTCTCAGAAACAGGCTGAAATAATTTCAAATAGGGCTCCTGAACTAGCACACAAAATTAAAGTGGTCTACAACCCGCTTCCTGAAACCCCACCCTTAGAGGAGAAATTCGTGAATCCTACCTTCACCTACGCTGGCGGGGGAAGCTATGTTAAGGGCTTTCATGTTCTCATGCGAGCTGCAGTAAATACTATGAAGTGGAGAAGTAGCACAAGCTTTCTCCTGATAGGAGGGTTTAAACGTGGACATGAGCTACTAGTGAGGGAGTTAAACAATACTTTTAGAGGGAGGTTCAAGTTGCTTGGACGCTTGCCTCATGAAGACGCTTTGAGACTTTGCTCCAAAAGCTATGCTATTCTAGTGCCCTCTATATGTGAGGAGCCATTGCCATACATAGTCATGGAGGCTATGGCTATGGGAACGTTACCTATAGCATCAAGGGTCGGCGGTATACCCGAGATAGTTGGAGGAACACCTGCTGAGAAGATGCTGTTTGAAGTAGGCGACGTTGACGACTTCGTAGATAAAATGGAGTCGGTGTTAGCAATGTCCAACAAGCAAATTATAGATATTGGCTTTTCCCTCAGAGAGGCTGTGCTGAAGAAGTTTAATCCTGAGGTTGTGAAAAGAGGGCTCATAAAGGTATTTTCACTTTGACAACGTTAATGAATCTGAAGAAACGTTTACTGAAGGTGCGTTATCTGCGCCATCCATACCTCATCACAAGGGCATTTCTACGTCCTCTTGAGTTATGGGATTCTAAACGACATAGCTTGAGATTGAACGAATAATTGAACGAATATAGGCGGTATTCTGTTTCGCTTGAGGAAGCTATTGAAGTTCTTACTGGATACCCAAAACAAGTAGTAACCGAGCTGGTGAAGGAGTTGTATAGTTCAGGTCTTTTGCAATATCTTCATACATGCCTTCAAGAGGCTGGCGATGTTGGAGGTCCTATCGACTATGAATCGGGCACAGCACTTTACGTGCTGGTGAGGATATTTAAGCCAGAGGTTGTTGTGGAAACTGGAGTAGCTAACGGGGTATCCTCTTCCTTCATTCTAAAGGCATTAGATCAAAATTCTAGGGGAAAGCTATATTCGATTGACCTGCATTATAGAGAGAGCATGTCTGTTCCTATTGGAAAGGAGCTGGGCTGGATAATACCTGAGAGTTTAAGGAATAGATGGTTATTGGTTCTCGGCGAGAGTACTAAAGTATTGCCAAAGTTGCTTAAGAAGCTAGGAACCGTTGACATTTTCTTCCACGACTCACGACACACCTATAAAACTATGATGAAGGATATAGTATCGTTTGGCCCTTCCTAAAAGACGGGAATTATTACTCTCGCACGATATCAAATCAAATGATGCATTTCTCGATTTTGTTGATCGCATTAAGGCAAAACCAATAATTATTAGCAATATCGGCGTAGCTCACAAGACTCCATGCAACGTTAAGCCTAAGTTTACTGCAAGAGCTTAAGGTCGATAAGTAGCACACGCCAGTTACCACTCTCTGAACATGTGCTAATATAGCACGTAAGTCCAAAAGTGGTACGAACGTAAAAGCTATTTACCACTCAGTGGTAAATATGTGGTAGGAGTGTGGTAAACGTGGTAGCGATAAAGAGCAGGGAAGAAATGATGATGTTTATAAGGGAAGGCTTCAAGCCATATTATCACAAGACGGTGAAGAGATGGTACCTTAGAAGGGGCCAGCAGAGGCATATAATCGCAAGAGAGCTTGAGACTGATGCTGAATCCATTGCTATGGAGCTTAAGCCTACACTACATAGGGTGCCGGACTATAAAGTGGCGGAGGCTGTGAAGATGAGAGTTGAAGGCGCACCCGTTCCAGCCATCGTTGAGGAGACAGGGATACCGAGGTCAACGCTTTACGAGAAATTCGGCAAGTACGATGAGGGTAAGATTAGCATAGAACCTGTAGAGAGGCAGGTTCAAACGCTTCCACCCAAAGGTGCAACTACGCAGGTAGCATCAGTTAGCGTCCTCGAAGCCTCCATGACGGAGATGCCGAAGGAATCCAATATCTTTGGCGAAATACCGAAGCAGATAGAAAACATCCTAACATGGATATCGAAATCATCTGAGGATTGTAGGAGACTTATTGAAAAATATTTATCAGAGCCGGAGAACGTTAAAGATCTAGCTGATCTAGGAGTCATAGTCTCTGCTCTAGTAGCCTTGCCCCTATACCACAAAATGGGGTTAAACCCAGAACCCATACTTAAGGGTATAAGGGATATAAGAAGGGAGCGTGGACTCCTATGAGTTACATGCTAAAGCTAATGCATTGCTTTATTGACAAGCCTACTCACCATCTGCTGGATATGCTTTTTCATTCATAAGTCTACAGTTTCGGCTCCCTAAGTGGCAAAGAGTATTGCCTCCTTTTTTTGATGAACGTAAAAAGAAAGCTGTTTGTCCCCAACCTTTTCATTAATTTTTAGTAAGGTTTAGTTCATGTCACAATCACGAGTAATAGCTTTCATAGGTACAGTTGGATCTGGTAAATCAACTCATATGAAGCTTCTATACTTAAAGCTAAAACGGAAAGGATTGAAAACTAAAATATGTTTTCTGAAAACTGGCCACTTATTCGCCTTCATTCTCGAATTTTTCCTAGCATGGATGACCGTAAGTAAGAGGAGAGATGTATTTCCGATTAGAGCTCTCGTTGAAGGGAAGCCGAATCTATTCAGAAGGATCTTTAGGTTATGGCTTGGCTTAGATCTAATCAGCATCACCCTAAAGTTCCTTGCAAGCGTGTATATTCCTCTGAAATTAGGTTATACCATACTGATTGAGGAATATGTTCCAGCTACAATTTCAGATTATATTTACCTCAGCAGAATCATAAATTACCCTTTAAAAGTAAACTCCTTTGCAATTAACTATCTATTAAGGCTGATGAACTTGTGCGATCCTACTCAAATGATCTTCTTGGACGCCGAGGATAATGAGTTAAAAAGGCGTTGGAAGCTAAGAGGGAGCTTTGATGAAAGAGAAGATTATCTTAAAATGCAACGTACTTTGCTTTTACGAATGTCAAGGGAACTTTCTTCCCATAGACTTATCTGCATAAATACAGAGGCGAAGACATTAGTGGAGGTTCAAAAACTAATAATGAGCCAATTATTGGTGTAAAGACTAGGAATGACAAAACTCACTGATCTCATTCACAAGGTTCTTATAAAACATATAGACCCCCTAACTAAATCTCCCGAACTCATTCTACTCGGATATTGTAGTAACCAAACGGCTAGCGAACACTTATTGCGATACCTACTAGCTTCTAAATTCACACACGGGCTGGTATTAGATGTTGCATCTGGTACCTGCTACGGCTCCAGCATATTAAAGCGGGCGGGCGACGTTAAGATGGTGGTAAGCGTAGACATAGATAGGGATGCCCTCAGGTATGGGAGGATAGTTTATAGTGTTGACTGTGTGTGCAGATGCTACGCATCTACCCTTTAGAAAACAAGTGTTCGACTCAGTTGTTTCCCTCGAGACTCTAGAGCATATAAGAGACCAAAGGGTTTTCCTTGATAATGTTAAGAACAGCCTTAAGAAAAGTGGAAAATTGATTTTGAGTACGCCGAACAAAATGTACACTTCACCATTTCTGCCAAAACCTCTCAATCCCTACCACGTAAGCGAATTTTACTTAGGTTCACTTCTAAATTTTTTGATGGCACACGGCTTTAGCGTAGACTACGTTTATGGAGGTAGAAGAGTGGGAAGACTAGAATTGCTGAGACGTATCCTTGGCTCTTTACTGAAATTTTTCCTAAGCAAATTCTCTTTAAAGCCCTACCTGCTGGACGACTTTTATCACTCAATTTATAACTTGATATCGACGCGTCAATTGAGACGTTCAGAAAGGCAATGCCTAATAGATCCCGATCCAAGTCTATTCATACATGAGGAGGTGAAAAGCCGCTCAAACATGGTTCTCTACCAATACTTCCTAGTTTGTGCGCATTTATGAACAATCTTGGTTGTATTGTATAAATGTCTTTAATAAGTTTCTTTGGACCCGACGGTTCTGGAAAAACCACCCTAGCTAAAGCCTTAGCCAGAAAGCTTGAAAATCACAGTCTTAAAGTTAAAATTTCATGGATGAGGGGGACTCACACAGTAGCAAGCGTAATTGCTAGAATAATCGCTAGATTTTCAGCGTTTAGGGGTCAAGATAATCCCTACTATAGAATATCGATTCCAAGTGATATGAAGAGGCTGTGGCAGCTACTGGAATTCATTTCGGTGTTACCCATACTACTTGCTAAATTCATCCTGCCAAGCATTCTAGGCTATACGGTTATAGCTGAAAGGTATGTACCGGACTTCCTAGTTTGGGTCTCGCTCACTACAAGGGATGAAGATTACTTAAAAAGATTGGAGGCTAGGTTCATGCTCGCCCTATCGATGAAGGCGAATATAAGGGTTTACGTGACCACATCCGAGGTTGAACTAGCTAAAAGGAGAGGTGGAGAAGTCGGCCAGAAATTCTTAAGCAGACAACTTAAACTATACGATAGGTTAGCCAAGCTTGTTAATGCATACAAAATCGACACAACAGGGAGAAGTGTTGAAGAAACGTTAGATAGCTTGCTTAGCCTAGTTCAGTTATCACTGACGCGGGATGGTGGAACACTCACTTGATGCTTAACCCTCTAGACACTCCATCATCTAAAGATGGAGGAAGGCATGTTAATATTATGTACGCCGATTCTAGCAAGATACAAGGCTGTAATTAGGCATGTTAGATGAGCGGGTTAACTGCAAGGCTTCTTAACGCGGTTGTTAACGGCACTAAGCCGGATGTTAACTTAGACCTTCTCCTAACCCATGCTGGTAAGAATAAGATTCTACTTCACCTTCTCAGAGCTTTGAATATTCAGGAATCCGTACGGGAGCGGCAGGAATCGGGTATAAGAAAAGTAATCGAGGTTGTTCAGACACTCTCAAAACTCTTAAAGAACTACAACTACACGTTCTTCAAACTGATCAAGCCTATAAGCTACGTTCCAGCAGACGTAGACATCCTAGTAGACGAAAGCCAAGCCGAGAAAGCCACCCATGAAATCATGCGTCTCGGCTATACAATCGCCGTTAAGGATCCATACTGCATAACCCTCACAAAGGGCGATTCAATAATAGACCTCTATGTTCACCCAAGCCTAGGCGGAGCAATATTCATCGACGGTCAAAGGCTTCTAGAACATACATGCATAGTAGAATTCAACGGGGCAGAAGTCAAATCCCTCGAGGGCTATGCTGAAGCGCTCGTAGTAGCTTGCCACGCCATATATAAGGAGCGAATCTACACATTAAACGACTACTTCACCGTAGAAAGATGGGCAAATAGGAAGGCTATCAGACTCGCCCAAGAACTTAAATGCGAGGAAGCCCTGAAAACCGCCATGAGCCTGAACCGGAAGATAAGCCTAGGAGTGCTTGAAACACCATACAGAATCCCCTTACCGATGTGGCTAGCCATACTAGCGCGAAAACTCGAAAGGGACAGACTGATAAGGACAACCTCGATAAACATGCTAAAAACCCTAACCAATAAACGTGCAGGCAAACTCCTAACATCAAAACTTACGAGAGAAACCTATTAGGACTGGTTCTTGAACATCTTTAAGCTCTTCTACAGCATGGCAGTTAGCCTACTCAGTAGGTTTCACGTCTATGAGGAGCGAACAGGCAAATATTTGAGCCACTTTAAACATTATGTCGATGGCGCGGAGGTAATTGTTGATGTTGGATGTGGCACAGGCGCCTTCAGCAAGGCTTTGGCCTGTCAGAAACGTCTAGTTATAGCCCTAGACATAGAGAAGAAATTGCTAAAGGAGATCGAAAGCTCGTATATTGAAAGGATGTGCGCGGATGCCCACAATCTCCCCTTCCGTGATGGCTCAGTGGACTGCGTTCTCTCCCTCTCGCTTCTTGAGCATCTTAAAGATCCCTGGAGAAGTGTGGAAGAGCTTTACAGAGTGTTAAAGTATGGTGGGACAGCTATAATCCAACTCCCAAACCTCCAATACCTCTTCGAACCTCACACAAAATGGCCACTACTATGCCTAATGCCAAAAAGGCTTCAATTAAGAATCTTAAAAATGATTGGCTATCCCTACATTAACATGGAAGCCACCATTAAAAACGCCTTATCAATGCTCCAGAAGACTGGCTTTAAACTAAAGGAAATAGTGAAAGTTTACCATTTAGGCATAATGAAACTTTTACCATCAGCTCCAGCCTACATCTTCATGGCTAGAAAGATAAGGTGGAATTCCTAAAATTTCATAGCTGAAACAGCAATGCTTCTGCTGATTGCACGCAGGTATCTCATTAAGGAGACTATCTATCCTGAAATCTAGGAATCAAGATGTTAAGGTTATGGCTTTAGTTGACACGGGTGCAACGTTTACTGTTGTGCTCTGGGGGATCCATGAAAGATTAGGCTTTAGGCTTAATGATTGATCCGATAACTGGAGAACTCAAAGAAACGAGAACATTGTTGTAATCCGCAAAGCCTGCGGTAAACCGATGACTGGCATAACGTCAGTAGGCTGGGGACGTTGCAGGTTGTTTATGAGGCAGAAAGCCGATGACTTTAGCCCTCAGTAGCTCACAATAATTAGATGAGGGAAAAGCGATGTCTAGAAGGCTAATGACAACAGTTGAGGAGGCTGTGGGCGGGGCTTTCCATCTATTCTGGGCTGGAAGCCTAGCCACGGTGTTGTCAGCCGTCTGCGCCATCCTCGTAGCCCGCCTCCTCGAGCCTGAATTGTACGGCATATACTCGCTGGCTTTAATCGTTTCAAGCTTTCTGACTATATTCACGGATTACGGCGTAAGTCAGGCTTTGACCCGTTTCATAGCCCTCTACAGGTCGAGGGGTGAGCAAGGCCGCATAATCCCGCTGCTTAGAGCAGGCTTATCCTTCAGCTTTACTACATCCCTCACCATGCTCTTGATAGGCTTCATCTTCGCAGACAAGCTTACAAGCCTGCTCATAAGTAGGCCTGAAATGGTTCAGCTTGTAAGGATAACGCTGGTCCTCGTGCTGATTCAGCCGCTCGCAACAGCCGCCGGATGCATACTTCTAGGCTTCGGGGATATGAAAGACTACGCAATCATAGACGTTATCCGCCAGCTCGTCAGAACCATTATAAGCCCGCTTCTAATAGTTTTAGGATTCAGCGTACTAGGCGCCGTAGCCGGATATGTTATAGCCTCAACGGTCAGCTTCATAATAAGCCTAACCCTAGTCTATAGGCGCTATAGACAGGTTAAACAGTTAAGCTTAAACCCTGCAACAACCTCAGGCAGAGAAGCACTTGCTTCCATGATAGCCTATGGCTTACCGCTCTACCTCTCCAACACCCTGAGTGGCTTTACGGCGACGCTTCGAGGGGTAATCCTCGCCTACTTCACGACAAACTTCCTCATCGGAAACTTCAACACAGCCATGAACTTCACAGTGCTTATAACGCTTATATCTTCACCGATCGCTACAGCACTCTTCCCAGCCTTCTCCAAGCTGGAGAGCAACGGCGGCGAAGCCAAAACCATGTTCACATACTCCGTCAAGTACACGTCAGCACTAATAATTCCAGCCGCAGTCTTCATCTCCACCATGTCCAGAGACCTAATATTCCTATTATATGGTGAGGGCTACAGCCACGCACCCCTATACCTCGCATTATACACAGTAAACTTCCTCTTCGCCGGAATAGGCTCAACGGTGCTTGGAAGCTTCTTCAGCGGCGTAGGGGACTCGAAAGTCAACCTGAAGGCGACACTACTATACGTATGCCTATTCGCGCCATCAGCCATAGCGCTTACAAGCACCCTCCATGTCGAGGGCCTCCTAATTGCCACAATAACGGCAACAGCGGCCTCAGTGTTCTACAGCCTATGGATAGCCATTCGAAAGTACGGCTTAAGGGTTGACTTTAAAAGCTCAGCCAGCATATACCTAGCATCTATCCTAGCGGCAACCCCGATAATCCCCATCACCTTGTACTCACCGCTCCCGAGGATAGCGAAACTAGCGGCAGGCGGAATATTATACTTAACAGTCTACCTAACAGCCACACCACTCCTGAAGATTTTAACGAGAGAAGACGTTGAAACTCTAACTCGCATATTTACGAAAGTAGCAGTCCTCAGACCGATAACGCGGATAATCTCAAACTACGAAGTCAAAGTAATGAATCTCATAGAGGCAGGGCTTAAATCCCACAAGGCTTTTTACGGATAGCCAATATGCACGCGATTTGGAAGGGCTTATCCACGCATAATGATCGGTTTATAAGCACAGTTCCTCTAACGGCTTCAGTCACTATCATAACCAGAAAGACTTAATCGATAGCTTCCTTTTTAATGTAATAGCGTTTGAGCTGGGTATTTGACGGGGAGGTCTTAGCCGTATTGGCGGCTATAGTCTTAGTCTCCTCCATATTAGCCTTTGTCCAGGTCGTCAACGTTGGAAGGGTTGTTGAACCGTTCTCAGAGCTCGGAATCTTAGGCCCAGACATGAAGATAGGGGGTTACCCTAGGGAAGTAGCCTCAGGCGTAGCATTCAAGCTCTACCTATACGTTGGAAACCACGAGGGAAGAACCATGTACTACAGAGTCCTCGTTAAAGTAGGGGATAGAAGCTCACAGATAAACAGCACAGTACCGTTGGAAGCACCTCCAATATTAGAGTATAGGGTTGTCCTACAGCACAACTCCACCATAGCGATCCCAATAAACGTCACGCTTTGGAAGCCGGGGTTAAACCTCAGGCTCGTATTCGAGATGTGGATATACAATGAAACCCTGCGAGACTTCACCTATTATGGTAGGTGGAACCAGCTCTGGCTGAACGTCACAGGTTCCACAGCTCAAACGGCTTCGGAGAAGCCCATCCTCTACCCGAAAGACTACGATGATAGGCTTTCTCAAGCCTTCCTCTCTATAAGGAGGGCTGAATCCTCCGGTGGAAACGTCACAGTAATGGTCTCCCTGCTCAACAAGGCTTTAGAATACGCTTTGAAAGGTGATGGTGTAGAGGTTGAGAAGATCGTGGGGGAGATACTGTCCCTCGAATCTAAGGTTTCATCTGAAGGTTTAGAATCTAGAAACAGACAAATATACTATACTGTAGCGTGCGCCGGGCTGTCCGTAGGCTTTTCCGCAACGGCATTCTACCTGTTGAAGGAAAGGGTCTTCCTATACTGGTCGAAGCTCAGAGGGAAGTGGATCGTATACCCAGCATCTAAATCCAAAAACAGAAACCGTGAAGACGCATTCGAGGAGAAGCTTACAGACATAATCCAATCAAAGAAGAATATAAGCGTTGAAGCCTTAATCGGCGAATGTAGAAGGCTTGGGCTCGACGCCAAATCGTCAGCAAAAACGCTCTTCAAAATGCTTAGACGCGGAAGCGTTAGGCTTGAAGACCCAAACCCTCCCAAAACCTTCAAAAGCTTCATGCTATCAACGTACTCCCTAGGCTTCTGGATCACGTCATCGATAGTAGCTTTAACGATAACGTCAGTATACACTCCACCGCTGACCCTCGTAAGGTATGTCTTGGGCTCGATGTTCGTCCTATTCATACCAGGATACTCCCTCATAGAAGCACTGTACCCCAGAGAATCAGACCTCACCCCCCTAGAAAGGCTTGCACTATCCATAGGGTTAAGCCTAGCACTCGTCCCCCTAGTTGGACTCATATTAAACTATACACCCTGGGGTATAAGACTCAACCCCATAATCATATCGCTAACGCTATTAACACTCACACTCCTCACAACATCATACTATAGAAAATTCTCACTGCTAAAACTATCCCTTGAAGGTAAGGCCTAAGGGCTAGCTGAAACTCAAAGATTGGAGAAAATAGGAGCGCCCTTACACATCAGAACATGTTCGGAAACGTTTATCTCTCAGCCATGCCTGAGAACGTGGTGAAGTTGAACATACCCTTCCTTCATCGAACAGATGGGCTACATGATAGATCTTAAAGCGGATGAACCTATCAGGACTACCTATGATGCCGTCGAATAGAGCTTTAGAAGTGGAAGACACATAACGTTAAACGCTTAAATAGTCGATTTTCCTGAAAGGCTTCCCGTTGAACAGGTTTAGAGGCTTCGGCCTCTCCCTTACACTCTCCGGCGCGGTTCTATTTATTGTAACATATCTTCTTCTAGGCATAGTCCCCCTTCTAGCCCTATGGATAGCCTTCTTAGTGCTCGGTTTATCCATGTTCCTCACACCGGAGGAGGCTTTGGTTAAGCCCAACCTTCTAGCAGTAGTGGAAGACTCCCTCTCAAACCTCTCATCCCTATTCGAGTCTTTCGGAGCAAGCTCATATGCAACATACGTCTGCTACGACACAGGAGTCTACGTCTTTGTCTCAGAAGAGCCCCTCTCAAGCTTTCCAGAGTCGCCTCCAAAATCCCTCCTCGTGAACGTCGGCTCAAGCAGGGCGTTCGTCCTACGATCACCACTCTCCAGCATCATCGGAGACCTGAGCGGCGACTTCCCATCAATATCCCACCACGTCCTCGTAGAGCTTTTAGAGGTTGCAGACGGTGTGGAGTGCTCTACGGCTGGAGAAACCATATCCTGCCTCGTGAAGAAGCCGTATATAAGCAGTCCGGCGAGGCTTGAGAAGACCGTTGGAAGCATATATGGGATGTGCCTCGCATCCATAGCGTCTAAAGTATACGCCAGACCTATAACGCTCATAAGGGAGGAGGTTTCTGAGAAAGGTAGGCTCGTCATCTTGAGGATGGTTTAAATGAACAGGAACATCCTCTCAAACATGATCCTATGCCTCCTCATACTATTCACAGTCCCAATACTCTGGTCTCTCGGAGAAGTGAGGCTGGACGCATACATCTCAATGTTCACCTTAGAATACTTCGTAGTCAAAGCGATCTTCAACCCGAGACGCATAGTGAAAGACGCGCTTGCACTAGCACTCCTCATAATGTTCGCCGCAATAGTATCCTATAAAATACTCCAGGTGCTCCAATACATATGAGGAAGATAGCGGTCGCACTCTTAACACTATCAGCCCTATTCTCCATAATATCCTTCGCCGCAACACCCTTCCCAAGACACGTTGACCCAGCCCAGATACCGGAGGAGAAGCCTCCCATAGAGCTCCTCCTACTCTACTCTCAAATCGGAGATTACGCTCTACAGTTAAACCTTCAGAAGGCCTTCGAATACCTCAGCAACGCTAGATACGCATACATTCCAAAAGACCTAGCCTACCTGTTTGAAAGGTTCAACAGCCTACTCAACGAAACGATGACAAACATGAACAGTACGAAACAAGACTTAACGCTCTGTAGAAAACTCCTAGAAGAGTCTAAGATAGCCCCCGCAGAGGAAAGCCTGAAAAACGCTTTGAAAAACCTCATCCTGTCGAAAATAGACTACCACATGCTTGAAGACGCTTCGAGAGAACTTTCAAGACTCGTAACACCACACCCGATAAACAGAGCAGTCTCAGGAGTCGCAGGTGGAATATCTAAGCTTGAAGACGAGGCTGAAGAGCTCAACAGTACGCTCTACAAGCTTAAGCCTAGGCTGTTAAACGTTAAACTTGAAATCTCAGTTGAACCTAGGTTTCTAATATTCGGTCAAAGCTTCCACGTAAGAGGCTCCCTAACCGGTGAAGACGGCTCAACACTTGGAGGTAGAGTAGTAGTCCTACACGTCGGCGGGAGAAGCTACAATCTAGAGACGTCGCAAGACGGCTCATACCGTGCAACGTGCTATGCTCTAGAATACTCCAGCCTAACAGTCTTCACAGAGTATATTCCACGTGAAGAAGACGTTGGAAGATACTCCTACGCCGCTTCAGAAATCATACTGGTCAACGTCACATACTACACTCCACAGTTGAAACTATCCCTATCAAAGGATAGAGTACTCCCAGGTGAAACGATCACTGTACGCGTGGACACCGTTCCAAGGCTCGACCTAAAACTGGATACGCCTTGGGGTGGTTTTTCAGGCACATCGGATGAAACTGGATCCCTATCCTACAGTCTAACAATACCCCCAAACGCCAAGGAAGGCTCCTACACGATCTACGCTTCAACACTTCCAAAGGGTTTATACTCCCCCGTAAAGGTAAGTCGAAGGCTTACAGTTTACAGGCTTGAAACAGCCTACAGCATCTCCATGCCAAAAATAGTGTTCACGGGGATACCGTTCACGGTAGAGGTTGACGTAGATACAAACTCGACGATAAACCTCTACCTAAGCGGGCTAAACGCCACGTATACTCATCATGGCTTAAGGTTTTCCAGCACCCACACACTCCCCTTAACATTCCTCCCCGGAAGCCTAACGGCATCCGTCAGAATAACGCCAGACAGCCCAACATACAGAGCCGTATATGCCGAGTCTGAGATCACAGTGGTGAATACCCCCGCGGTGGCTATTCCAACGGCGCTCATACTGGCATTCTCCATCAGACTGTTTAAGAAGAGGGTTGAAGCCCAGCTTGTGGAGGAGGCACCTAAGAAAGCTGAAGCGGGTTTAGAGCTTAAGCCAAAACCCAAGATCTACACACTATTCTCCGAGCTTGTAACACTCCTTGAAAAACTATACGGAGTCTTTATGAAACCTTCAGACACGCTTAGAGAATACCTTTCAAAGGTCGAGCCTAAAATCCACAGTCAATTCAAAAACACCGTGAGGGATGCGTTTGAACGGTATGAGAGGCTCATATACGGTAGGCCTGAGGAGGGGCTTGAAGGCCTCATATCTCAACTATTAACGAAGCTTCTGGAGGGCTTTAGGAGGGTGTTTAAGCTATGAAGGAATACGTTTACCTAAGCATCCTCATAGTAATTTTCTCCACAGCATCCCTCTTAATAGCCGTACCATCTGTAGACGACTTCTCCCTATACAACCCCCTATGGAACGGCCTATCAACGCTACGTGAACGCTACGGCTTCGAATACACAACCACTTCAAACATACAGTCGCTTCCAGAAAACGCCATAGTCTTCGTCTTCCCATCCAAGCCCATAGATGGAGGTCAAGCAGAGGCGTTAAAGGGATTTCTAAGCAACGGTGGAACGGTTGTTCTACTCGACGAGTACGGATACTCCAACCCCCTCCTACACTCAATAGGCTCAAAAGCGAGCATAACCTCCAAGCTGCTGAGAGACCCACTGTTCAAGTATAAGTCTTCAGAGCTTCCCTATGCTTGGGTTGACCTAGGAGGGAAAACTTTCAAGATATGTTTAAACTACGCATCCACTCTCCAGCCTGGGGAGTCTAAGGTCTTAGGCCTCTCATCCTACTTCAGCTTTCTAGATGAAGACTTAGACGGCTCACACGACTATGAGGAGCCCTCCGGGAGAATGTGCATAGCCTCCTCCTACGCCTTCGGAAGAGGGCTTCTCATAGTATTCTCAGATTCAAGCATATTCTTAAACTCCATGCTCAACCTTGGGGAGAATAGACTTCTACTCGAAGAGCTTTGTAAAAACCGTAAACCATACCTGCTCGAGGATCTGCTCTGCTTCGGAGCATACACCACATTTAGAGAGAGCTTTATATCGACATTAACCACACTGTACAACCTGATGTTTCACTCTTCAATATCCTACCCGCTGATGTTCCTCACAGCGCTCTTAGTCTTCTCAGCCGTTAGGAGGTTCTACCCTAGACTGGAGAAACGTTATATACCTCTAGACTTTAGAAGTAAACTACATAGCACGCTTAGGCTCCACCCAGGCTGGAACAGGAAGGTGCTTGAAGAAATACTTCCAGAGGTGTTCGAAGGGTTTGAGCATAGTAGAGAAGATTAACAAGAGCATAAGCGAATACATAGTAGGTTTAAAAGAACTGTTAAAGCTCTTAAACATAGCACTTTTAAGCAGAGGACACATATTGATCGAGGGGCCTCCGGGTGTAGGTAAAACCATAACAGCGAAGCTCTTCGCCCAATCCATAGGCGGAGCGTTCAAAAGGATCCAAATGGTCCCAGACATACTACCATCAGACATAATCGGCACCTACTACTTCGACATGGAGAAGAGCACGTGGGTGCTCAGAAGAGGACCCATATTCTCAAACGTCATACTAGTAGATGAGTTGAATAGAGCCCCTCCGAGGACGCAGGCCGCGTTTCTAGAGGCAATGCAGGAGAGAAGCGTCACCATAGAGGGGAACACCATGCCCCTCCCAGACCCATTCATAGTCTTAGCCACCCAACTACCCTACGGCGGGGAGGGAACCTACCCGCTCACCCCAGTTCAAGTCGATAGGTTCGCCTACTACTATCAAGTCTCATACCCCTCGCCCGAAGAAGAGGCGGAGATCGTTTCTAGGGCCGACCTAATAGACGCCGCAAGCATAAAGCCCACGGTTTCAGTAGAGGAAATCGTGAAGGCTCAGGAAGATGTTGCGAATGTCTTCGTATCAGAGAGAGTCAAGAAGTACATAATAAACCTAGTGAACTTCATAAGAAGTCAAAGGGAAGTGCTTATGGGGCCATCTCCAAGAGCATCCATATGGCTTTACAGAGGCTCTAGAGCTCTAGCATACATAGAGGGTGGGGAGTACGTCGCACCAGACCACGTTAAAGCCATCTCTAAATACGTGCTTTTAAAGAGGGTCACGTTAAAGCCTGAGTATGAGGTTGAAGGGCTAACACCGATGGACATTATAAACAGAGCTCTAGAATCTGTAGAGGTTCCAAAGGCTTGACCCGCCCAACGGCTAGGGGGCTTGGAGTCTTCTCCTCAACGCTACTGCTACTAGCCTTCTACTGTTTAAAGCCAGACCCAGTACTCTCCTCCGCAACAATAGCCTTAACAATATTAATCCTATCAGACCTAGCGGCTTCACACGTCAAGTGGAGGAAGACCTGTGAATGCGACGCAAATATCAAGGAGAGGGTTTGGGTTTGGGAGAAACCTAAAATAGAGTTAAACGTGAAAGGCTACGGTATAATCGGGCTTGAAGACCTCCCACATTGGCTTAAGAGCAAAACCCAGGTAAACGCCGAGGGGAAGTTTAGCCTAAAGGCCACAGCCGTCTTCCCACACTCAGGAAACTTCTCAATCAAAAGCCTCAACGTATTAAGAAGCAGCCCGCTTAAGCTCTTCCTCAGGAAAGAGCGCATACCATGCAGTGTGGAATTCCACGTCCTACCTGAAACGCTATACTGGCTTCTAGAGGCCTTAGCCATCCTAAAGGCAGGCTATGGAGCAGGATACTCAGGCATTGGAGCCGTGAAAACCCCAGCTTCAAGCGGACTATACTATGAAACTAGAGATTACGTCCCAGGAGACCCTATAAGAAGCATAGACTGGAAGGCATCATCCAGGAGGAGGAAGTTGATGATCAAAATATTCGAAGAGGAGTCTGCTGGAGGGGTAACCCTACTCTACGACTTGAGGGGGCCAACACCATACACCTGCGACGAACTGGCTTCAGCGCTCCTATCATCCACCATATTCTCCTACAGGAGAAGCCTAAACGTACAGTTTATAAGCATTCAAGAAGGGGATGTGTTTAAACCGTCAAACCCATACGAAGCCGTAGCCTTCGCCGTTAGAAACGTTTTAGAAAACCGCGTTTTAAAAGTGAAAGAGTTCTTCGAATACGTTGAACCTCTTACGTTAAGAGAGGTTGAAGAAATACTCTCAAAGTTCCTAAAAACAGGAACCTACAAGACACCACACGGAATAATTAAGCTAGAAAACAGAAGCAACATAGCCATCTCAAGCCTACTATACGATACTTCAAAACTCGTTGAAACAGCCTCAACCCTTAAAAACTCGGGGGGAAGTCTAAACGTAATAACACCGTCAAAACCATGGAGGTCTATAGGAGACCTAGAAGAAGCATACAGAATATACCTTACATACAACAACGTAAAGTCTAAACTTGAAAAACTCAACGCTAAAATCGTACAATGGAAATACCTCAAACACCCACCGCTGAAGGTGGAGTAAAAAATCCACCTTTAAGGAAAATCCACAACTTTAACTTTGTGAGCGGAACACTACCCCCGATTCTTACGGCTTTTAACAATCCCTTTTAACTGCCTCCACAACCTCTCAACCTCGCTTTTCCATGCTCATAAAGATATTGTTTGCTCGGATGAAGGGTGAACGATGTCATCTTAGGCTACGATAGTGGGGGAAAGATAGTCTCAGTGGAGATAATGAATGCTTCAAAGAAGGGACTTCTAAACGCCCTAATAGAACTGGCAAAGTCGCGGAAGGACGCTGTGAAACTCCTACTATCCAAAATAGGCTGAAATAAAATATCTGCAACCACTATTGGAAAGAAAGTTTGACATCGCCAATTTTAGAAAACATGAAGAACATGTAACCTTTAAAGTATGTAAAGTCTTAAATAGTGATAGTATTGTAATTTATGGTTGATGTTCACGTTTAGATGTTTTAGGAAAAGCCTTTCAACGCTACTATTATTCCTACTGGTTTCTTCAACCGTGCTATCCGCGGTCGAGCTGTTTCAGCCTAGGTTTCCCACAGTCTTCTCTGAGCCTAAGCCTTCAACCATATTCCCCGTGAACGTGACGATAACGTATGAAGGCGTTGTCGAAAAGATAATGTTTGCAGACCACTCGGAGAATTTGGAAGAGGGTAACTGGATAGTCCTATCGGGAGGATCAACGGTCACGCTCCCACCTACGACGCTAGTCTACAAGGGCGTCTCATCAGCCACATACGTCAGAGACAACAGGACGATTAAGATAGAGGCTTCGTTCGACAGTAGGGAGTTGAAATACCCTATGACAAGCCACCAAGTCTACTACC
>Ga0207433_10006962_pt1 | contig 19203 bp, 13 predicted proteins | sample YelNatPaOPGAMG01_FD_187559 | JGI IMG/M metagenome (GOLD analysis project Ga0207433, IMG submission 187559) | Hot spring thermophilic microbial communities from Obsidian Pool, Yellowstone National Park, USA - OP-RAMG-01 (SPAdes) (version 3) | ecosystem: Environmental > Aquatic > Thermal springs... | reverse complement strand
GGTTTTTTCACAGGAGCCACTATCCATTGCCCAGCTCTGGCAGCACCGCGGGGCAAAGATGCTGCATATTATTGACCTGGATGGTGCACTTACAGGAGAACCTCAAAACCTTGACATTGTATACAGGATAGTGAAGAAGGTAAAAGTGCCGGTGCAATTAGGTGGAGGTTTGCGCACTCTTGAAATAATAGATGAAGTGCTTGATAAGGGTGTGTATAGAGTGATAATAGGCACTATGTCCCTGGAAAAGGACTTCATAGAGGCTGCGTGTAATAAATATAAGGATAAGATTGTGGTTGGAATTGATACAAGAGGGGGATGGGTAGCAATAAAGGGCTGGAAGGAAACCAGCTCCAGGAGGCCAATAATACTGGCTAAGTCTCTGGAGAAAATAGGAGTTAAAAGATTTCTTTACACTGATGTAAAAAGGGATGGAACCCTTAAGGGTCCCAATATGGATAACATCCGCACAATAGTAAAAAGCCTGCGGGTTCCTGTGCTGGCATCCGGTGGAATATCTTCTCTTGAGGATATTCAGAAACTGAAAAAACTGGAGGAATACGGGCTTGAAGGTGTGGTGGTGGGTAAGGCACTCTACACAGGTGCTATAGACCTTAAGGAGGCTATTAAAATTGCTGAAGAAAAAGAAGAAAATAAAGAACAATAGTCCAGGGATATCAAGAGGTTTTAGTCTGCGAGGATTGAAATTTGATAACACCGGTTTGATTCCTGCAATAATTCAGGATTATAAAACTAAAAAAGTCCTGATGTTAGCATATATGAACCGCGAGTCTCTCAAAAAAACCCTTAAGACCGGAAAAACTTGTTTCTGGAGCAGGTCCCGCGGGAAATTGTGGACCAAAGGCGAGACCTCTGGAAATTTCCAGTTTGTCAGGGAAATTTTTTATGACTGTGATGCAGATGCCCTGTTGATTACAGTGAAGCAGATAGGCGTTGCCTGTCATACAGGCAATCCTTCCTGCTTCTACCGCAAAATCAATTGAATCTAAATGGAGTTTAAAATGGCTTTGTTCAAAAAACCACAGCAGTATGCTACTGTAAAGGGAGGCAAGTCTGTAGAGATTCCACCTGGATTGTGGACAAAATGTGAGGGATGCGGCCAGATAATCTTTAATAAGGAACTTGCCCAGAACTTTAAAGTCTGCCCAAAATGTAAATATCATTTTTATTTTTCTGCTAAGGAATGGATAAATCTATTGATTGAAAACGGTACCTTTAAGGAATACGACGCCCGTATGGAATCTGCAGATCCATTAAATTTTGTGGATACAAAGAGATACAGTGAACGCCTGAAGGAAGATAAGGAAAAAACTAAATTGAGGGAAGCGGTTATTACAGGAGAGGGTTTTATTGGTAAATACAGGACAGGGATTGGGGCAATGGATTTTTCTTTTCGTGGTGGAAGTATGGGCTCGGTGGTGGGAGAGAAAATTACAAGGCTTGCGGAGCGTGTAATTCAGGAAAAAATGCCGCTTATAATAATTTCAACCTCAGGCGGAGCCCGGATGCAGGAGGGAATACTTTCCCTCATGCAGATGGCAAAAACCAGCGCTGCAATAGGGAAATTGAATAAAGCAGGACTTTTATATATTTCAATTCTCACAAATCCCACAACAGGGGGTGTGGCTGCAAGCTTTGCAGCCCTGGGCGATATAGTTATTTCTGAACCGCAATCCATTATTGGATTTGCAGGTCCGAGGGTTATAGAACAGACCATAAAACAGAAATTGCCCTCGCATTTTCAGAAGGCTGAATTCCTTCTTGAACATGGCTTTGTGGATATGGTGGTTGAAAGACGCAATATTAAGGATACCATTCTCAGAATCCTGGATATGCTCTGGAATAAATCCGCACAGGAATCCCGGGATTTATGATTTATATGACCTACCGCCAGGCAATTTCCTATATTTATAGCCTTGAAGAGGAGCGGATAAACTTAGGGCTTTCCCGCATTAAATCACTCCTGACTCTATTACAGATTTCTCCAGAAGTATTGAAGGTTATTCATATTGCAGGCACAAATGGCAAAGGTTCTGTGGCTGAGATGGTTAGCAACATCCTCGCATACAGCGGTTATAAGGTGGGGGTTTACACCTCTCCACACCTGAAAGATTTCAGGGAACGCATTGTAATAAAGAGATTTATCGCACGGAAAGATAGCATTGATAGAGAATTGATACCAGAGAAAAAACTGGTGGCTTTAGTCAGAGAAATTAAACCACTGGTTGAAAGAATAGCAAGGACGAAGGCAGGCAGGCCAACTTTCTTTGAGGTGACAACTGCAATTATGTTTGCATATTTCATAAGGGAGAAGGTGGATTTCGCAGTAATAGAAGTGGGACTGGGTGGAAGGCTTGATGCAACAAATGTGGTCAGTCCCCTCGTTTCTGTTATAACCAATATTGGTTTAGAGCATACTGATAGACTGGGTAAGACTTTGAGGAAAATAGCACGGGAGAAGTGCGGGATTATCAAGAGGGAATCTACTGTAGTAACTGCTGATTGCAACCCTGAAGTACTTGGAGTAATCAGGAAAGTCTGCAGTCAGAAGAAAGCAAGATTGATAAGGGTGAGAAAATTTGCAGGCAGGATTTTCACACCGGCGGTACGCTTTTATAAATTCCGGCATTTCCATGCCAGGCAGCAGTCCTTTGATTATTATGGAAGTAAATATAGACTGAAGGGCCTTGCAATTCCTTTGATGGGAGAATATCAGCTGGCAAACGCTTCCTGTGCAATTGCTGCACTTGAATGCGTTGATTCTTTGCGTCTTACACCCGGCATTATCAGAAAAGGTTTAAGGTATGCAAAGTGGCCCGCAAGATTAGAGGTATTGAGAAAAGCCCCTTTTATTATTGCAGATGGGGCACATAACCCTCCTGCAGCAAGGATGCTCAAAAAAGCGATAGAGAAATATTTTAAGTATGAAAATTTAATTCTGGTAATTGGAATCTTAAATGATAAAGATGCAAAAGGGATTCTGGGCTGTTTCCTTCCACTTGCCAGCAAGGTAATCCTCACCAGGCCTTTTAGCCCCCGCGCATCTATTCCTTTTAACCTTGCATCCCTTTTGCCGCCAGTGTTCCATTCTGACATTTTTATTATTCCTGACCCTGCAGAGGGATTGAAATATGCAGTTGATATTGCTGGAAGAAATGATTTAGTTCTTGTTACAGGTTCCCTGTACCTGGCAGGTGCAATTTTAAAAAAATAATAAAAAATGATTTTTCACTTGACATTTTAGAAATATGTGATAATATATTAATGTATGTAAGTAATATATGGAAAAAGGGGGGAGAAAAAGGTGAAGTATAGAATATCGAAAATTCTGGTTATTTTTCTTCTGATATCACCCCGGTTTGTGCTGGGTGGTTCTCTGCCCTGGAAACAGGAAGGCAAGGATTTTCTTTCAGGAACTACTCTGGATGTGGTATTTAATTCAGAAGGAAATATTACCCTGCCACCACCAGCCAGGCCAAATTTGATTCCAAACGGTTCATTTGAGAATGGGAGTGGAGTGGATGCAGAGAATTGGACCGAGGGTACTGGCTACACCAGAGATTCAACATATGCACACAGTGGTGGATGGGCAATGAAATTTGTGTCTTCAGGTCCAGGGCCATGGGCATGTAATAATTCTTCTGTCAGCGTAACAGTTGGTCATACGTACAGGTTATCAGCCTGGTTTTATGTTACTGAGCACTCAGCTGGAAGCTGGACATTTCTGGACCTCAACGATGTATCAGGAGACCCAGAGATTTATGCCAACACTATTGGCTCATGGCACTATGTTTCAAATACATGGGTTGCGACAACCGGTTCAGTAAATCCACGCATTGCTGCGCATGCAGGGACTGGTATTATAAGCTGGGTTGACGATGTGCGTTTTGAAGACCTTAATAGTGCAGAAGTTCCATATACCTGCGGGATATATACTTCTCAGGGTTACGAGTGCGATACACCCACTACTTTTGGAACCATATCCTGGGTTGCGGATATCCCGGAGGGGTGTTCAATTACACTCCTGACTTCAACTGCTTCTACACTCAGCGGCCTGGGAGCAACGTTTGAAACATCTACAACCACAACTTCCAGTACCGGAGAAGCTGAAATTATGAGCCCACCAAATAAATATATTCAGTTCAGGGCAATCCTCAGAAGTTCTGGTGTAGCAACCCCCGTACTCAAAAAAGTAGTAATTAAGCCTGCTGTAAAGGCTATAAGCACATCCCCTTCATTTATGCCTGTTATAAAACCAAAGGACATTCCAAATTTCAGGATATATTTTAATATCCCTATGAGTACTGCTGACACCCCTGTTATTACTATAGTTCCTCAAACAGGCACTCCTGTTACACTTCCTCCAGCAGGAACCTGGGAGGACAGCAAAACCTTTGTGACCGCGAATAATACCCAAACCCTTGCAGGCGCAGGCGGTGGGTATGCTACAGTGAATATTTCAGGTGCAAAGACTGCTACAAACGGTTTTGACCTGTATCATTCTTTCCCGGGTTTTATTCTCATAGACTCTGAGGAAATAGTCTCACTTGAGAAGCTCAGTTTCTTTCCTGATCCTTTTTCACCGAATGGAGATGGAAGAAATGATAATACAAAACTGAGTTTTTCTGCTGGCTCGGAGCCTGTGGATGTGTCCTGCAGGATTTATGACCTGAAAGGAAGGTTAATCAAAACTATTTATGAACAGCAGGGAGTGATGGGTAACCAGATAGCATCCTGGGATGGCACAGATGAAAACAATAAAATCTGTCCTGTTGGTATATACCTCTTTCAGCTTAAGAAGGGAACCCAAACACAGAATGGAACTGTAGTGCTTACCAAATGAAATTTTAATTTAATGAGGGGGAATGATGAAAAAAATACTCAGTTTAATTATTATTGCAGGCTTTCTCGTTGGTGTTTACAGCACGGGAGAAGCCCAGGAATGGAAGAGACCAAAAGCACCTGAGAAGCGCAATTACTATGACCTGTTCGGAGAATCTCTTCAGGCAAGACTGTGGTCACTGGGGCTGGTGGATATAAATGGGCTTACGGGTGGGAGTTCTGTGCTGCGTCAGGAGGCATGGGGCTTTATTACTGACCAGGGCTACAATGTAACCTATTCGGATAAATACAAGAAAATATCTGCAACCTTTAAACTCGGGTATTACTACTGGGGTATTGTGGGTCTGCCATATTTCTGTACCGAATTATTTGATGTTAACATTACTCCCTATACTTTCCAGAAGATCTGGGTTCCTGGAATGATAGGTACTCTTAAAACTCCCCAGCACAACGGAACACTTTTCTTTGCAAGAACCTCCAATATGACCCCGGGTGCTTCTGAATCTGCCTCTTCCACTTATCTTTTGCTCCTGAGAGATGAATTTCCTGTAAAAATAGATGAGATAAACCTGAAAGTGGGTGGCACCTATATGCATCACTGGAAGGACACCCACAGGATAGATGAGATGGATTACAGGGGCAATATTGCCAATGCCCCTCCAAATACTGTTACTCTGCGCTTCAGCGATGATTCACCGGAAGATGGAGGGGGCGCGGCACTTTATGACTTCTGGTATTCTATAGATGGAGGTGATTATGTGCATGTTCCTCCACCTGCTCCGCCAATGGAAGCAAACGGGGCTTCTGCTTTTGAATGGCCTACCGGCGGAATTTCTGTTCCTTCTGGTGCAAAGAGCGTGAAGGTTAAGTTCTTGATTGCTGGCGACTATAAAGTTGAGATTAAATCAGACCAGGTTGCGTATGCTACAATTCTTCGTGCTCCTGGAAATCCAAAGGATATTAATGAGAAAAAGGAAATTACCTACTCCTATGGGCTTCCAAGTGCAAGCGATGTGTTTGGCATTACTGCAAAGGGGACAGTATATGGTGTGAATGTGGAAATGGAATGCAACTTCAACAATCAGTACAGGAAATATCCAGTCACTGGTGGAGAAAGGGATTTTGATATGTTTCCTGTTGCATATGTAAAGGCTGAGAGAAAGATAGACTTTACAGGGCTAAAGTTCATAGATGATAAACTTGTTGTTGGTGGGGATTATTTCTACACGCATCCCAGCTACCTTTCTCCCAACTGGGGTGCTTCCACTTTTGAGAGCTATAAATATGTGGATGATAATGACGACTATGACTGGTATGTGGATAAAGAAGGAAAGGGAATCGGCGGAGTTTCCTGCAATCCTGTTCCACAGTACCATATGGCTTATGACAGGGATTCCTATGGGGATGCTGATTGGGAGCAGGATTTCTTTCTGTTCAATACTGACCCTCCAAGGTTCTGGGTCGGGATTGACCGCAATAACAATATCATTGCAGATGTATATGAGGACGACAATTATCCTGATTATCCCTACAAACTGGACAGGCATGGCTATGGAATCTACGCCACCTATCCTTTATTAAAAGATATTGAAATCAGGGGTGGATATGATGATTTTGGAGAGGCATTCGGAACAAGGAAGACCGTGAATATTTATCTTCAAACCCAGTATAAGACAAAGATTTCTGATTTTGGAGATATTACACTCTGGCATACAATAAAAAGAGCATGGGATGACATCCCGGATGACCTTGTAGAGTTGAAGTCCAAGGATAGTCCAAACGAAACCTTTATGGGAAGCGACCCACTTGCATTCCAGGACAGCCTTTACAACGCCTTTTATGTGGAAAGCAAATACACAGGATTCAAGGGCCTGACAGTTTCAAATAAATTCAAATTTGAAAATAACTATCAATATGCTGACGCAAGAAATGTGAGATGGGCAGGATTTATTACGAATGCTGTATATGCATACCAGCCTACAAAGCTTTTTACACTTGCTCCTCAGTGGAAGTGCTGGACAGAAAAGGGCTTGAGTTTTCCGGAGTATTCTCTGTATGCTTCTGACAGGCAGGTGAATGCATTCCTGCTGAAGGCAATATATAAACTGTTTGACAAAACCACAGTTACAGCCGGGATACAGTATAAACTGGTCCGTCTACCCCTGGACACAGCAAACGAATACAACAAATTGAGCTTTGCAGCACAGCTTGTTTCAAAGGCAGGTTCATATCCGCTGGTGTTGGGTTATCTCAGGAACCTGAGCTATTTTATAAATGACCCTTCAAGAAATTCAAAGGATGAGACAATCTTTTTAAAGATATATTCTGTTAGATAAAATAATAGAGTGGGGTTTTCAGGACCGTAAAAACACGAAGATTCCACTCATAAAAGGGGTTGAAGATGCACAAGAAAAAAATCTGGATTTGTAGCTGGAAAGTTCTGTTAGTTTTTCTGGTGTGTGGAGTGTGGATAATATCTGGTGGTGTTTGCAGGGCTGCATTTGAAGAGTTGATTACCACAGGTGCACGTGCACAGGGAATGGGAGAGGCATTCTGTGGCATTGGTGGGGATGTAAGTGGAATACTCATTAACCCTGCCGGAATAGGAATCCTTGATAAGATACAGGTTTCCTTCACAGGTTCTTTTCCATTTCTTGGTATGTTAGAAAATGATTTACTTATGAATCACTTCGCTGCATTTGCAACTCCTGTGATGAAAGGACATACTGTTGGTGGAGGAATAAACTATTTTAAGGCAAATAAATATAATGAAATGGTCTTCTTTGGAACATATGCCTATAAACTTTTTGAGGATTTGACGGTTGCAGGAACCCTCAAATATCTCTCCTGGGACAGTGCAGAGAGTAAGTTCTATTCCGGTGGCGTGCTGGATATGGAAGATCTGAGATGGGATGGAATAAGCGTGGATGCAGGATTGTTTTATAAGCCAGGCGAGAATGTAGGCCTGGGCCTTGTAGTCACTGATATCAATCAGCCAAACATAGTTTCTACAGGTTCTGTAGGAAGGTGCACAGATCCGCTTCCACTCGGGCTACGTGCTGGCGCAAGTTTCTCGGTTTTTGATTTCATAGTCGATTTTGACTACATCTATAAATATTATCAGCTGAGGGATATGGCATATTCCACGATCTGTCTTGGAATGGAGAGGGACCTGAAAGAGATTGTGGGCCTGCCAATTCTTGTGCGCGGAGGGGTAACATTCCTGGATATGGCAAAGGGAACGAATGTAAGTGTTGGAGGAAGTTATAGACAGACAGAAGGGTTTGCCTATCAGATAGACTATGCCATGAATATATATTTAATGGACGCAGTTCTTCTTACCCACAGGTTCTCCTTCTCCACAACGCTTGAGACATTTGAGGAGATGGCAAAAAGAGCAGCTGAAGAGAGAAAGAGGAAGGCAGAAGAAGAAAGGGCAAGGCTGGAGGAAGAGGCAAGAAAGAAAGCAGAGGCAGAAGCAAGAAGGAAGGAACTGGAAGAGGAGAAAAAGAGGAAGGAAGAGGAAGAGGCAAGAAGGATTCTTGAAGAGAAAATGAAGAAAGAGGAGGAAGAGAAATTAAAAGCCCAGGAGGCTGAGCGCCTGCGCCTTGAAGCAGAAAAGATTGCAAAGGAAGCTGAACTTGCTGCTGCAACAAAGGACGCAGAGAGATTAAAGGCTGAGGCAGAGAGATTAAAGGCAGAAGCAGAAAAGGCAAAGGCAGAAGCAGAAAAGGCAAAGGCAGAAGCTGAGGCAGCAGCAGAAAAGGAAAGACAGGCAAGGCTTGAGGCAGAAGCAAAGGTTAGTGAACTGAAGGCAAAGCTGGATGCCTTGAGCAGGGAAAGGCCAAAAGAGGTGACAATAAGGGAAACCACCAGGGGGCTGAGTGTGAATCTTGCTGCAGCAGCACTTTTTGCCACAGGAAAGTCTGTGCTCAGTCCTGCAGCCAGGCCCCTGTTAGACAGGATAACAGAAGTGATAAACGCCTGCCCTGAAAATTATATAAGTGTGGAAGGACATACTGATTCAATAGGTAGCCGGGATGCAAACATAAAACTTTCCACAGCCAGGGCTGAGGCAGTTGCAAAATATCTCATTGAAAAAGGCGTTGCAATGGAGCGCATATCAAGTGCTGGCTATGGTCCTGACAGGCCCATTGCATCAAATGCCACAAAGGAAGGCAGGGAGCAGAACCGCCGCATTGAAATTATAATTTTGAAGTAGGGCAAACTTTTAATGCGCAGAGTTTTATTGTTCTTTCTCTTAAGTTTTTTCACAGGAGTTTCTTTTGTTTCTCCTCAGGAAACATTACATCTTCCAAATATAATAATAACAAATTTTATAGATGAAAGTGGCTACAGCGGTGACTGGGATCTGGAAAATGAAATTCCCGGCCTTATAACCGAAGCCATTGTCAGAAAGTACCAGGAGATTCCAGTGTGGAGAAAGAGGTCCTGGAGGGACAATGCTGAGGATGTACAGAGGAAATTCCCGGGCTTCTTTATAATCACAGGACGGATTACAAGTTTTGGCTATATGGATAATTCTGCAGTGTTCTGGCCATTTGCATATACAAGCATAAAGGCAAGTGTTGAGATTCAACTGGAGATTATATCAGGGGGCAAGATTTATACCGAAATCTGTACAGGAGAAGAAGGCAAGGACGAATTTAAGTTTCAGCTATATGCCCCTGAAGAACAGAAAGAAAAGGATGATCTTGCCGGTGTAAAGTTCGGGGATGCTGCTTTCTGGAATTCATTGCCGGGCAGGGCAGTTCAAAAGGCAATTGATGAATGTATGCGCAAGATTGAGCAGCATTTTCCAGAGGAGTGAAGAGAAAAGATATAAATGACACAACTACAAGATAGTTGTAGTTGTCAGGTTTTATCTGAACTTTTTCAAAGGCAGAGAAAGAAATATTTAAGAATCTATGTGATATTTAAGGGTCCCTCTTGCTTGCTGTGAGGAGCAAGAGGGATTTTTTTATTGATTTTTTTAAATTTTTATGGTATAATATATAATAGAGTATAATATTAAATGTGATAGTCTATTCTTGAGGGGGTGGTTTTATGTTCGGGAGATTTACAGAAAGGGCAAGCCGCGCCCTCCTTCTAGCTCAGGAAGAAGCACGCAGGCTTAATCACGATTATGTGGGAACAGAACATATTCTTCTGGGTCTTGTGCGCCTGGGTGAAGGAGTGGCTGCTGATGTTCTTCAGAACTTAGGAATTGACCTTGAAAGGGTCAGGATTGAGGTGGAGAAACTGGTGGGCAAGGGTCGCTCTATGTTAGTGCTGGGAGAAATTCCTTTTACTCCAAGAGCCAAGAAGGTGCTGGAACTCGCAATGGAGGAAGCGCAGGCATTGAAGCACAATTATATGGGAACAGAACACTTACTCTTAGGCCTGATAAGAGAAGAGGAGGGAATAGCTGCGAGGGTTCTACAGAATCTTGGTGCAGACCTGGAAAAGATTCGCGAGGCAGTCATTTCTCAGCTGGAGGGAATGGGTGTGGATTCCACTGCAGGGATGAAGAAGAAAAGCAGGACCCCGACCATTGATGCATTTGGTCGGGACCTCACCGAGCTTGCACTTAAAGGCAAGCTGGATCCTGTGATTGACAGGAATGACGAGATAGAGAGGATTACCCAGATACTCTCAAGGCGCACAAAGAATAATCCTGTTTTGATAGGAGACCCTGGTGTTGGAAAGACAGCGATTGTGGAAGGACTTGCCCAGAGGATAGTATCCAGGAATGTCCCCGAGGTATTACTTGATAAAAGGGTGATATGTCTGGACCTGCCTGCACTTGTGGCTGGAACTAAATACAGGGGAGAATTTGAGGAGCGTTTGAAGAGGGTAGTGGATGAAATAAAGAGAGCCAACAACATCATTGTTTTCATAGATGAGATTCATACCCTTGTAGGCGCAGGAGCAGCAGAAGGCGCAATAGATGCTGCCAGTATTTTAAAACCTGCGCTTGCCAGGGGTGAGATTCAATGTATTGGTTCCACCACCCTTGATGATTACAGAAAATATGTTGAGCGCGATGCCGCACTGGAGAGAAGATTCCAGACAGTGATGGTTAAGGAACCCAGCGTGCAGGAGACAGTTGAAATCCTGAAAGGACTGCGCGATAAATATGAGGCACACCATCGGGTAAAGATTACTGACAGGGCTCTGGAAGCAGCAGCAGAACTGAGCCATAGATATATCTCTGACAGATTCCTTCCGGACAAGGCGATAGATCTTATAGATGAGGCAGGTTCCAGGGCAAGGCTTAGAACAACAACACGTCCACCCGATATTAAGAGTATGGAATCTGAGCTTGAAGAGGTTACAAAGGAAAAAGAATCCGCTATAAAGAATCAGGAATTTGAGAAGGCAGCAAACCTCAGGGATAAAGAGAAAAAGCTAAAGGATAGGCTTGAAGCCACCAAAAAGGAGTGGGAGAAACGCAGGTTTGAAAATGGAGAAGCTGTTGTGGATGAAGAGGATATTGCATACATAGTTTCTAAGTGGACAGGGATTCCGATAATTAAGCTTACCCAGAAGGAACAGGAAAAACTGTTGCATATGGAAGAAGAACTTCAGAAGAGCGTTGTGGGTCAGAAAGAGGCAATAGCAGCAATAAGCAGGGCAATGCGCCGGGCAAGGACAGGGCTGAAAGATGCACGCAGGCCTACAGGTTCTTTCCTGTTCCTTGGACCGACAGGGGTTGGAAAAACAAAATTAGCCAGGAGCCTTGCTGGATTCCTGTTTGGAGATGAAGATGCGCTTATCCGCATTGATATGTCAGAATTTATGGAGAAATTTGCTGTTTCCCGGCTCATAGGGGCTCCTCCAGGATATGTAGGATATGATGAAGGAGGGGTATTGACTGAGGCAGTGAGACGAAAGCCTTATTCGGTAGTGCTCCTGGACGAAATAGAAAAAGCACATCCAGATGTTTTTAATATTCTCCTTCAGATACTTGACGATGGAAGACTCACAGACAATCTGGGACATACTGTTGATTTCCGCAATACAGTTGTAATTATGACTGCAAACATAGGAGCCAGGGAAATTGTGAAGGGGAAAACATCTATGGGTTTTCAGGCAGGGGAGGATAAGGAAGGGACATATCAGGAAATGAAGGAGAAAGTTATGTCAGAGGTTAAAAGGACATTCAATCCTGAATTTCTGAATCGCCTTGACGAAATAGTCGTTTTTCATCCACTTGGAAGAGAGGAGATATTGAAAATAACTGATTTAATGTTGAAGGAAATAAACGAAGGATTGAATCAGAAAGGTATAACCCTTATAGTGGATGATGAGGCAAAAGAACTGCTTGCAAAAGCGGGTTATGACCCATCTTTTGGTGCCCGTCCCCTGCGCAGAACAATACAGAAGATGTTAGAAGACCCACTCGCGATTGAAATGCTAAAAGGTAGATTCAAAAGTGGTGAAATCTTTGTCAGGGTTAAGGAAGGCTCTATTGTATTTGAGGATGCAGTGCCAGCGCAGAGATAAAACAGGTGTGTGTAAGAAACTGATTATTCTTCTTTCTATGTCCTGTTTGTTCGTATGTGCCAGTGCGAGAGGTTTACATTTTTCTTATGGTCAGGATATGGATGAGGAAGAGGAGTATCGCCTGGCCTGTGGAATTTATGAACAGGGTCTTTATGAGCTTGCAATTACACGCCTGCTGTCCTTTAAGGATTCGCATCCAGCAAGTTCCAGAATTAATGATGTGGAATTTCTATTAGGGGAATGCGCCTTTCAGCTATCCAGATTCAAACAGGCCCTGGAACATTATGAAAGGGTGAGTAAAAAAGAATATGAAGAAATTCTGTGTGTACGCACAGGGCAGATTTACTTCTATGAGGGCGAATATGACAGGGCTATTCAAAAATTTCAGAGAGTCATTTCAGATTTTCCAAAATCTAAATGGGCAGATACAGCATTGTATTTCCTGGGCGAATCTTATTTTAAAAAGGGCGATTGCCTTTCTGCAATAGATGTGTACAAAGTATTTCTAAGGGAATACCCTGACTCATCCTATCTGGACCAGTGCTATTATTCACTTGCCTACTGCTATTATAAAAAGAATGATTTTGTAAATGCAATTCTAAATCTGGATAAGGTTCTAAAGGATTTTCCTTCTTCCAGTATTATTCCTGAAGTAAAGATATTGAAGGGACAGATTCTGGCTGAAACAGGAGATTATGCGGGGGCGCTTGAAGCCTATAAAAAGGTACTTTCAGAGCTTTCTTCAGGAGAGAGCGGAAGGGATTTTGTCCTTTTTCAGGCTGGAACAGCATATTTCAATCTCAATAATTATACGGATGCAGAGACAAGTTTCCAGATTCTGGTAAGTGAATATCCCCGGAGTAAATTTGTTCCCTGGGCAAGAAAGGGGATAGCTGATTGTCTCTATAAACGGGGAGATTTTCAGCAGGCACTGCAGACCTATAAAAAGCTCCTTGCAGATTTTCCCGGACATGAGATTGTTCCTGAACTCAAATACTGGATTGCAAATACACTGTGGAAAACAGGGAATATAGAAGATGCAATCTCGGGCTTCAGGAATTTTATTGATGAATACAGGGGAAAAGGGATAAGGGATGAACTTGTGCTTGATTCCTGGATTCAGATCGGTGAGATTCTTTATGCAAAAGGTGATTTCTCAGGTGCCAGGGATGCCTTCGCTGAAGCAATTTCTGCACCTGCCCGGTTTGGCAATCTTCGCAGGTATGCAATAATAAGAACCGCAGATTGTTTCCTGGCTGAAAAAAAATATGAAAGGGCTGTTGAGTATTACAGGAGGGCACAGGAAGAGACGGCAGGTGAATCAGAACAGATTCGGGTTAAATTCCAGATTGCCTACTCTTATTATAAACAGAATGATTTTGGCAGGGCAATCCCTCTATTTCAGGATATCCTTCTAAAGGAAAGTTCCATCCCTGCTGAGAAGAGAGAGGATATAATCTCTAATACCCTTTACTGGCTGGGATGGGCATATTTCAAACAGGGAAAATTTAAAGAAGCATCCGAAGCATATAAGAAACTGGTGGAAAAATATCCTTCAAGCAACTGGTACATAGATGCCCTTTACAGACTGGGTGATTCACTTTACAATATGGGCAGCTATGCCCAGGCAAGAAAGGCTTACGAGCAGGTATTTTCATCAGGGAATCTGGAACCCGAATCCCTTTATGCCATAGCCTGCAGCTATTATCTTGAAGGCAAAACAGAAGATGCAATGAAAACATACAGGGTAGTTTTTGAGAAATATCCACAGCACGAGCTTGCAATTGAATCGGCTTTTAAAATAGCTGAATTTGAAAATCAATCCGGCAGAGTGGAAGAGGCTATTTCATTTTACAGGTTCATAATCGCCAACTCTGGAGGTGGCAGTATCTGTGCCCGCGCCCAGATGGGTATAGGAGATGCACTTTTCAAAAGTGGAAAATACAGAGAAGCAATTACAGCCTACAGGGAGCTGACTGAGAAGTATCCTGCGGAAGAGCGTCTGAAAATAGAATCTGAATTCAAAATTGGAAATTGTTATTTTCAGCTCGGGGAGAATGCAAAGGCACTGGAGGCTTATCTGGCATTTATTCAGAAATATCAGTCAAGTGATTTTATCTCTGAAGTGAACTACAGGGTCGGGTTTATATATTTTAATGATAATAAATTTGAAAAGGCACTTCCATATTTCCAGAAGTCGGCATCCCTTTCATCCAGGTCCAGTGAAATGGGTGCTATTTCTCAGGTCCGGGTAGGGGATTGTCTTTTTAACCTTGGTAAATATGAGGATGCTACAGCAGAATATGTGAAGGTGCTTGTTCTCTATCCTGCAGCAACCAGATTCCATCCTGAGTCACAGTACAAGATAGGGGTATCTCTGTTAATGAGTGGAAAGATAAAAGAGGCAAAGGAGTCCTTTCAGAGGGTAATTGAAAAATATCCTGCAAGCACCTGGGCCAAAGATGCAAAAGAAGAACTCAATAAATTACAGCAGTAGAGAGGGCAATATTAAAAACTTTAAAAAACTTTCCATTTTTTATCTTTCTTTTATTTTTTACCTTTTACCTTTTATTGTTTTTAGCCAGGAGCCCATTATCCTTCCGCCTGTTACCATTACCGGACAGGATAAATCAACAGATTTGTTTGAAAGGGTAGAGAGAAGTCCAGGACCTGCTTTAAAAGAGGAGCTGCCAAAGGGTTCTGGGCTGAAGGGTACCCGGCCCAGTCCCTCGCTCTTTTCAGTCGGTTTATTTGCAGGTGGCTATGACTACCTTGAGTGGAAGGTTATGGGTGGAAAAGAGACAGGCTTAAATTTCTTGCTTTTCCTTAATAGAATTAAGACAGGTAATTACGGCATCCCGGGAAAACTCCAGCGCTACAGCAAGGACAACTTCAATATAGATTTTTCTTTTCCATTTCTTAACAATCACTGCCTGTTTTCTTCATTGAGATATTATGAAAGGGACGAATTTATTACACATTCTATTTTCGGGGGGAACACCCTTGAGCATCATCCCAGGAAAATAGGAATTGGTGCTGGCTGGAGGGGAAGGATAGGAAATCTAAATCTTGTGATTGGCCCGGAGTATTCTTATACGGTCCTGGATGATAAAAGATTTGATGTTGACACTGATATAATTGCTGCAGAGGAATTCAAGGGGGGTATAAAGGCTGGAGTTAATACCCAGCTCTTTGAACATTTTCTCTCAGGTGAAATCTATTATGAAAATGAGAATAGAAAAAATTTATCCCAGCCAGGAAACAACTTTACAGTTTACATAGGAGATATCTTCAGGATTGCAAGGATTCCCTCCTGGAAGTTTAAGTGTGGCGCAAGGTATTTCTATTTATACAGATTCAATCCAGAGTTCAATTTTGAAATAGATATTTGTTCCGAAACAAAAAACGGTATAGCCTTCAATGCAAATTTAAAACGGGAGAGCGTTCTACCTGACTGTTCAATGTTTCTGGAAAATTATGTTAAGTTCGCTCCTGATCTGAAAGTGCAGAATTCCTGGATTGCAGACCTCGGAGCAAAAGGAAGACTTGCTGCCATAGAAGGAAATCTCAGAGGTCTATGGAATGCAGGTATTTTGCTTAAGACATCTACAAATTTTATTGCGTATGGAGATACGGATTCCAGATGGCAACCCTTTCCCATCCCGATAGTCAATCAATTCGGGCCTTATGCATCAGTGGAGTTAAGGTATCCATTTTTGAGCGGGGAAATTGCCGGAAAATTCGAGCTGGTGCACAGGGAAGCTACGACCCTGGATACATCCAGGATTCCACATTTTCCAAAGGATGAGATTGCAGCAAAGATTGGTTATGATATGGAAAATTTTAAAATCTTCTTAACAGGAAATTACAGGGGTGGCGTATATTCTGATACATCTGTAAATGCAAGGGAGATTCCGGGATATTTTATAACAAACCTAAGTGTTTCATTTGATATCAAAAAAGGGATTCGCTTACTTGTAGAAGGCGAAAATTTATTTGATGTTCCCTATGAAATTTTAAGCTATTATCCTGTGAAGGGCAGGAATTTCAGGGGTGGCGTTGAGATAAAGTTTTAAAATTCGGGCTTTTCTCCAATTTGTGTTAAATAATAGAATATGAAATCCTTGTTAATTTAAACAGCCATGTATCATAAACCTCTTATTTAACAAGCATTAAAACAGAAGTAGTGCCTAATATATTAGGTATTCACATGCATTTCCCATATATTAGTATTTATTCTATCTTACTACACTTTTTGGAGAAGAGCCTAAAATTTAAAATAAATAATGTTTGCAAAGGTAGTGTAAAATTAATTGTGTAAATTTTAAAAACTCTTGACAAAAAAGAAAAAAGGCGTATACTCTTCCTTAAGGAACAAAAATAACTCCTGATAAAGGAGAAAGGAGGAGCAACGCCTATGAGTATTATAGCACAGAAAGAGCAGAATGTCAAGTCTAAGGCATTCGGGAAAGTGGAAAAGGTTTTGGAACACACTGCACGAGAAGAGTTCTTTGAATCTCTGGCAGAGAGGATGCGTGAGTTCACCAGGCTTGTGCTGGAATTGACCGTTGAGGAGGAGCTCACCCAGTTCTTGGGATATATTCCCTACCAGAGGGTCCCGAAGAAGGATAATGCCCGCAATGGCTACTATAGACATAGCCTTGCCACTCGGATGGGACTGCTTGAAAATCTTAGGGTAGCCAGGGATAGAAACGGCGAATTTAGGCCCGTAGCCATTCCCAGGTATGCACGCAAGGAACAGTGGATAAACCAGCGTATCTTTGAAATGTTTGTGGCAGGCGCATCCACAAGAAAGATGAAGCGCCTGACCAAGAAGCTCTTTGGCAAAGGTTATTCTGCTGGTGCTGTTTCTGACATCAACAAGCAGCTCACTGAACAAGTCAGGGAATGGATGAAGGGACCCATCACAGATGAAATAGTCTACCTTTTCATTGACGGACTGAATATCCCTGTTAGAAGAAGAACTGTGGGTCTGGAATCCCTGCTTTCCGCTGTGGGCATCACAAAAGAAGGAAAAAGAGTTCTCCTTGCCATGCAACTGGGAGACAGGGAGAAAGCAGGAGTATGGAAGGAGTTCTTCAAGGACTTGAAAGTCAGGGGATTTAAGAGTGAAAGCCTGCGTCTTGGAATCATGGACGGACTTCCCGGGCTTGAAGAAGCCTTTGCAAGCGAATTCCCCAATGCAAAGATTCAACGCTGTGTAGTTCATAAGCTTAGAAACATCTCCTGTAAGGTTCCCGGGTACCCGCTTTAGCGGGTGTGCCGCAGGAAGAGGTGATGCACGCCTGCAAGAAAATATTTAATGCCAGGGACGCAAACGAAGCAAGGCAGAGATTCATAGAGTGGAAAGAGACATACAAACACCTTGTTCCTCAAGCAGTTGAGTGCCTTGAGAAAGACCTTGCTGTATGTCTTACGTTCTATTACTTTCCTGAGGAGCACTGGATAATTATACGCACAACCAACATCATTGAACGAGTATTCAGGGAATTCAGAAGACGAATAAGGCAGATGGATGCCGGGTACCCATAAAATGGGTGGGGAGAAGATAGCGCCCTGCGCATCCTTTATGCCTTAGCTACAGAAATTAATGTCCGATGGGAAGAGAGACGCATAAAAGGATTCAGAGAATTTACACAATTGACTTGACACGACCCAAAAAATTTAATCAAGGATGAAATATTTAAAATTTTGGAAAATGAAAAAAATGAAAAAATGGTCAGGGGTAGTCTAAAATATTTGAAAGAATTTCAAAGACCTGAAGAAAAAAAGAAATTGAAGGAAGAATTAAGAAAATTAAAACTATGAAAGATAACCAATTGCAAAAAATATTTGATGAGTACACCGAGGGAAAAAAGGATTAAAATGTTAACAAATAAAAGAACCTTATCCGTTTTTGCTTTCTTGTTCTTGCTATCCCTTCAATCTTTCGCTGCTTCTCCTATTAATATGGAAAAAGGCGATGTTATAGCTCAAGATCTGCCTTGGCCGGGTGGGTTGTTTGATTATCATGTGGCTATTATCTTGACTTTTTCTGGCGGTAATGCTGATGACAAATCCAATTACACAGTGGCAGAACAGTTGACTTCTGGATATAATCAGAGGACTCTTCGAGCTTTTATAGATGCAAATGGAGAAGCTGCTTATCACGGCGGAGCAACCCTGTATCTTAACGTAGGAAAACGTACTGAAATAGTGGATATGACGAGAAATAACACAGAAATAAGAAAACCATATGTGTCCAATGCTTTAATATGGATGATAGAATGGACGGATGGATGGGATGGCAATCCCGTGGATGGGATATTACAACTCGGGGAGATTAAAGGAATCCGTTGTGATGGGTGGACAGAATTGGTTTATGTTCTTAATGGAATAACTATTCAACAATCAGAAAGTGGCGGCAATATCCTTACAGATACTGATTGGTATAACAGATTGGTCATTCCTATTATTGGTCCAACTGTTCTTACGCCTAAGACACAATTTAACGCAATGTTTTCAGGTTCGGGTGTAGAGCCCAGCATTACCGTGAAGAACACGCAGGGAAATGTTGTTCCCGACGGAGGCGTAGCCGGAAAAGATGTAACTGTGGAAGTTGAGGACGGGGGCACTGGTTCAGGACTTTGCCATTTTCAAGTATTTCAAGGTGCACATGTTTCAGGAACTCCTCTTAATCAATATTGGGTGATGTCCATAAGTTCCTGTAAAAACTATATTGAAAATACTTGAAAAATATATGAAAGCATGGTATAATACCTCTTATAGAAAAACAAGAAACTAAAAAAGGAGGTATTATACCAATGAAGA
>Ga0207433_10006959_pt1 | contig 19212 bp, 34 predicted proteins | sample YelNatPaOPGAMG01_FD_187559 | JGI IMG/M metagenome (GOLD analysis project Ga0207433, IMG submission 187559) | Hot spring thermophilic microbial communities from Obsidian Pool, Yellowstone National Park, USA - OP-RAMG-01 (SPAdes) (version 3) | ecosystem: Environmental > Aquatic > Thermal springs... | reverse complement strand
TCGAAGGAGAAAGCGAATCGCACGTGGACTAGACATTGGAAGAACTGCTGGGAAGATGAGGGCTCGTGCGGAGCTTGCTGAGACTGGCGGTAAAACTTGGGAGCGGGAGTTTGCCATAGGCACAACCAACTGGCAATACTGGATGAGGATTATTCAGCCCTTCATCCAAGCGGTTGGTGTTGACCCTGACCTAACGCCTGAGCAGCGTCAAGTGGCTGTTAAGGAGACTTTCAAGCGTGTGCGTGAGGGTTTGCCGTTGTTCTTGGCTAGGTGTGCGCAGGCTGGAAGGGAGTTTGCCAAGCGTGTGATTCCAGTTGCGGTGGCTAGCCCGTATGAGGTTAGGTCGCCAGAGTTGATTGTCTAGGAGGGTTGAGGGATGGAGAAGCCCTTTGCCATGAAAAAGCTCGAAGAGGTTTTAACAGCAAGCCCTGAGCTTGCGCCTCCTGTTCGCCAAGCCTTTGAGATGCTTGCTGGAGCCACTGTCGGGCACAGGATAAGCAAGTATGGCGTCAAATATGGGCTTGTTCCAGCGTTGAAGGCAACTGGCGTTCCAGCCTTAAAGGATTATGCAGACCCAATAAGCAGAGCCGTTGTAGGCGGAGTTTCGGCTGCACTGCTCTTCGTCCTCAAAGGAAAATGGAGCAGAGTAATAACTTGGGGAGCCTTGTTCGAAAACGTTGAGGCTGCAATAAACTACATTGAAGGACTCGTGATAAAGTAGGGTTTGAAGATGAAAGGTTGGGTTGAGCGTGATGGGGCGTAAAAGAGCCATCCAGCCCTTAAAAGCCCTGTCCCCTTCCACTCTCCTTTCTCCCTTGAGTGGTCAAGGCTATTCTGAAAGTGTTTGGAAGGGTGAGCCTGTATAGGCTCCGCTCCCCAGCCCATTAGAGGATGATAACCCTATGACTAAGCGCTCCGCTGTTTTTGTCAAAGTTCCTCCAAAGCAGGTTGTTGAGACCAGCGAATACCTTGTTGAAGGTGATGGGAAGGTTAAGGCTGGCTTCAAAGACATTATAGATGCTGTTGAATACGCCACAAACCTTGTTCTGGCTGGAGAATGCAAGAAGGCTGCGGTTAGGGCGACAATAACCGTTGAGGGTTCAGAGTGAGAAAGCAGACTCATGAACGTGTTGCCCGTGAAATTGCCAGAATCCTCCACTTAGACGAGGATAAAGTGTTGTTGGGCGCTAGGCTTCCAGACTACGACAACATTGTCGGTTTTCATAGGCGCACGTTTCACAACGCTGTGGCTTTGGCTGGCTCTTCCCTTCTGAGTCCCGACGTTTTTGTTGGCTTTTTAAGCCATTTGATTTTAGACCTTTTCCCATCAAAGTTTGAGAGAGCCTTAAAGTTTCTGGAGGATTTTGAAGGGGATGTGTCCTAAGGGTTTCGGCAGGTGGAAGGAGCTTCAAGAGATTCCGACAAAAGTTAAGGTTGAAATTTCAAAGGTTGCTAGTGTTGACTTTGACGAGAGGCTCTTCTACCCATACCTCATGGAAATCAACAGAATTATCGAGCGCTTAACCTTCTTGGTTAAGATGGATGTGGATTTGATTTTAAGGCTGGCTGCAGAGCATGGCATTACGCTTTCGGCTGAGCCTAGGACATGCAGCATACCGAGGTGTGGGACATGCCTTGGAAAGTATCCATACCATTACCCATACTTCTACAGAACTGTTGACGGCGCTAAGAGGATGATTAGCACGAGGGGCTTGCACGACTTCCTAAGGGAGATTGGAATGGCTGAGGAGCAGATTGAACTCTTCGAAGGGAGGGTTAAAGCCCGCCACATCTTGATAGCCATGTTCCACAACAGCATCAGAATACTGTCAACGCTGGGCGTTTCAAAACTGAAACTTGAAGAGGCACCATTAAAGGTTGAGGTGGAAGAGGGTGGCGGTTCTTAAGAACGTGATGGCTTTCGTTTTGAAGGCTGTTTCCAACCCTAAGGTTAGGGCTTTAACCGAGCATTGTGATTACGTCATGGCATTTGTGGGTGAAGACCAGAAAACCGTCGGCGTATATATCGGTGTTGTGAAGGCTAAGGAGGGCTGTTCGAAAATCGAAGAAGCCGTTTCAACAATGAGGGATTTCGTTGAAGAGTTAGGCAACATTTTCCCAGAGGGGAGAATGGTTATGTCCCAAGACCCTGAGCCGAAGCCCGTTTTCATGCTTCCAATAAGCGTGTTGGGGGCTAAATTCAATGTCCAACAACCAGAATGAAGGCGAGAAGGAAAACAGCCTAGTTCCCAAACTTCCCAAACTACCGAATGTTGAGTTGCCGCCATCTAGCTTGCCAAATGTTAGACCGCAGGTTAAGCAGGGAGTAGATAGGCTCATACCAAGCCTAACAAATGATGAGCTTCACTATGTTGTTCAACTTGTTTCCAGCGTGGTTCAACAGCGCCTAGCCCAGAGGAAGCCTTCAGAGCCTGTTGACCCAGTTCTCCAAGATGTTTTAGACGATATAAAACTTGCAGAAATGTATGTTACGCAAGGCTATACCGTAGAGTATCCGCCTAAAAGGCTTGTCCCAGTTGAGGAAGGTGAAGGCGGGGCAGGCGATATAATAGAGCTTATTTTTGAACGTTTAGACCCGCTTTTCAAAAGCGACAAGGTTCAAGATGGGCTTGCCAGACTCCTCAACGCTTTGGCTGAAAAGTTGGAGGGGAAGAAGTGATGGCTGAAGAGGAGATTCCACTTGTTAGACCGCCGTTAACACTTGAGGCTGCAATAGACGAGATTGATAGGCTTTGGGATAAGGTTACCGAGCTTCAGGACATAGCGAGGGACTTGACGGATAGAATGACGGATTTTGAGCACTTCTTGGCTAGGCTTGCTCTGCCAACAGCCGAAGTTACCCTCCCAAGAGAGGAGCTTGAACGTTTAATTCCACCCATAGTTCGTGGGAGCCGATGGGTTCTAGAAATTTTCCCAGAAGAAATTGAAGAGTGGCGGAAAGCCCTTCGAACAATACCATTAGAAGGGTTAACTGAAACTGAGAGGTCTTTCCTAAGAAATCTAGACTATTACATTGTTAGCGAGAGAAAGATAACGCTTCCCCAGTTGGCTTGGCTTAAACGCATACAGGCTAAGGCTGGCGGGATAGTTCCAGCCATACCCCTAATTGAACGTGGCTCAGAACACCATTCCAACCCCAATCCTAAACTATGCCCCATCTGCCATTATCCACTGCCAGAGGGAGCCGAGAAATGCCCAAGATGCCTAACGCCAGTTAAACATCAAACCCAACGTAGGCTAGGAGCGCCTAAAACAGATATTGAAAGGATAATGAGCCATTATGGGTTAAGCAGGGAGAAGGCGGAAGCCCTAATTGAGGATGTTATGAAAGTTTACAAAGTCTCAAGGGAGGAGGCAATTAAATCGCTGCTCCCGCCGAGAGGGGCAAAAATTCAAGGTTCAAGCTCTAACCCTTCACCTCAAGCAAAATGGAGAGTTTACTATCGCCCCCCATGGTCAACAGAGTGGTTTTCTTGGGATTTCACACGTTATGACCTTGCCAAAGCCATGAAAGCCCGTTTTGAAAGGCTGGGCTATGAAACTCGCCCAATAATGCCTCTGAGGAGGTGAAATGGGATGGCTGAAGTTGTTAGGGAGTTGGTGTTTGCTGGTCTGGGTGCAGGCGCCTCTTACATAGGCTCCGCAGCCCATACAGACAGCGTTATGGAAGATGAACGTTGTAAGAGGCATATCGCCACACCGCCTTTTAGACGTGCAGACCATCCAGTTCCAGCAGGCTCAACAAGCATAAACGTGAAGTTTCCGTTCACGCTCCCCCCAGAAGCCAAATACGGAGTGCTTGTCACACCTCACTGGAACACGACAGTGTGGGTTACAGACAAAACTGGAGACGGCTTCAAAATAAACTTTGGAACAGCGCCAACAGCCGACTCACATGTTGACTGGCTTGTATTCCACACACCGCCAAAGGAGCTTATAGACGAATACTCTGCAAGAATCGAGGCAATAAAGAAGAAAATGACCTCGCTGGTTGAAAAGGAGTTTGAAAGGGTGTAATGGCATGACCTTTGTGAAGTCTAAACTCCCCTTTTGTAGTGTTTGTAGGCGGAATGTTCCTCAACTAATTGAGGAGAACGAGTTAAGCATCCTCTACTATTGTGAAGGATGCGGAAACTTCCTATTAAAATGGAAGGTGAACATGTTTGACAGACAAAAACGAGAAGAAAGACCCGCCTGAAGCCTTACCAACAGAGTTCACACTTCAAGGCATACTAAACTGGATAGTGCAGAACTGGTGGCTAGTCCTCATCATAATCCTCCTAATCATCATAATAATACTCATAGTTGTCAGAACAAGACACTCGCCGAAAAGGCGGACTCCACGCTACATATACTACTATTAAGAAGTGAGAAGCCATGTTAAGGAATAAAGTGTTGAACCTCAAAGACCCGCCAGAAAAGTTAGGCGACATGCTCGTAAACGCCATAATAATGGCTGGCTTAGGCTTTTTCGGAACGCTAATAGGCTTAGGCTCAACAGGCTTAACATCTGATTTGCGGGCAGGCTTAATAACCGCAGGCGTAAACGCAGGCTTCCAATTCTTCATGACCCTAGCCATTCAGCGGGGTTTAGTTAAAAAAGAAGAGGAAGGCGAGGCGGGAAAAAGCGCTGTGGCGCTTCCAGAAGCCTCCAACTATAAGGAGTGATGCAGAATGGAGAAGCATAGGATAAACGTGAAAGAGTATCTCCTACAAAGGCTGAACAGCATAAGAAGGGCTGAAGAGCTAGGCATAAAAGACAGATTCTTGGAAGGCGAAAAACACGCCCTAGAAACCCTATACAACCTACTATACGGAAGGTGAAGCCTAAATGGGTTTGACTAAAATTTTAGCCCTGCTTAAACCCAAGCCAAAGCCAAGACCAATATACGTTGATAACGTGATAGTAGGCTATGATGATGGCTTGCCAAACAGCGTGAAGATAGACCGAATAAAGCTAATGGAGGGGTTAATGGGCAGACCAGTGAACAGCACGTGGTATGATTCACTGTTAGGTTTAGGTCTTCGGTTAGCGTCATATTACCCCGACATTGACTATGAATGGGCGGATATTGGTCTGGTAGCTACTTACACGGCATGTGTTGGCGTTTCCACTGGTGGCGCGTACCAACAGATAAGAAGTAGGCGTAATAAAAAATTTGGCTGGGTGATGACTTGCTATTGGGCAGAAATTGCTCAAGCAAGGGCGACTTCGGATGTAGGTTTGTGGAAAGTTGTGGCTGGAACGTCTACGCAATTGGGGACTGAGGCTGTTGACTTAGCTGCTGATAAAGAAAACTGGATACTTTTACAAGCATCTGGGACAACTGTGAAAATTGCAAGAGGAACTGGGCTTTGGGTATTTAACCCAGACGAATCAGTTCCATCAGAGGATTTCAAAATAACCGTTACGGATACGTCAATATCAAGTGGTATGGTGAACATTTGCGCAACCACCAATAGATATACGCCATCTACGTATTGGGGTGAAGTATCGTACTGGGAACACTCTTGGACTCCTATCGGACATGCTAAACGGCACATAAGACCGCCATCCTCGCCATCCCCCGAGCCTTTAGCATATTTTGAAGTGCCAGTGGAGTTTTTTGACTTACCAGAATTTAATGAGGACGGTACGGTTAACATAACCAGACAGTTCTACGGTGTAAAAATGCCAGAGGAAATCGTTACGATGGAAAAGCCAGTTTCACAATGGATTCAGCGTAAGGTTGAAGTTTTGAGGCGTAAAGGCTGGAGCGACGAGGAGATTAAAGCGTTTATGCCTGAGGCTTTTCCAGTTGAGCGCATAAACCGTTTAGCCGTAACATGGTCTGCGCTTATACCCACAGATAGTAAGGGTAAGCCGACAAGCAACACAGCCTTGGTTAGAGTTTTCCACTCTTCCCCTGAGTATGTGCATCCAATTGAGAAGCGTATTCAAGCCATTAAAGAGATGCGTGGCGTCCGCCAGTTAAGCCGAGAAGAAGCCATAAGCCTAGCCCTAAAAATGGATGACAAACTCCACATCCACGACCTTGTTCCATGCACAAAACATGACCTTGGCGGAAAATGCTTCCAAGAATATCGAGACTGGCGCATATACACAGTAGGCGACAAGCCTGAATTTGCAGACACGGACATAAGAAAACGCTACGTTAAAGAGACGAAAGGCTGGTGACCCCATGGTAACAAAAACCATCAGCGGTAACGTTCTTTTAGACACGGCTGTTGTAGGAGACTTCACCATAGCCTATGAAGATGAGAAGGGCGCTAAAACTGTTGAAACAAAAGCTACACGCTCAATAACCATAACCGTTACGTGCGGAACAACCACCGTTGGCTCTGCAACATTAACCTATGAGGACTTGGTAGCTTCAGGCGCTGGGGGAAAACGCACAATCACCTTGAAGGGGGATGTGGAAGTTTGAGCAAAATTGTTTTAGACAAGGAGAAGCTCCGCACTGAGCTTGGCATAGTCGTATTTGACAGGCTTAATTTAAACCATGCAAGCACAAGTTATACGCTTGCTGCAGGCGCTGAAGCCACAATAGACGCTATAACTGGTAAGGTGGGTTTTTGCACCATAATGTTTGATGGGAACGGCGATGGAGTTTTCCGTATGCGTGTTTATGTGGATGGCGTTTTAGATGACGATTTTCCAACTAATGAAACCCGTATTGGACATTACAGTTTCACCTCAAGCCTTGAAGTTCGAATTTACAACCCCACTGGGGGTTCAGCCACCCAAACTTCAAGCGGATACACGCTTAGGGGGTTGGCTCGTCCAAGCTAAAGGGAGGTTAAGCTATGCCAAGTAAAAGGGTTGTATTAGCACCCATAACAACTGGAATGATTGCAGACGGAGCCATAACAACAGCTAAACTTGCAGACGGCTGCCTATCGGCAGACGCAGCAGGCAGAGCCAAAATGGCTGACGGGTTCATAGTAACAGCCAAGATTGGAGACGCACAGATTACAACGGCTAAACTTGCTGATGGAGTTTTAAGCGCTGATGCTGCTGGAAGGGCTAAAATGGCTGACGGCTTCCTTACGGCTGCAAAATGCGCTTCAGGCGTTATGAGCAGTCGCATAACAGCAGACCATACAAGCACAAGCTACACGCTGGGCGCAGGCGCAGAAGCAAGCATAGTTTCAATAAGCGGTAATGGACATGCAGACATCCTATTCGCTGGAGATGGAGACGGCGTATTCAACATGAGGGTTTACATAGACGGCACATTGGAGGAGAGCTTCCCAACCAACGAGGCTAGGGTAGGCACATACTCCTTCACAACAAGCATTGAAATCCGAGTTCAAAACCCAACCGGCTCAAGTGCAACCCAGACAAGCTCAAGTTTCAACCTTAGAGGGGTAAGCCGTTAAAATGCCAAGCCGACTCCTCGCCAAAGCCACAGAACGCATAACCCAATCAATAAGCAGGCTTAGCGAAAGCTATTCGGCTGGCGAGGAGAAAACCCAATTCAGCCTTTCAGGCGTCCACGGCTTCGCCATCATAGTTCACATGGGAGACGGCGACTCTGGCGTAACAACACGCATATACGTTGACGGAAGCCTATTCGACTCTTGCCCAGCAAACGTATTCGCAAAATTCTATGTAACCTTCACCTCAAGCCTATCAGTGAGGGGATATGCAGCCACAGCAGGCACATACTACCGAAGCGCATCCTACATAAACGGTTTCAGGAGGACTGCCTAGATGACCGTTGTAGGAACTTATGAGTTCAACCTTGAAGACGAATACGACCCAGTTGGCATACCAATACTGGCTGAAATGCCATGGCTTCTACCAGTCATCCTCATCCTAATAATATTGGGAATAGGCATAGCCGTTTTCATGGCTAGTAGAAGGCGTTGACTTGAGCGTTAAGACTGCTGGTGTTGTGGCTTTAAGCTCTGTTCTTGCTGGTTTGGCTGGTTCAGCCCTAACAGCCCAGTATATGAGGAACAACTATAAGCCTGAATGGGATTTTCTAAGCTACCGCCACCCATACCGTGTGGACGGTTTTGAAGAGCCTAAGGGCGAGTTATCCTTCACATACTATTATGATGGTTGGCAGGGAGCCTTTAACCGTGTGGCTATGGCTCATGTTGAGGAGCTTAAGCGTAGAGGCTTTACTGTTAGGCTTAGGGAAATCCACGAGTGGCTTGTCCGCTTTGAACATTTAGACGCCCAGCCATTAAACGACTTCGCCGTTGTTCATCCACTGTTTTTCACGGCTCCAGCAAGCCTACAATACTTAGCCAAAAAACACCGTTACATAGTGGCTTTCGAGGTTGCAGACTCAACCCACATAAGCCTTGACTGGGTTAGATGGGCGAACGATGAAAGGCTTGACTGCCTATTTGTTCCAAGCAAGTTCGCCTTTGAAGCCTACATGCGAAGCGGAACCCAAAACCGCATTGAAGTTTTACCCCACGGAGTAAGCCAAAACTTCAGCAAGCCCAAAGAAGCCTTTGAAACAAGCAACCCAGTTTTAAAGGCTATAAGGCAAGACCCCCGCCCAAAAATATTGTTCTTCTGCCTGCACAGTGGTAGAAGCCGTAAGGGCGCTTTAGAGGTTTATGAAGCGTTAAAGGCTCTTAAGGCTAAGGGAAGACAATTCCTGCTGGTTGTTAAAACCCATCCAAGGGAAAGCCTAGCATGGTATGACGCTAGAGAGGAGTTTCCAAACATCCCATTGGTTCAGGTTGACCAGTGGTTAAGCGAGGAAGACCTAATATACTTATACGATAGCTGCGACGTCTATGTTCATCCATACCGTGGCGGAGCCTTTGAGCTTAACGTTTTCGAGGCTTTAGCCAGAGGCTTACCAGTCATAGTTACTGGATGGGGATGCGTCCTAGAATACTGCGACTTCCACACAGCCTACCTCATAGCGCCAAAAGAGTATGTTAGGCTATTCCCAGTGGCTGTTGGAATGAGAGGCGGACATGTAGGCTGGGGTGTAAAGCCAGACATAGACCACTTCATAGAACTGCTTGAATTCGTGCTTGACAATGCTGAATACTGTCGAAAAAGGGCTGAGAAAAACCGCCCCATATACACTAAGCAGACATGGAGCAACGTCATAGACCAATTTTTAGGAAAGGTGGAGGAAATATGGGAAACACATTAAACATAGCTGAAGTTGAGAAAATCTATAAGGAAAGGCTTGTCGTTCCAAACAGGACGGATGAACGTAACACTGAATATCTGTGGCTTTGGGACTGGCTTGAGCTTGATGGAACCATTCTGGACGTTGGATGCTGCGAAAGCCGACTGGCTGAAACCCTAACCAGCCTAGGCGTCTTCAAAGAAGTTTGGGGAATAGACATAAGACCATACCCAAATGCGCCCTTCCGCTTCATACAAGAAGATATTAGGCGAACAAGCCTTCCAACCCGCTACTTCGACCAGATTGTGGCTATAAGCACCATAGAACATGTTGGAATGAAAGCCTATGGCAACACTTGGATTGACCCAGTTCACGGCGACAGAATGGCAATCCTTGAAATGTATAGAATCCTTAAGGATAATGGCTATATGTATATTACGCTTCCATATGGGAAAAGCCTAGGCGACTACTGGATAAGATACTACAACAAAAACACTTTGGACAATTTGCTTTTCGGCTTAGACTATTCGCCTACATTCTATCGGAAGCTAGGCTCTGAGTGGGTTGAATGCAGCGAGGGGGAGGCTGCCCAAATGCCAAGCGGAGAGGGAGCATTACCCCAAGCCATAGCCTGCATAATGGTGGTGAAGTGATGAGCCAAATTTCAACAGCCCTCTCAGTTTTAGCCTTCCTCTTAGGCTTGATAGCCCTCTTCCTAGCGTGGAGAGGAAAACGTGATTTAGCCTTAACCCTCAGTTTTGTGGGATTGTTTGAAGGTTATTTAGGCTTGATAACTAAGGTGATGTGAATATGGCGGATTTCGCATTAGCAATAAAAGGAAACCCTGTAAACGTTATAGACCAAGAAATATATATGGCCGTAATAGGATACGGAACAAAGGATGCGCCCGCCGTAACTGTGCATTTGACAAGACCAGACGGCTCTACAAGAACATATAGCACAAGTGTTCTGCCAAAGTATAGGGGAGGCTTAGACGTCTCAGTTGTAACAATACCGAAAACGGATGTGGATTTGGCTGGAACCTACACTATATATGCTGACACAACCATTGACGCCACAACATACGTGAGCAACACTTTAACCGTTAACGTCCCATCAAGGATTCGCACCTTAACGTTTACGCTTAAAGACCCCTATGGCAACCCAATGAAAAAAGGCTATGGAACTATCGTTCTTTACCAGAAAAAGATAGGTGGAATGGCTTTATACGCCACAGACGATAATGGACAGATAACCCTACCAGAATTTGGCACTAATAAAGACTGGCTTATGGAAGTTCACTTTACAAACCCAGCGAACCCAAAACAGTTCGATATGATTTTATACGACCCAGTTGACTTTAGGGTTCTGCCATCAGAGTTTAAGGCTTCTGGATGGTATAGCGAAAAATACTTCAAGATTGAAATCAGCATAACAAGAGAAAAGTTCCTAGATTACCTAGCCATTAAAAGCCCAATGTTGGCGAGGAACACATGGCTTGTTGACAACTACCCCACACTTTCAGCCTTCATAGTAGCAAATGAGCTATTGGGAAGCCTACCATACCTAATGATTCAAGGAGCATCATACAGCGCAACAGACCAAAAACTTACAATAGTGCTTAAGGGAATGGGGCTAGTTTGGTGGGTAGTTCTCGGCATACTAATTATAACATTCACTGGAGTTGTTGTTACAGGAGTATGTGTCCACTCATATTTTGAGATGAAGAAGGCTGAGGCTGAAGCCGAACAAGCCAAAACAAGGGCTGCAGCAGAAGCCGAATTCCACGAGTTTGAGAAGGCTGTTCTGGATAAACTTGCAGCAGGCGCAATAACAAAGGAGGAGGCAGCCCTTCTCTTAGGCGCTGCAACCGAGTATAGCTCCAAATGGACACCAACAGCAGTTATTCCAGAATGGATTTGGGGAATAGTCGCCATCATTGTAATACTGGTTATTGTGTACGTGGCTTACCAAATATTTGTGAGGGCGAGGAAGAGAAGATGACCATTTGGCAGGACAACTTTGACGACAACGTGTTTGACACGAACAAGTGGCTTAAGTTCTGGTGGTGGACTGGAACAGACGGCGCCAGCGGAGAAGTTTATGAGAGAAATCAACGTTTAGAGTTTGAAGTTACATCACAAGGAATGAACTACGGAAATGTAGGCGTAGTTTCCAGAGATAAGTATGACTTGACTAAAGGGAAAGTTAAAGTTTACATGGCTAATCTATCTCCGCCTCAAGCAGCCAAACTAATGCTTCTCATTTCTCCGTCCCTTACTCTTGGGCATGTGCTTGATTTAAGCGATTACTACCGAATCGAATTAGACCATTATGAGGACTATTTTAGAGTTGTTAGAAAGTATGCTGGAACAGTTGATGTATTGTATGAGGCTTTTGATAGACCCATGTCAAACGAGTTGAAGATAGAGATTGAAGCGGGATTCATAAGATTCTATGAAGGAGGAGTTCTGCGGGCTTATGATGCTTATAGACTGCCCAGTTACGAATGCCATATTTACCTTGTAAAATATTATCAATCCACTTTGGGGTTGGCAACTTATACCGACTGGGCTGACGACTTTTACTGCGAATATTGTGGCACAACTGAAGAGAAGGTGGAAGCCAAAACTGAGCTTCTTCAATGGCAGATAAGCGAGTGGTTGAAGGCAAATTGGGTTCCTTTAAGCGTTATTGGAATGGTGTTAGCCATAGTTTTCTCCATAATTATGGGGTTGATTTAGAATGTTGAGCCGTGAAAGGCAAATTCAATATTTAATGCGTAGGTTTGGTTTAACCCGTGAGGAGGCGGAAGGCTTACTCAACTTTGAGGCTAATCAAAGCCAGAAGGCGCCCCAGCCTAAGCCATCCGTAATTGTTGAAGAACGTAAAGGCGACAAAGACCCTGAAAACGCTGCTTTTTGGGGTGTGGTGGCTTTGCTTGCTGGTTTTGCAGGTTTAGCCCTAGCTGACTGGCTATTAAAACAGTTAAGCAGGAAAAAGCGGAGAAAGGGGGAAGTTGAAGAATGGCTGGTTTAAGGCTTGAAATACCAAAGGCAAAATCGAACGCTAGGCTTAACGGATTAACAATCCAAAGTCCTAGGAAAATAATAGGAAGGGACAACATCTACATTAAGTATAAATGTGGAGAGTGCAGCAAAACCCACAGCGTCCACGTGAGAATCCACAAGCATAAAGGCGGATACTACACTTTCCAAAACACGCTGGCAAACGTTAAGGTGAAGGTGGCGAAACCACAACTTGACGAAGCCTTAATGCTTCTTGGAGCATTCAAACTCCTAGACGCATTAGACATTAAATACGTCCCAGAATCAGTTAGGCTGGTGAAGGCGTGATTTGTCCTAACTGTAAGAGTGCTTGGCTTCAGCAGACGGACAACCCATACATTTTTGTTTGTTTAGACTGTAAGAGTGAGTTTAGGCTTGTGGGTGAGACAAGCAACCTTATAACGGTTGACATGCGGAAGGTGAACAAGCTAGCTAAGGAGATTAACGACTTCATTTTTAAAGCTAAAGAGGATATGATTGTGGCTGAGGTCATGCTTTCACTAACAGCCATCCCCATAATCCAATATAGAGAGAGGGAAGAGGAGGAGAAGGAGCAGAATGTTGGAGCAGATAGCCATTAACTTGTTAACTATGGTTTTAGGCGTTACATTAGGCACTTATCTAGGCGCAAAAATAATGAAGCATGAGCTTACAAGGGAAATAAGCCACTACATAATGAACGAGTTGCCCCATGTTTTGGAAAGTGAACAGTTTAAGGGTAAAGCCCGTGAAATGGCACGCTCAGCCATAAGAGAACTATGGAAAATAATAATGGAAGAGTTAGGAGTTAAAGATGAGCAAGAGAGACGAGATAATGAGCCTGTTAAGGCTGAAGGAATACCTTGAAAGGAGGATTAGTAAGGCTAGTTTTGAATTGGAAGTTGCTAGACACGCCCTTGAAAGGGTTAAAATTCTCCTAGCAATCGAGGAGGCTTTTAAAAGATGACTGATGCAATATGTGTTCACGGCTATTTCCAGCAATTTTGCCCGTGGTGTTCAGCCTCCAACTCATACGTTGAGGATGAAGCCAAAAAACTTGGAATAGCCTACGCTGAAAGACTGCCAACACTACCAATACTTGAGGAAAACGTTGGCGAAAGAATATGGCTTGCCTCAGCAATAGACCATGACGGAAGCATAGGAGAAACAAGAACCTACATACAAAAAAGGGTTGACACCATCTACAGATACCACTACATAACACCCCACATAACATACACCACAACAACACCAAAACTAGCCCAAAAATTCTACGAAATCATAAGGGAACGACCAACCATACAAAGAAGACCACCACCAAGACCAACAGTTTACAGGTTCAGCATAACATGGAGAAAAGCCATATCCATAATACTATACACAAAACCCCACCTCATAAGACTCGAAGAAGAAGCAAACAAAGTATTGGAAAAATACAGGGAGAGACCAGCAATACCAATAGATTAATAGACTAACGTATGAAACTATATTTTAGTGAACGGCGTTGAAAGTTGACGTCATACTTCTTACGAAAAATAGTATAAAACCATGCTTGAAAGAATGTGTTGAGTCAATTTATGCAAACGTACCTGTTAATCGATTAATTGTTGTGGACGGGGGGTCTAGCGATGGCACAGTTGAATTTCTGCAGAGATATCCAAACGTTTCAATCATTGATGATTCAAATGGAAACCGTGCAACTGCGAGGCAAAAGGGAATTGAGGCTGTTGATACAGAATGGCATTTGCATGTGGATTCGGATGTTATTTTGTGCCAAAATTGGTTTGCTAAAGCATCTAAACTTCTCAGCGATGATGTGGGTGCTATATGGGGAGTAGCTATTCCAATTGAACCCCACACACTAAACATTGCATACGCCATGAGCAAGTTATACCGTATGCCATTAAGAGATATGCTTTTAAAACAAATCAGAAGTGAAAGATGCAATACACACGACACCCTAATTAGGACAGAGGCTGTTAAGGGCATTAAAATTCCCAAAGACTTACATATAGGGGAAGACGATTATATTGGAAAATACATCATTAAAAAGGGATGGCGGTTCCTGAAAGTTAAAGACCCTTATTGTCTGCACAACATTTGTGAGAAAGATATTGTTAGCTCAAATACTTTAAATGGTTATTTATTACGCAAGTACGGAATTTGGAAATTTAGACACGTGTTTATGCGTTTCGCTCTAGCAGTTCCTAAAAGTTTTTGGATTTATATTTCAACCAGAGATTTTGAAGCCGCAAAGCGTCAAGCATTAGCGTATGTTCTGACGATGAAAGGGTGGTTAGCATATTCGCATTAGACGTAGGATGTGGAAGACGCAGATTAGGCGATATTAACGTTGACATAGATAGGAAAGTAAAGCCAGATATTATATGCGACGCTCACTTTCTACCTTTTCCAGATTCAACTTTCGACCGTGTTTATTGCTATCACGTTCTCGAACATAAAGGCGTAAAACCAGAAAAAGTCGTAGCAGAATTGTTGAGAGTTTCACGTAAATGGGTTGAGATACAAGTGCCACATTGGTTAAGCAAAAATGCCAAAAAGGATAAAACTCATGCAAATTTCCAAGTGATGCGTAAAAAATGGTGGGAACGGCTGAATCCCACGTGGATTACTATCGACTACACTAACTTTATGCATGTACCCTTTTTAGTGAGACCAAACAATATAACGGTTATTCTTAAAAAAACTAACCATTAAGTTGGAAGCCTTTAATGGTTGTTTGCCACCCATTCACTTTATCTGCATTTCATCTCATACTCTTCTAAAGCCTTAATCCTCTCAACCTTACGCAAACAATTTGGACACGTAACATACAGCATTACACTATTAGTTTCCCAAACATAACCACACCTAGGACACTTAACCCAAACCTTCTTCCTAGCCATCCAACCCAACCACGCAAACATTACATCTACCACTACTAATAAATTTTACTAGAAAATAATTCTATTCCGATTCCTATTTGCCGTGCATTATGAGACGCATGTTACTTTTCCATCTCTAGAAACATGCCACGCGCGCGGGTGTTAAGAATCTTGCATTCTATTAGAAAGCTAGATGTTACCTCCTCGAACTGTTTTCTCAAAGTTAACTGTGAGAAAGTTTCGTGAAAGTCATCTGACGTGCGTGTGTTCTCCACAATAATATTTTTTCCTAAGAAATCCTTCTTTCATTATGCAATTATCGCAAAGAGTTTTGCCGCATACTATACATTTTTTCTGATGGGAATTGCAAGCTAAACTTCCACACTTCTCGCATATTATTGTTGGAAGATTTCTACAGAAAGAACATTTAATGGCATCATCTTTGATGGTTACTACCGTGGCTGCTTGGATAACTCGTTCATACGTTCTATCTTTAGCCTTGAAAGTCGCGAAAAGGATAGGAATTTTGACTATTTTGGAATTAATAATCTCAATATCCTTTTTCTTTGGTGCTATAATCTTTGTATGATGCCTAAGATATCGCCCCGCACCGGTCCAATATGAATACTTCATTTTTATGTTCTTTACCAACTCGGCTTTAGTCAGCTCTCTAGCTTGATAAAGGTCAATTTGTGGAGCAGTGACTTGTACATTAATCTCCCTAGGTAGTTCGTGAACTAGCAAGTTTTTAGGTTCTAAGTTAACACACTCCACAAAAAATCCAGAAGAAGGAATTGTAGGCTTTACCCCTGAAAACACTTGTAAATCAACAATTTGTCCAGAGACTGCATCAACAATTACCTGTCCCTTACTCTCCAAGATAATTGCATTCCCTGCAACCGTATGTTGGGAGAAACAGTGATAGTCAAAGAAGTAGAAGGGTTTAAAATGCAAATTATATGTAACAGAGAACAAATTCTTATTCGCGAGGTGGTTGGGGCTCGCAATTTCTAAAAGAGGAGAGGTTACTGGTAAAGCATCATAAATAATATCCTTTTCAGGAACGCGTATCTCATTTATTTTTTCCTGTAAAGTTTTCAAATCCCATAGCTCAATTCCCGTCGACCTAGCATGAGATATAGCGTCTGACGTAAAGCCCGCAGTAGAAATAAAAATGCCTTTTGTAATACCTAAAGCCATTAATTTGTCATGGAAATTTCTAATCTCTTTAATGTCAATGGGCGATTTAACATATTTACATTCAACTGCGACTGTTATAGTTCCAAACGCCTCTTCTCTCGATGCTAAAACATCGATTTCATGGGATACGTCACGTCTATCTCTAAGTCTTACACGGCACTGCACATTGAACCCTAAACGTCGCAAATAATTAGCTATAGAATCTTCAAGGAAATTTCCTTTCTCCTTAGCCGAAAACTCCAATATTAACCCCCACATGTTATTCCAAAGTGAACTGTTCCGACAAAACCAGCTATAAAATTAAGCAGATTATTCCAAGCACAATGGTCAACCTTTCTTCTTTCAATTTTGTTTTCAGTCATTTTAAAATCAAGATATAACCTTTCAACTTTAAACATATAATATTTTTCAAACGACCTAAATCTCAACATTACACATGCTTTATTTCATATTATTTATATACAACCTTAAGTGAGGTTAATTATGATAGTGATGACTGTAAAAGAAACAAAGGATGAAAGTTTCTATTATCCCGCAATTAAGGAGTGGCTTTCAAAAAATGGTTGGCAGGGAGTGATATCTGCAGAGGCTGGGATATCTATCCCTACAGGTCCATATTTTCCAAGAATTACGATTCAACCAGACTTAATTGCTTACAAGAAGGAACAATATTCAGAAAAGACGCCTGTGTTGAGGTGAAGACTTCTGTGGAAAACATCTATCAAGGGATAGGTCAATGTACACTTTATAAGCTAATAAGCAATTTTGTTTACTTAGCATTGCCCAAACATATTTGCGACACCATTCAAAATCCAAAAATATTTAAAGGAATAGGAATTGGTTTGCTGGAATTCGTCGAACATAAACCAGCTAGAAAGGAAATGAGCCCTATAACTGTAAATCTAAAGTTCGAGTGCCCCGAAAACCATTCATTTGAAGGAACTTTTCGTGACCAACTGCTAACCATGATGAGGGATTTCTTCGCTAAACAATAATTTAAAAGGTTTAATTAGTATGCGCGCATGATTAATTTGTCATTTGCTTATTTCTACTTTTGATAATAGATAATATACCTTTTAACAGACTGCAATATGCCTATAACAAAAAATTGAGGAAGCAAGCGGAGAGGAGAGAAATATGTTTTCTGGAAGATGTATCGGGGCGAAAAATTGAGGAAGAAAAAGAAACAGTGAACTGTGAGTGCATTTTACCAAGCAAATTTTAATAGGGATACAGTTTAAACGAAAGCGTAATCCAGCATTAACGGCAATTTCAAACGCCATTTTTACAGCCTCACTTTAATTAGGAGAAAACTTTATATCAAAATTTTTAAAAGAAAACGAATGTGTGTAGAAATGAGATATATAACTATTGGTAAAAGGGCTGTTCCACTTTGGGTGATTTTAATTATTTGTGTCATGATTGGAGTTGTTGTTGCCTTAACAGCCTTTGGAACAATGCAAATAAGCTATAGGGTCGTTCCGTCAACTCAAGCTCCAACGCTAACCCCAAATCCAATTCAGGTTAATCTGGGCGATATAGTATCTGGTTCCACCGGAAGTAAGGACTTTGGGAAAGTTGGAACGATGAGTCTTCCGGTCGGTTATACCATAACATTTGAGTTAGATACATCGACAATCCAGAATCATTTTAACTACTTTTATGCATATATTGACATTTACAAAGACACCAGTTACGTTTATTCGCTTATCCTTTCGCTAACATATACATCTACATCTGTCACTCTTAGCTCAGGGAGCTATGACCTATATCTAAAAGTTTCTTACACGGCAAAGTCCATCTCCTCCACGGTTTCAGGAACAGCAGTAATTACACTTAAATATCCAGAATAGCCAACCAACCCATTCTTGAGTGGTTAAGACTTTATGAATGGTATTAGAATAGGCGTGAAGAATATTCCAATATGGGTTTTTATCTTAATTGCCTCGCTACTTTGTACCGTCGTTGTACTCGCATTAGCTAGCTTTGGGACGATTCAACTGGTCTATAGAGTGGTTCCCAGCCAAGCGGAGCAAAAATATATTTACGTTCTTGTCGATAGGGATTACTACTATTCCATTCTTAATGATTTACGAAGCGCAAATAATTGCGTATATATTGCCATGTACTCAATGATTTATGACCCAGATGATACTTTCGATTGGGCTAACGACCTAATAAGAGAACTTGTTAATGCCAAGCAGAGAGGAATAAACGTTAGCGTTGTCATCGAGTATAGAACCTACTATGGGTATATGGATGACAACCTGCCAGCCTACAATTACCTACATTCAAACGGAGTAAATGTTAAGCTCGACAACGAAACAGACACAGACCATCTAAAACTCGTCGTAATTGACAACAAAATAGTGTATGTAGGTTCACACAACTGGAGCGAATCAGCACTCTACTATAACCACGAAACCTCAGTAAAAATAATAAGCGAAGAAATAGCCCAGAGCTTCATAGAATATCTCAAAAACAACTATGGATTTTAAATTTCCATTCTCTTTCGCGGCTATTCAATGCGCGCACTAAATATTATTAGAAGACGATTCTACTTCGCAATCTTGACAACAGATTTGCCTTCAACATTCTGGACAACAATAACATTAACACCCTCACCAAAAGAAAAACCGCTAGGAGTAATAACAACATACTGAGCACCCCCAAAACGCCCAACACAATCCACAATCAAACGGGCAACAACCTCCCTCATCCTCAAATCCATGTGCACGTCATATTCGTCCACTGCGCGGAAAGGTGAACGCACATGCTGCTGCAAAGCCAACAGGAAGCTCATGGTGGCTGTTGTCCTTTCGCCCCCGCTCTGTGTATAAGCGTTAAGCGGCACTGGTTTTCCACCCTTAAAGCCAACAAGAATTTCAAGTCCAGCCGCCTCAATATCATGCTCATTCACAAGCCTTACCTCGCCAACAGCTT
>Ga0207433_10006958_pt1 | contig 19215 bp, 16 predicted proteins | sample YelNatPaOPGAMG01_FD_187559 | JGI IMG/M metagenome (GOLD analysis project Ga0207433, IMG submission 187559) | Hot spring thermophilic microbial communities from Obsidian Pool, Yellowstone National Park, USA - OP-RAMG-01 (SPAdes) (version 3) | ecosystem: Environmental > Aquatic > Thermal springs... | reverse complement strand
TGAAAGGGGGAAAAAATGAAAAGAATTTTATTTACAATCTTTTTGGTTTTCCTTTCTTCAAATCTCATCTTTTCCCAGTTCCCCTATCACGGGAAGAACAAAATCATAACAAAAAAATTTGATTGGAAATCCTATCAAACAGAGCACTTTGAAATATACTTCTACGGAGCTGAAAAGGAAAGGCTTGAACTGGTTGCTGGAATTGCTGAAGATGCATACAAAAGGCTCCAAGCTCTTTTTCTGCACGAAATAAAGGAGAGGACTCCGATAATTGTCTATGACAATCAGAGAGATTTTCAGCAGACAAATCTTTATCCGGGAATACTTCCAGAAGGAGTTCTTGCCTTTGCGGAGCCAATACTCCACAGAATAGTCCTTCCTACCAATATACCTGATGAGGAACTTTACAATCTAATAACCCACGAGCTAACCCATATTTTCGAATATTCAATTTTATACGGAGATATTAAAGGTGGGACTTACAATATAAAAGAACCACCTCTCTGGATAATGGAAGGGCTTGCAGAATACGCTACAGGAGAATGGTCTCCAATAAGCTTGATGATTGTTAGAGATGCCACTTTAAACGACATAATTCCAGAGCTGGATGAAAGTGGAGAGTTTCGCTCCTCCTATTCAAGGGCTCCTTATGATTTCGGTCATGCGATTTTTGATTTTGTAGATGCAAAATATGGAAAGAGTGGAATTAGGCAGATTCTTTGGGAAGCAAAAAAGGCTTCAATTTTTGCAAAGGACATCCCCTTTAAAGAAGCTTTTAAAATGGGCAAGAAGGAGTTCAATTATGAGTTCAAAAAGTTCATGAGGGAAAGATTTAAAGATTTCCTAACAAGGGAGAATCCAGAGGACTACTCTGTGAAAATTGGTCCTGAGTTCCCCTTTGCCTACGATATTTCCCATGAGCTCTCTCCCTCTGGAGAAATTGTTGCAATCCTTACAGCCAACATGAAGGATGAGGATATAGATATTCTATTGCTATCAGTTAAAGATGGAAGCATAATAAAGAATTTAACACCTGGATACACTTCCCGATACGAATATATTTCAGCAAATTTCGATCCTTCCTACGGAAAGGACATTTCCTGGGATTCAAAGGGTGAAAATCTTGCCTTTTTTGCCAGCAAGGGTCACAAAACCTATCTATTTACAATTTCTGCCCTTGATGGAAAGGAGACATTCAAGGTTGAGATTCCCTATGTCCAGCCATCCTCCCCTGTTTTTTCTCCAGATGGAAAGGAGATTCTTTTCACAGCTTACCACGATGGAAAATGGGATATTTTTTCAGTGGAGCTTGAGAGCAAAAAATTCAAAAGACTCACTAACGATAAACTCAGGGAAAAATCCCTTGCCTTCTCTCAAGATGGAAAATGGATAGCTTTCTCAGTGGTTTTAAATGGAAAGGATAAAATATTCATTGCTGATAGCAAAGACCTCTCTTCAAGAAGACAGGTAACATTTACTGAGGGAAATGACATAACTCCCTTTTTCTCAAAGGATGGTAACACTCTTTACTTCTGCTCTGATGAAAGGGGAGCCTTTAACATTTACGCAATTGATTTAAAACAAAATAAATTGATGAGATACACGGATGTTAGAACAGGGAACTTTTTCCCAAATCCTTTACCTGACTCTCCTGACACTCTCTTCTTCTCTTCCTTCCATAAAGGTTATTTCAACCTTTACAGAAAACAGTTCAAGGAACCCCTTGAGGTAAGGGATAATGTAGCAAAGGAGGCAGTTGAAGGGGGAGAGATTGGGGCAACCAAAGTAGAAGGCGTTGTTTCTCCCAAATGGCGTTTGAATGTGGATGAGAAAAAAATTAAACAGCATAAAGGAATTGGAAAGCTCTTTCTTATGACAAGACCTCCTATTTCAGCAGGAGTTTTCACTGATGGAACAATTTATGGAGGCACATCCCTTGCCCTATCAGATATTTTCGAAGACCACATATTCTATCTTGATGCTTTATCGGTAAGTGATTTAAGATCAATATTCCTCGGATACATCAATCAGAAGAACAGATTTCAGTTTATGATAAGGGGTTTCGATTATGCATTGTTTTACTATCCTGACTACTACTATTTCTATCCTGACCTTTATTATTATTTCACCTGGCAGGATGCAATAAGAGTGAGAGAGATTCTTGGAGTAGATACCTTTGGAATTTATCCAATAAACAGATTCTATAGAATTGAATTGAGTCTCGGATATTACTATTACAGAGACAAATTTAGATACCTCGATCCCTACTTTGAAGATTTCTTTACTTATGCGTGGAATGGGAATGTAGTGAATATTTCAGCTTCAGTAGTTGGGGAGACAACAAGATTCAAATATTTTGGACCAATTGCTGGTTCAACTTTTAAACTCACTATATCCCAATCCCTACCATTGGGTTCAAATTTCCTCACGAGCACAACCTTAGAGGCTGATCTGAGAAAATACATTAAAATAGGCTCTGAAACTTTATTTGCCTTCAGGCTTGATGCCTTCTCAAGCACTGGAAAAGATCCTTATCTCTTCTACTTTGGTGGTGACAACCAGGTACGTTCTGTATATTACGGAACTCTTATTGGGAATCAAGGATTCTTTTTCAACGCAGAGCTTAGATTTCCAATTTTTAAGAGTCTCCCCTCCTTTATAAATCTTGGTCCGCTAAGGGGAACTCTTTTCTTTGACATTGCAAGCTGGAAGCTCAAGGGATATCCCTATAAATTTATTTCCACTGAGGATGGAATACAGTTAATAGATGGGATCGCAAGCTATGGATGGGGGCTTCAGCTATTCCTTTTTGGCTACCCCATTCACATAGATTTTGTCAAGCCAACCGATTTCAAATATACTGGCTCTACCCGCACAAGAATCTGGATAGGGTTTGATTTTTGAGGACTTGAAATTTACAAATTTTAGGTTTAGTATATCTTTTTTCCTAAGAGAAAATAAGTAAAGATTTCCACAGCTGTGAAAATTTCTGTGGAAATCTTGAGGGGTTTAATGGGTTTCTGGGAAAAGGTTTTAGAACTACTCAAAAACGAAATTGAAGAAGATTCCTTTAACACATGGATTTCAACAGTTAGATTTATTGGAAAGGATGAAGATTCTATCTATCTTAAAGTTCCCAATAAATTTTTCAAAGAAACCATTGAAAATAAATTTGGCGAAATATTGGGCTCAACTCTCAAAAAAGTTTCGGGAGAGAATTTAAAAGTTAAATTTATATATGAGGAAGAAGAATATTTGGAACAACCAAAAACATCCAATGATAGCTATCAAAAAACTAATCTTAGTTCAAGATACACTTTCGAACGTTTCGTTGTAGGTCCGTGCAATCAATTCGCTCATGCAGCATCAGAAGCTGTTGCTAAATCTCCTGGGAAAGCCTACAATCCTCTCTTTATATACGGAGGAAGTGGTTTGGGGAAAACCCACTTAATGAATGCTATTGGTAATTACATATATTCAAAATTTTCCAATACCCAGGTTTTATATGTAACAACTGAAAACTTTATGAATGATTTTATAAACCATTTAAGATTTGGAAAAATAATAGAATTCAGGAAGAAATACCGAGAGGTTGATGTTCTCCTCATAGATGACATACAATTTTTAACAGGAAAAGAAAGAACCAAGGAGGAATTTTTCCATACCTTTAACTATCTTTACGAAGCCCAAAAACAGATTGTTATAACATCGGATTGCCACCCTAAATACATTCCAAATCTCGAAGAAAGACTCCATTCAAGATTTGAATGGGGCTTAATAGCTGATTTAAAACCTCCTGATCTTGAGACAAAACTTGCAATTTTGAATAAAAAATGTGAGGAGAATAACATAGAGTTACCCCATAATATAGCTCTTTTTATCGCTTCAAAGGTAAAATCGGACATAAGACAGCTTGAAGGCGCTCTAACAAGATTGAAAGCCTATGCTTCAATGAAAAATGCAAGTATTGATCTTTCTTTAGCAAAGGAAGCTCTTAAAAATATATTAGATTTTGTTGAAAAGGAAGTTACACCAGATATGATAATGAAATTTGTAGCTGAAAAATTTAATATAAAAGTAGGCGAATTGAGATCAAAAAATAACTCTCCGAAGATCGCCTTTCCAAGACAGGTTGCAATGTATCTCATTAAAGAGCTTACCAATTTATCCTTACCTGAAATCGGAAAAGAGTTTGGAAATAAACATCATACAACGGTTCTCTATTCTATCCAGAAAATAAATGATATGAGAAAGAAAGATGAGGAATTTGATAAATTAATTTCAAGTTATATAAGCTTTTTTAGATATGGTTAAATATTTCCACATAAAATTTAACAGTATTGTAAAAAAAAATGTATCCTTTAGAAAGGGCTGTTTCCATTTTTTCACAAGAAGGATGGGTTCTATTTATTTTTCTTTAAATTGGTATATAATAATAAAGAAAAAGAAATAATGAGGTGAAAAAATGAAGTTTAATGTGAAGAAAGAACTGATATTAAAAGAGCTTTCTCTACTTCAAAGTATTGTGGAAAAGAGGAATACAATGCCAATTCTGTCATCAATACTTTTTGAATGCTCAGGCAACAAACTAAATTTGTATGCAACGGATCTTGAAGTAAGTATAAGAGTTAGCTTGGATATCACATCCTATTCTGATGGAAAAATTGCTCTTCCTGGCAAAAAGATTTTTGAGGCTGTGAAATCATTTAAAGAAGGAGCTGAAATTGAATTTATAAAAGAAGAGGAAGGTAAGATAGTTTTAAGAGGTGATTCAACCCAATTCATTTTATTTGGACTCCCTCCCGATGATTTTCCTGAGATTCCTGTTCCTTCTCAAGGAGAATTTATTGATATTCCTTTAAAAATATTATCATCTCTTGTTGAAAAGGTTGATTATATTTTAGCCCAGGAAACCCGCTTTAGTTTTGGTGGTGCTTTGTTTAGAATTTTACCATCAGGAATAGAAATGGTTGCTACTGATGGTAATAGACTTTCCTATTCCAAAGAATCAGAAAAATTTGATATTGAAGAATTTGAGGTAATTTTACCAAAAAAACTTTTGACAGAATTATCTAAAATAGAAGGAGACTTTCTAAAATTTACCCATGATGTAAACAATCTATACTTTATATCAGAAGAGATTTATCTAATTTCAAGAAAAGTGGATGTTAAATTCCCCCCCTGGAGGTCAGCAATACCCACCAATAATAAAAAAATTGCAGTTATTGACAGGGAAGAATTAAAGGATTCAATAAAGAGGGTTTCTATTTTTTCTTCGGAAAAGGGAAGAGCAATAAAATTTTCCTTTAAAGAAAATATACTTCAGTTGAGAGCTTTTAACCCTGAATTGGGTGAAGCCTTCGATCAAATTTCTATTAATTATAATGATGAGCCAATAGAGATTATTTTTAATTCTTCTTATATTATTGATTTCCTAAATTCTTTAAATTGTGAAAAGGTTCGTTTTGAAATGATGGATTTTGAAAAACCAGTCCTTATAAGACCTGAACAAGAAGAGATTAACTACCTATATGTTGTTGCACCTATTAAGCCCTAATATTTAACCCATAAAAAAATTAGACTTTTTAAATTATTTTTCTTCCTGTTCTTGTTCCTCTTTAAGAGCCTTCTTCATCAAACTGACAAAAGCTTTTGTTAGCTTATCCAGCCTCTCCTTATCTTTTGAGGAAAGAAATAAGAGACCAAGACCGTGACTGAAGGTCATTGGAAGAGCAAGGTAAGTAGAATTAATCTTAAATCTTCCTTTAAACATGTCTTCAATATCTCTTAGCCACTTGAGGTGCCTTTCATTAAACTCTTTTAAAATTTCCCTCATCCATGTGGTTCTTGAGTAGGAGTAAACCATAAAATAAAGCTGAGTGAAGAGGGGATTTTTGTTGAAGAAGTTAACAAAATGCTCAACTATCCTTTCGTAAAGTGCACTTTCTGATTTTACATCTTTAGCATTATTTAAGAAATCCTTAAAGAACATATCGAGGGTAGTAAGAAGGATTTCTCTTAGGATGACCTTCTTGGAAGGAAAATGATAGTAAACAGTCGCTCTTCCAAGACCTGCCTCCCTTGCAATGTCCTGCATTGTGGCTCCATCAATGCCCTCGGAACAGAAGACCTTAAGGGCTGCACTAAAGATAATTTCTTCTTTATCAATTCTAATTCTTTCTCTCCTTCTCATGTTTCACCTCTCAAATAAAATATAAATTCATTTATATTTTTTGTCAAGTCAATAATGACTAAAAAGATTTTTAAGTTATTAAAAGATTGATGATTTTCTCAATTGATCTTTCTGGATTATTTTTAAAATAAAATAAATGGGAAGGGCAATGGCAATCTGAAGAACCAAATTTTTTCACGACAATCTTTCCCCTCGCCTGAAGGGCTTTGCTAATAATACATTCATTAGTACTTTCTCCCAATATTATCCATATCCTTTTTATCTCTCCTTTCTTTAGTATATAATCAACATGCCATTTAAGTTTTTTCAATTTTTTAATATGTCTCATTATTCTTTGAAATCCATACCTTCTTCCACTTCCCACATAGACATAATATCCGCCTCGGAATTCTTTAATCCCTCTTTTTCCTATTTTTAAAAAATATCTCCTTTTAAGGTAAATAAGTAACAGATATGTCACCCGATTGTTATTTTTTTAAGAGCTCTTTAATTTTCCCCAGACTCTCTTCAGAATAGTATGAGCAACCACATTTAACCAAATCGGGTTTAATGTTTGCCTCCTTTATTGTTTTTTGAACTTCAGTTTTACTAACTCCAAGAAGTTCAGCAATTTTAGTAGCGGTTAAAAGATTCTTTTTTTCACTTTTCTTAGGCATTTTAACCTCCTGCAAACAATTATACCAAGAAATAATTTTACCTCAACATAAAAGGATTTCATAGTTGCACTTTACCTTTTTATAGAATATCATTTCTTTCTATGTGGAGAATAGGAGTTGACACAGGAGGAACATTTACTGATTTTGTAATTTCCGATGGCTCAAAACTTCATTCCAGGAAAATCCCATCGAATCCTGAAGATCCTAGTGAAGCAGTTTTTGAAGGGATAAAAGATTACCTTGGATTTTTTCCAGTAATTATCCATGGGACAACGGTTGCAACAAATGCTTTTCTTGAAGGTAAAACCGCTAAGACAGCCTTTATAGTTACAAAAGGATTTGAACATATCCTTCACATTGGTAGACAGAACAGGTTGAATCTTTTTTCTTTGAAACCTGAAAAGCCCAATCCCATTATTCCATTATCCCTTTCCTTTGGAGTCTCTGAGAGAACTTTTTTTGATGGAAAGGTTGAGAAACCCGTTAAAAGGGAAGAGTTGATTAGCATAGTCGAAAAACTGAAAAAAAAGAATGTTTCATGTGTTACAATTCTTTTTCTTCATTCCTATGCAAACCCTGAAAATGAGATAAAAGCAGAAAAAATTTTTAGAGAGAATGGTTTTCATGTAACCTCTTCCCACTCAATACTTCCCGAATACAGAGAGTATGAAAGGGCGGTTGTAACAGCTTTAAATGCCTCTCTAATTCCAATTATGGGAGATTATATTGGAAAATTGAGTAATAGACTTACCAACTCCAGGATCTTTATTATGCAGTCTCAGGGAGGTTTTATATCCCCTGAGATTGCTGTGAAAAAGCCTGTTTTCACTCTTCTTTCAGGACCAGCAGGAGGAGTTATTGCATCAAAATACATGGGTAATTTGACGGGTATAAAAAAGTTTATAACCCTTGACATGGGTGGGACATCTACGGATGTAAGTCTTGTTGATGGAGATTTTAAAATAACAAAGGAGAATTTTTTAAAAGGGCTTCCTTTGAGAATTCCTATGATAGATATACAGACGGTTGGAGCTGGAGGTGGTTCGATAGCAAGAGTTGATAAGGGTGGAATTCTCAAAGTTGGTCCTGAAAGTGCTGGAGCTAATCCTGGACCAGCATGTTATGGTTACTCTGATCTTCCTACAGTTACAGATGCCTTTATAGTTCTTGGATGGATGATTCCAGAACATTTCTTGGGAGGTAAAAAGAAAATTTTTCCTGAAAGGAGTTTTAAGGCAGTAGGAAGATTGGCAGAAGATTTAGGTTTGGATATATATAAAACCGCAGAAGGGATTTTAAAAGTTGCTTCGGTAACAATGGAAAAGGCTTTGAGGGTTGTTAGTGTTGAGAGGGGTTATGACCCAAGGGATTTTTCCCTTTTTGCTTTTGGAGGTGCAGGAGGACTATGTTCTGCAATCCTTGCTGAAAGATTGGGGATTAAAAAAGTAATTGTTCCAAATTTTCAAGGTGTTTTTTCTGCTCTCGGCATGATTCTTTCGGATTCAGTAAAGGAGCTATCCACTGCATTCATGAAAAAAGCTAAGGAAATAAAAGAAGGAGAAATAGAGAGGAAATTTCAAGAACTTGAAAGGGAGGCATTGGAATTATTCAGTATTGAAGAGATCGAGAGAGAAAGAATTATTTTTTCAAGATCCCTTGACATGAGGTATAAAGGTCAATCTTACGAGCTGAACATACCTTACAAAGATGGATTTTTGGAGGATTTCCACAAAGCCCACATGAAGCTTTACTCCCACTCCTATAAAGATAGAGAGGTAGAAATAGTTAATCTGAGAGTTAGAGGGATAGGAATTGTGGAAAAAGTCGATTTACCTTCTTCTAACCCTAAAGAGAAATCTCCTGAAGAGGCTTTTTATAGTGAGAGAAAAATTTATTACGAGGGAGAATTCTTAAAGGCTAAGGTTTATATGAGGGAAAAACTAATCCCTAAGAATATGATAAAAGGGCCTGCAATTATATCTTCTTTTGATGGAACAACCTTTATCCCTCCAGGACATAGATGTTATGTTGACAGATACTTCAATATTTTGATAGAAAAGGAAAATGTTTGATCCTATTGAAATAGAGATATTCAGAAATATCTTTCAATCAATTTGTGATGAAATGGGGAGCGTTCTTAAAAGATCTTCCTTTTCTCCGAATATAAAGGAAAGGCAGGATTACTCATGCGCTCTTTTCACATCCAATGGAGAAAGTTTTGCCTTTGGCTCCCATATTCCAGTCCATCTTGGAGCAATGCCCCTTTCAGTAAAAGAGGCTATAAAGGAAGTTTCCCTTGAGGAAGGAGATATGGTAATTTTAAATGATCCCTACAAAGGTGGGACCCATCTTCCTGATCTAACCCTTATTTCCCCCTTCTATTTCGAAAAAAAATTACTTTTTATCGTTGCCAATAGAGCCCACCACAGTGATGTGGGGGGGATTAAGCCTGGCTCAATGCCCCTTGCCAGTGAAATATATCAGGAAGGTTTGATAATTCCTCCAGTGAAAATTGTTAGAAAAGGTGTAATTTGCAAAGATGTTTTGAAAATCATTCTTTCCAATGTGAGAACCCCTGAAGAAAGGGAAGGGGACATAATAGCCCAGATTGCATCAAACAAAAGGGGGATTGAGAGGTTGAGGGAAGTTGTAGAAAAATATGGAGTTGAAAAGTGTCTTGAGAATGCAAAAAATCTTATTGACTATACAGAGCGTCTTTTCAAAGCCTTTCTGGTAAGAATTCCATCAGGAACTTATACCTTTGAGGATTATATGGATGATGACGGTTTTGGATGCGAAAAAATCCCAATAAGGGTAAAGATAAAAGTTGAAAGGGAGAGGATTACAATTGATTTTTCTGGCAGTTCTCCCCAGGTTAAAGGTGGGATAAATGCAAACTTTGCGGTGACTTATTCAGCAGTTCTTTATGTTATGAAAAGTATTATTGGGGAGGAGATTCCTGTAAACTCAGGGATTATGAGACCAATAAAACTGGTTCTTCCAGAAAAAAGTGTTGTTAATGCTGAAAAACCCTATGCAGTTGCAGGTGGTAATGTGGAAACATCCCAGAGAATTGTTGATGTTCTCCTTGGTGCCTTTTCAAAAGCTCTTCCTGAAAAAATTCCTTCTGCAAGCCAGGGAACAATGAACAATATTTCCTTTGGAGGGGTTGATCTTAAAGGGGAAAATTTTGCCTATTATGAGACAATTGGAGGAGGTACTGGTGCTGGTCCTGGATGGGATGGTGTATCTGGAGTTCACTCCCACATGACAAACTCTTTAAACACACCAATTGAAGCCCTTGAGAATTATCTTCCTATAAGAATTAACAGATATCTTCTAAGAAAGGGTTCTGGAGGGAAAGGAAAGTTTCAAGGCGGGGATGGTATTATAAGGGAATACAAATTTTTGGTGGAAACCGAGATAAGCATACTATCAGAGAGAAGAAAGATTTCACCCTATGGCATTAAGGGAGGAAAGAAGGGAAAAGCTGGAAGGAATTATCTCATTAAAGGGAAAAAAAGGATTCTTTTGCCATCAAAGGTTAATTTGGTAGCATCTGCAGGAGATATATTAAGGATTGAGACTCCAGGGGGTGGAGGTTATGGTAAAAAGAAGTAAATTCAAAGATTCCATAAGGAGCCCATTCTTTCAATTGCACTTTCCACCCTTTTCTGGGAGAATCCCTTCTCTTCACATAAAAATTTTATGAGACCCTTTTCATCAACCTTTCCAAAGGAGATAGAATAATTCTCCGTCACTTCTGGTTGCAAATAGATCTTTCTTATTTCCCCAAATCCCTCCAATTTATCTTTTATCTCATCGGGTAAATTTTCAATACAACCATGCTCCTTTATCAAACTTAAAGCCTTCTTAGGACCTATCCCCTTTACTCCATCGTTAAAATCAGTTCCAATAAGTATTGAGATGTCAACAAGCTGTTCATGGGTTATACCATAGTTTCTTAGAATTTCATCCTTTTCAATAATCTCAGGTTTTAAGGGTCTAAATTTACCCTTGCTTGGAAGGAATTCTTTGCCTGAAAGGGTTATGAAACGAGCCAGACGAGGGGTTCCAAAAAGAAGGGAATCATAATCTTTACTTCCTGTAGCCCATGCATCACCCCTTTTAACCATGTAGGAAGCCTGTGCTTCTCCTTCAGAGGGAGCCTGAACATAGGGAATGCCCAAAAGGGACAAAAGGATCTTTGCATCTTCAATCATTGAAGATGTTAGACGGGATGTCATAACAGCCTTTGAGAAAGCCTTTCTCAAATCTCCTTCTGCAAGAGCCAATTCATATTCAGCCTTATATCTTTCCTTAATTTCCCTTCTTTTCTGAAGTTCCTTTTCTTTTAACTCAGGAGGTTTTCCATCAAAGACAAAAATGAGCTTCATTCCATATTCGCTTATCAATCTTGTTGTTCTGTAAAGTAACCCAACAAGATGGGATGTCACATTCCCCTTAGGATCTTTTAAGGGAGTTCCATCGGGCATTCTTATGAGAGCTAAGAACTGGTAAAGCTCACCATTTCCATCAACTGCAATTACTTTTCCTCTTAGCTCCCAAAGATCAACTTCTTTCTTCACGATTATCGGAGTGAGATTGACACCCATAAGCCTGCTATTTTCCCATTAAATTTTTACCCTTCTTGTATTCCATCTCTGCATCTGCGAATCTCCCCATTCTATTATAAATGTCAGCAAGGATGAAATGTCCAAGGGGAGCATATTCCCTTGGCGGTTTCAGGGAAAGACCTTTTTTCGCATGTTCTATAGCGGATAAAAGGTTGCCAGAGTCCATCAAGGCTTTAGCAAGGTAGAGATGTCCAAGGGAGAAGTCAGGAACAATTTCGACAGTTTTCATAAATCTTTCCACAGCCTCTTTTAGCATCCCCTTTTCACTGTAAAGCTTTCCAAGATTGAAATGGGCTTTGAAATTTAAGGGATAATTTTCAGTCTCAATTTCATACTCCTTTATTGCGGAATCAATATCCCCTCTCTTCTCATAGACTTGAGCAAGGTTGAAGTGGGCATTTCTCACCTTTGGATTCAGCTCTATTGCTTTTTTGATGTTTTCCTCAGCCTTATCGAGCTCATTTTTAACATAATATATTACCCCTATTCCGTTGTAGGCATCAGCTATTGTTGTGGAGAAGGAAAGGGATTTTTTGAAGTCCTCCATTGCTTTTTCAAATTCTTTCTTCTCAAGATAAATGTCCCCCCTTATAAAATAACCTTGAGCATCTTTGGGGTTCAAAGATAAAAATTCATCTATCATTTCAAGGGCTTCATCAAATCTTTTCAATATTCTGTATATGTTTGCTAAATTTATCATTGCGAAATCAAATTTTGGATTTATCTCAAGAGCTTTTTTAAAGGAAGCAATTGCTTTATCGTATTCACCCATTTTCCAGTAAACATTCCCAAGGGAGAAATGGGCATCAGGAATATTGGGGTCTTCTTTTATTATCTTTTCAATCTTCTCAATGGCACTCTTGTAATTTCCTGAAAGGGTGTCCTCCTTGCAGGTTACTAAAAGGTTGAACAGCTCTATTTTATCCTTAGGATCAGCAAGCTCTCTGATTTCAGTTCCTTTCTCCTCAACAAAACTTCCGATGTAGCCCAGGGCTGCAAGTTTCTCCATTGTTTCCTGATCAAGATTTTGATATTTAACCTCTTCCTTCAAAGAATTCTTTTCAATTATTTCCTCAAGAAAAACCTTTAGTTTCCTTGCTGTATCTTCTCTCTCTCCGTATAGATTTCTAACCTCCATCGGGTCAGAAGAAATGTCGTATAGTTCAGGTTTTGGTGCAGATATGTATTTCCAGTTACCCCATAGAACCCCCTTCAACTCACTCCAGCCAAAATGGTATCTTGGATAAAAGGTCTCAAAATAAATCTTTTTAAGATCTTTTCTTGATGGAGAGAAGAAGAATTCAACAAGGGAAGAACCTTGAGTAAAGCTATAATCAGAAAAATTAGCCAAATTTAGTATTGTTGGAGTTACATCTATTAGCTGGACAGGGCTTTCAACTCTTATCCCCCTTAAATTTTTAAAGGGTGTTCTTATGATCAATGGGACATGGATAACGGATTGGTAGACAAAGAAGCCATGGGTTCCCTCTCCGTGCTCTCCAAGACTCTCTCCATGATCTGAAAGAAAGATTATTATTGATTTTTCGAGGAGCCCTTTCCCTTCAAGGAAATTGAGAAGCCTTCCTATCTGAGAATCTGTAAAAGCGATCTCTCCCAAATAGGGTCTATTGGGATAGATTTTATCGTAGGGAGGAGGTGGCTCATATGGTGTGTGTGGATCGTAAAGGTGAATAAAGGTAAAAAATCTATCATCTCCATTATCTTCAATCCATTTAATAACCTCACTTATTGTCTCATCAGCTCTCCTCTGGACATCACCAAGCCCAATACTTTTATATTTGCTTAGATCAAATTTATCAAAGTAATAATCGAACCCCTGACTTAGCCCCCATTTTGAATCGAGGACATAGGCGCTAACAAAACCAGCTGTCTTGAATCCTTTCTTTTTTAGAATCTCAGAAACAACAGTCTGCTTATCATCAAGGACAAATCCTCCATTATCCCTTATTCTGTGGTAAAGGGGAAGAGTTCCTGTAAGAATTGAGCAGTGGGATGGAAGGGTTAGGGGGGTATGGGAATAACAATTTTCAAATAGAATTCCCTCCTCAGCAAGTCTATCAATGTTGGGAGTTTCAATCCTTTCAAACCCATAACAGTGGAGTCTATCAGCCCTAAGGGTATCAACTGAAATGAGAATAATATTCAGACCTGAGGACTTTTTTAAAAAATAGTTCTTTTTAAAATAACCCCTGGGCGTTATTCTGTAAAGGATGAAAAGGAGAAGGATTGCTATTAAAAGAATCAATAATACTTTCTTTTTTTTCATAGTTTAAATTATAAAGTTTTGGAATTTTAAAAACAAGGGATGGTTATTTGGAAACTCTTAACAGGTCAATCTTCTCCTTTACCCATCTTTTTAAATCAGGAGGGAAATCCTCGGGAACTAATTGGAGGAATTTTGTAAAACAAATTAAAGCTTTTTCTTTATCTTTTTGATTCAAATAAATAATTCCAAGATAGTAATAGGCTTGATAAATCTCAGTTCTCAGCTTGATAGCCTGTTCAAAGTGCTTTTTTGCTTTCTCAAACTCCTTTTTTTTGTAATAACCTATCCCAATATTAACATGAACTTCTGGATCTTCTGGATATATCTTTAGAGCGGTAGATAGAAATTCTATTGCTTTATCATAATTGTTCATTTCAAGATAGAGAACACCAAGATTGTTTATGGCAGAAAGATAGGAGGGATCAAGGGAGATGGCTTTTAGGAATAACTCCTCAGCCTTTTTCAAATCACCTTTATTTTTAAAGGCAACCCCCGCATTAAGGAGATACTCCTTTTTCTCATTTTTTTCTAAAACTTTTTCCCAGAGAGAACAAGCTCTATCCCAGTCATGGTTTCTTTCACATTTTTCAATTTCTAAAAGTTCTTCTTCTTCTACTATTTGGGATTTTTTTAGCTGGTCAGGGGATCTAATTATTTCAATTTTCCCCTCCTCCCTTTCGTTTTTTTCTTCTTTAGCAAATTCTTCTGGTAAAAATTTTTTCGGCTCAGCCTTTTTTGGGAGAGGTCTAAAATCAGAGGTTGGAGAAGGAATTTTTACTTCTTCCTTCTTTTCCTCTTTGGTTTTTTCCAAAGGAGGAGGTGCTATTTCGGATTTTTCTTGTTTTTCTTCGGAAGCTTTAGTTGAATAATTTTTAGAAACTTCCTTCATCGAGATATCTGTTGTTCCATAAGCATTTGAAGTAATTAAAGCCTTTTTGCTTTGTACCTTTGCAATTTTCTCCATCTGAATGTAAACATAAACGAAAAATAAAAGAAATAAAATGGATAAGATCACCAAGCTTAAAAATGGAAACTTTCTTTTTTTTCTCGAAGATGGAAGGGAAGGATGGGATGGAGCTACCCCCTTTTTTTCTTCTCTTTTCTTTTGTGCCTCTTTTAATGCATCTCTTATTAAGCTCATTTTTCAGCTTATTTTAAAATCAATGATGGATTTTCTCTTGAAAAGAGATAGGAGTCCTTTAATTCCTTTTTTCCCAGAAACAATCTTTTCAAACTTCTTCTCTTTTTCTCCTACAAGGCTCCTTTTAGCCTTTTTTACCATGCTTTTTTCAATTGTGGTTGAGCCCTTTACAAAACCTGCAAGAAGGGCTCTATCGCAAATCATGTTTATTAGACGGGGTATCCCCTTTGAAAATTTGTAAATTTCCTTTATAGCTCCCTTTGTAAATTTAATCTTTACACGAGGTTCTGCAATTCTTATTCTATGCTCTATGTATTCCTTCACCTCTTTTTTCCTGAGCGGGGAAAGGAAATATCTTGTGGATATTCTTCCATTTAATTGTCTTAGGAGCGGATTTGAAAGTTTTTTCGCCAGTTCTTCCTGTCCTATTAAGAGTATCTGAAGAAGCTTTTCTTTGTCTGTTTCAAGATTTGATAAAAGCCTTATCTGCTCCATAACCTCAAGGCTAAGGTTTTGAGCTTCATCAATTATAACAAGAGCTCTTTTTCCTGAAGGAGCAACCTCATTCAAGAGGAATTTATTAAGCTGGTCTATTAACTCCTTTTTCGTTGTACCAGAAGGGATGACATTGAAATCCCAGAGGATGGAGCTTAAAAGTTCTGTTTCAGTAAGGAATGGATTCAGTATTAGAGATGTATAGAGAAAATTTCCAAGCCTTTCTATTAAAACTCTGGAAATTGTAGTTTTGCCAGTACCAACTCCTCCAACAAGAAGAATAAATCCCTCTCCTTGTTTAATTGCAAAAATTATGTGGGAAAGGGCTTCTTCATGGTCTTTGCTGAAAAAGAAGTATTTTGGATCAGGAGTGAGAGAGAAAGGGTTCTCTTTGAAACCGTAGAAGGCTTCGTACATCAGTTCTCCTTTTTCTTCTTAAGTTCTCCCTTAATGCCCTCTTTCCATGGCTCTATATCTCCAAAATGGAAGGGTTTTACAGCCTCTTCCACCCTTCTTCTTTCCTCTTCGGAAAGTTCCTGAATCTTTTTACCCACCATCAGTGTCGGAGTTATGAGAATTACAAGTTCTGACCTTTCCACACTCTGCTCGGTTCTTCTGAACATTGTTCCAAGGAAAGGTATTTTCATCAGGAAGGGTGCCCCCCTGAGCTCCTCTTTCTTCCTTTCCTTTATGATTCCTGCAATTATAATTGTCTGACCATCCTTAACCTTTGCAACAGTATCTATACTCCTTCTATCTATAACTGGCTGGGTTGCCATTGCTCCCTGGGACTGGAAGGTTCTTATCTCAACAAGTTCCGATATGTCGGGATTTATACTCAAGGTAATCTCTCCATTGGGAGAAATCTGGGGTATTATGTCCATCATTATTCCAACAGGAACTATTTGGAGATTTATTGAAGGGGCAGTGACTGCTCCTGCCTGAGCAACTGTTGTTAATGTATAAAGGTTGAAGAAGGCTTCCTCTCTGACAACTCTGATAACAGCCTTCTCATTGTTTAAAGCAGAAAGCCTTGGAGAGAGAAGAACTTTTAACTGCCCCTGTCTTGATAGGGCATCAAGAATAAAATCAATCTTATTATTGGTTACTCCATATTGGAAACTACCATAAGAGGATGTTAAATCCTGATTTAAAGGGGTTCTTGTATCTAAGGATGTTGTCGGATACATTACAGTATCTGTTGATGGAAGAATTCCGAGAAATTTCTCTCCTGGGTTCAGGACCGCATTCCAGTTAACGCCCATTTGATGTTTCTGGTCAAGGATTACCTCAAGAATTTTTGCCTCAATCCAAACCTGTCTCTGGGAAGAACCTTCAAGGGACTCAATGAAATAGGCTGCCTGAGCTAATTTTTCAGGATAATCTGTAATCATAATTACCCCTGTTTGGGGTGAAATTATAAGTCTCCTTCCCTCCTCATCGGAACGAGAATAGGGTTCTGGAGCCTTTGCCCTTTCTCCAGCCCCTGTGCTTTTCCCAAAAACTATTGCCTCAAGCCCCGAGACAAGGTCATTCCATATGTTTGTCTCTGTTTTAGTCTTTATGTTGGTTGTGCTTTGAGCTTCTGCCCCTCCAGCCCCACCTGCAAATCCTCCCATTCCAGCAACCCCTCCGGTCACTCCAGCTCCTCCAACTCCTCCCATTCCTCCAATTCCAGCTCCACCTACTGTTGAACGGGTTGAGTAGGAAACATTCCTCTCCCCTTCCCTTGCAACTGCTATGTAATTAAGGTAGAAGACCCTTGTCTCAAGCTTTGCCTTGAAAACCCTTAAAATCTTCCCATCCCATGAATACGCTAAACCAAGCTGGGGGAGGACATAATTTAACAATTTTCCAAGGGTTATATTCTTTACATCAAGGATGGGGACAATTCCTTTCACATCAGGTTCAATTATTAAACTTATATCAGTATCAGTAGTAAGGGCAATGAGAAGGTCTTTTATATCTACATCTTTTACCTTTACCCACTGTGTTCTCTCTTCCTCTGCAGGAGCTTCCTTCTTTATATCCTCCTTCTTTGTAATTGTTAGATCTACTGGAGGAACCTCCACCACCTGCTTTTCAGGAGGTTTTGTTTCGATTTTTTCAACTTTTGTAGCACAGGAAAGAGTAAAAATGAATATTGGAGTCAAAATTAAAAATTTACTTATTCTTTTCAAATTGACCTCCTTTTTGGAGATTAAATATATAAACATGCTCTTCACCAGCTCCTCTATCTATTATAACACTATTTTCTAAAATCCTTTTCACAAGAATTCCATCCAAACGGTCCCCCTCTTTAACAATTTTTCCATTTAAAATTGCGAAGAATCTTTTGTCATCTCTTCTAAATATTCCAGAAAGCTTGGGCGGTTCTAAAAAACGAATTTCTTCCCTTTCTTCTTCAGGAAACTTTTTTCTGAAAATATCTCTCCCCCATTCTTCAGGAAAAGCTTGGGAAATTTCTTCCTTCTTGAAAGGTTCATTCAAGTTAATATTTTCTTTAAAACCTGTTTCCCTTTTCTCTTCAATCATTACCTTTGGCTTCTGGGGAAGAGAGGAAGCTTTTCTCAAGAGGAATCCTTTAACAAAGGAAAAGTAAAAGATAATCAATGCAAAGATGAGAAGGGATATAGCAAAATATTTATTTTTAAGCATTTTTAACCCTTTTGAAATAAAATTTTACATATAAAACATAAATAGGTTGGGTTTCCTGAGCATAAACTTCGATTTTCTCAATGGAGAGTAGATTGGGAATGGTCGGAAGGGTTCTTATAAAGATTGCAGAGGTTCTTAAATCTGATGTGTAAGAGATTTTGAAACCAATAAAGTTGAGTTTGCCAGCAGGTTCACCCAGATCTTCCTCCCCTTCAACATTTTCAAATCCTGTTTCCCTTATCCCTTTTATAAGCAATGGAAAGGATGGATCAGGGTTAACATTTATTGTAAAACTTTTACTCTGGGATTGAAACATTAACTGTCTTATTCCCAAAGAGAAAGCTCTATCCCTTATTTCCCTCAAAAGACTTGAAAAGTGAGAAAATACTTCTTCATCTGAGCCAAGCTTTTTTATTTTAGAATCAAATTCCTCTTTGACTTCATTCCATTTTTTCCTTTCTTCTTCTGTCTCTTTTTGAAAGATTGCTTTATCTCTATCAAACTTATTAATAAGCTCTTGATTCTTTTTCATTTCTTCATTCACTTTTTTGAAGTATAACAATTTTGGTCTAAGGGAGAGAAGGATGAACCCCATTGAAATAATTATGATGAGAGCTATTCCTCCAAGTTTTGCAATATAAAAAATAAGCTTCTTTTTTTCCATTACAGTTCTATCTCCCCTTGAATTTTGAAGATCATCGTGAGTTTGTTGCTCTCCATTGGATTGTTTCTCATTTGAAGAGAAGATATATTGAGATTTTTAATGGATTTTATCTTTTTGATTTTCTCGGAGAAAATGGAAAAGATTTCCTGAGCCTCCAAAGGCTCATTGGCAGTAATATTCCCGTCAAAGGAAAATCTCCAGCCATTATCCATTTTCTGGCATTCAAGGAATTCAAAAGTAATTTCCTCAGGAGTTATCAAAGAGAGCTCCCTTAAAAACTCAGAAAATGAGTTGGCATATCTATAGGAGGATTCAAGAACGGAAAGCCTTCTTTTTGCAAGCCATCTTTCACTTTTTGTTGATTCAATTTCCCTTAATTGAGATGTAAGTTTTTCTATATATTTCTTCTGCACAAGGAGTGAATCGTTATAGCTTGATTGTATTGAACTTAAATATTTGTTAGCAAAAATAACTATAAGAAGAA
>Ga0207433_10006955_pt1 | contig 19220 bp, 13 predicted proteins | sample YelNatPaOPGAMG01_FD_187559 | JGI IMG/M metagenome (GOLD analysis project Ga0207433, IMG submission 187559) | Hot spring thermophilic microbial communities from Obsidian Pool, Yellowstone National Park, USA - OP-RAMG-01 (SPAdes) (version 3) | ecosystem: Environmental > Aquatic > Thermal springs... | reverse complement strand
ATAAGAGGAAGGGTTGTAATAGGCGAGGGGGAAAGGGATGAGGCACCCATGCTCTATATAGGCGAGGAGGTGGGGAGTGGAGATGGGCCAGAGGTAGACATAGCGCTCGACCCGCTGGAGGGGACAACGGCAACGGCGAGGGGCGATACAAACGCCCTTTCCGTGATTGCAATTGCAGAGAAGGGAAACTTCCTAAACGCGCCTGATACCTATATGGAAAAGATAGCCGTAGGACCAAAGGCTGCGGGTGTAATAGACATCACAAGGCCGCCGCGCTGGAATCTAGAAGAGATTGCCAAAGCGAATGGGTGTAAGGTATCTGAACTCACAGTAGTCATCTTAGATAGGCCAAGACACGAGGATCTGATCGCCGAAGTGAGGAGGGCAGGGGCCAGAATACGACTCATAAGAGATGGGGATGTCTCTGCCGCCATTGCTACATGTATGGAAGATTCCGGTGTGGATGTGCTTATGGGAACCGGAGGCGCCCCGGAGGGAGTGCTTGCAGCAGCGGCCTTAAAGGCACTGGGCGGCGACTTTCAGGGGAGGTTAAGGTTCAGAAATGACGACGAAATAAGACGGGCAAGGAAGATGGGCATCGACAATATAGATAAGGTATATACACTGGAGGAGCTAGCTAGAGGTAATGTGATGTTTGCAGCGACCGGCGTTACAAACGGTGAGTTCCTAAAAGGGGTGCGCTTCTTTGGTGGCGGCGCAAAAACCCATTCTGTCGTCATGCGCTCCGAGACTGGGACTGTAAGATATATCGAGGCAGTGCACAACTTTAAGAAAAAACCGCATTACAGCTTTGAGGAAGGTATATAGATGAAGATCTCCGAAAGATATATCTTCAATGCCCCAATACAAAAGGTATTTGACGTAATCTCTTCGTTCGAAATATACCCGAAGCTTATAAGCGAGGTGAAAGAGGTTCGGATCGAAAAGAGGGAGGGAAACAAGATAGTAGCAACCTTCACCGTCAAGATCCTCTATACCGAGTTTAGATACAGACTCGCGCTACATCTAAAAAGATATACCTCGATAAGTTGGAAACTCTTGGGAGGGGATATATTCAAGAAAAATAGCGGGACATGGACATTTAAAGAGATATCTCCAGAAAAAACAGAGGTATCTTACGAAACTGATATCGAGCTTGCTGTGCCGATCCCACCGCAGATACTAAAAAGCCTACTCCATAGGCTTACAAAAAAGACCATCCATGCCTTGGAGAAGAGGATTTCTTAAGAACAATGAATAGGGCCTATTCGTAGTTTGTAAGGAGGCAAGTTGCCTTTTGAATCTGTTCACACCCCTTAAATGGTACTACTGATACCTCGGAATATTGTGGCTTTGACTGGAAACCTGTCTTGCTTACAAGCCACGTCCCACCGCCCCAATATATAGAACACGCGCTCCCACACGCCGCGGCCTTGTCGAGTTCCTTCTTGATGCATGCCTGTATCTCCGCCTTTGTAGGCGTGCCGCTCGTGCTTCCTGCGCCATTTAGGATACCTCCTACCGTATCTATTACCGGTACGAGGAGGGGGAGTATATTTGTAGGCGGGATTACCATCTCCTTTGGAGAGAGCCCGCCCCCTGTGACACCACCCGTGACACCACCCGTAGCGCCCCCCGTGGCGGCAGGCTGTGTAAAATCGCCCTCCACCAGCCCTTCTGTCTTCTCAGAGAGGGTAGATGGGTCTATCTGCTTATAATTTACCACACTTACACATTCGAGCGATACAGTAATCGGATTTTCAGAAGGCATAGGTATAGGAGGTCTCATATGATGCCCATCGCTACATGCGGCAAATATGAGGCCCAATGCTAATATGACATACCTTTTCTTCATACCACTCCCCACACGGTCTTCCCCTTCCATCCTAATTATCGCAGGTATGGAGGAAAAGTTGCGAAGAAATATATAAAAAATTATAACCTAGTTATCGGCTATATCTATCTTTTTAAACCCGAAGACGGCATTTCTATATTCTGCAAGCGCAAGGAGGGGGAAGAAATATCGGTAGCCATGGTACCTGATGTAAAAATGTATAGGGAAACCGGTGCCTGTATAGTACCTCTCCTCCCACGTCCCATCCTCCCTAAGGCTATCTAAAAGGAACCTCACCCCCTTCCTTACCTCGTCCGACGCAGCCCTTCCTGCGGCTATCAGCCCAAGGATCGCCCACGCGGTCTGGGAGGGGACGGAGGCAGGGTAGGGGAGATATCGTTTTTCCCTGTAAGACTCTGGGGACTCGCTAAACCCGCCGTCTGGGAGCTGTATACTCATCAGCCATTCTACCCCCCTCTTCATCGGTTGGTAGGAGTCTGGCTTGAAGCCCAGCCTCGCAAGCGCCTGAATGGCGAAGGAGGTGCCGAATATATAATTTACCGCCCACCTTGCCCACCAAGCGCCAAACTCGGATTGTTCCTTGAGGAGGTAGGCAAGCGCGCGCTCGATACACGAATCACCCAGTCCATAGCCAAATTTGGTAAGTAGCGCCACGACCCTTGCCGTCATGTCTGGCGAAGACGGGTCCAGACACGCCCCGTGATCCGCAAATGGTATCTTGTTTAAAAGCTCTAGGCTGTTGTTCTTATCAAAGGCGGCCCAGCCGCCATCGCTGTTTTGCATGGACAAAACCCACTTAATCCCGCGGTTTATGGCCGAATCCTTCTCCCTCTTAGGAAGGTCAAGGCCATTTAGCGCATCTATTACCTGGATCGTGTCGTCTATATCTGGAAAGTGCTCATTCTTGAACTCAAACGACCAGCCCCCACCCTTGCCGTGCGGGTTTTTGATCTTCCAGTCACCGTGTTCCCACAATACCTGTTTGGATATAAGCCACCTCCCAGCCTTCGTGAGCCTTGGGTGATCAGATGGCACGCCTGCCCTAAGCAGGGCGGTCACAGACCACGGCGTATCCCACACTGGCGATATACAAGACTGCTGGTGTACAAAGACATCGTCATCCATCTCCATAACCTTGCCTTCTTCGCGAAAATCATGTGGGATGGGGGGAAGCTCGCCTTTGTACATGTGCTGAAATCGCCTAAGCCCCTTAAGACACAGCCTCACTACAGGATGGTCGAGCGGATAACCAAGGAGATGGAGCGCCACAGCAGAGTAGGCTAGAGCAGGGTATATATCCTCCGTCCGCGTTACATGCTCCACAATCCACTTTTCGCACGCCTTAAATGCCTGGCCCTTCGTGGGCCTAAATGGAATCCTATCCAAGAGTTTGAGCCACTTGTCTATATTGACAAAGAAGTTCTCCCACGAGATAAAGCCGCTCGAATGCGTAAAGCAAAAGGAACGCCTCTCCTTGTCCTCTGCATAAAGTTCATCTAGGTTGAATCCTACCTCCTTTACAGGCCTCTTATTCATGATGACAAGGAGGGGCACAATGCATGACCTCGCCCAGCTAGAGAATTCATAGATGTTCACGGGCATCCAGCTTGTGAGGAGTATGAGTTCAGGCGGCATCGCAGGGCAGGCATCCCATGGCACCAGCCCAAACATAGCGAGGTGTATCCTTGTGAAGACACGGCTCTTTGTAAGGCCGCCGCGCCTAAGGATAAAATCCCTTGCCTTTACCATAAAATCGGACTCCGGACTGTAGCCGGCAAGCCTCAAAGCAAGGTAACACTCTATAGTGACATTTAGGTCCCCGCTGTCGCCGTAATAAAGCGACCATGCGCCATCCTCCCTCTGTTCCTTAAGTATCCTCCTTATAAGGCCGTCTTGCGCCGCCTTTTCATTTAACCCCAGGAAGTGTATGAGTTGGACATATTCCGCCCCGATCGCCTCATTTGACTCGAGTGTGTACCACCACCAACCATCCGGCGCCTGAAGAGAAAGTTCGCTCCTCACCGCCCTTAGGATGGCATCATCCAGTTCCTTCTCGCTGATATCAACATAGCGCATGGAGGTAAGATGCCAAAATAGGGACATCAAAGTCAATTCGGTTTTTAAAATCCTATGGCCGTTGTCTTCTATGGTAAGAGCTCAAGTTCACCTATTATATTAAATCCGCGCGCATCATCCCATTCCAAACCCTCATTTGCAAACCTGATCGCATAGCGCGGATCCTGCCTTAAGGATGGGGAGGCATCTGGTAGCCATATGCCAATCTTATAGGTGCCTGTTGGCATATCATCGGATATAAGGATCTTTTCATCTACCTCGTGATAGCTATCTACAGAGGAGTCATTTGGGGTCCATCGCCTCGGATCGGCATCCAAAGGATATACCCTAAGTGTTGGTCCATCCAATACCATATACAGGTCCCTTTCGTTGAAGAGCGCGGCGTACCCCAGATTTGATACCTTAAACCCAAAGCTGATGGTGTCGCCCGGATGCGGGTCCTTGCTCCACCACGCCTCTTTAAGGACGAACCTATAACCTAGGTGCTTTCTGATCTCATCGAGACAGCCGCCCTCCTCCCAGTCTTGGATCACATCCTCGTGGTACTCCGAGTTTAGATATGACCAATGTAGCCTCGCCATCTCAGACATGGCGTTTTCGCAGGCGCTCCTCGGCTTGTTGAGCCCGCATGTCTCCCCTCCAACTGGCACAAATAGCCCGTCTTTGGCTATGTATTCCTTCCAGTATTCTATGGCGCTGCTAGGATATGTCCCTTCATCTGTATCGCTTGCAAGGAAACAGTCGTTGTGATGGCCGATGCGCGATGCGGCACTGCCGCCAAATGCCCCTGATTCAGACAAGGGTTCTTCGCTTCCAAGATATTCAGTCTTGAATACCGGCCGACGTACCTGAATCATGCGCGAAGGGGGGAGGGCGTTCAATAGGGCGTCCAACACCTGCTTTCTTGCGCTTTGATTGTCCAGTCCATTGGTAGAGGAGTGCCACTCACCCCATCTGCCGATAAATCCGGCCTGCATTGCAAGGATGATGTCCGAATAATCTTGGAGGAGGGGGCTAAGCTGGCTGATATGTGCCAATATCTGCAGCAAAGGGGCGTCGGTAACGGGATCGCTACTTGAGTCGCTATAGTTTACCCTAAGGATTAATTTTATCCCAGACTCACGCGCTATCTCAAATGCCCGCCTGATCTCGTTAAGAAGCGCATCTGGTATGGTGGTGTTTGTGTAGCCCTTGAGACATATCTCAAAATAGGCGAGGGTAAAGCCCTTCTCCCTGACATTGTAGAGGTCGGAGACCTCGTCTATCTCAACGTAGTCAAAGAAACCCCTCTCTGGGTTTAATATCTCCGCATCCGATGGGAGAAACTCCTTGTGCACGAGTTCCGATCCCTTGCCGTTATCCCCGCCATCGCTGTTATTGCCGCTCCCCCCAGATGGGGTAGTATGACAGGATATAAAGACGAACAGGAGGAGTATGGGTAGGCCCTTCCTCATATAACTGCGAACACGGCGATGTATCAGGTAGCCCTGATCCCTTGGTCTCATCTTGACCCCGTCCTTGGTTTAAAGAAGGTTTCATAACACATCCAGAAGGGGTATTCAATAGGATAGGGGATATGGTAGAGACAAAAAGGGCCCCTCCGAAGAGGGGCCCATCTATTATATCTGAGGGCTACTGAAGATACGGCAGGCATACGTTGTAGTAGTCGTTGAAGCAGCTATGTATATTGGGATCAGGATCTATGCATTTCCAAGCATTTTGATAGCCGCAACGTGACTTGCATACAATAGTACAAAAATACATGGACCCGCAATCCTTATTTTGAAACGTAAGACATCGAAAAATAGCAGTTATATTATCTTTGCCGTTAGTACTCTCACAATCATCTAACAAACGGCCACAAGTTGTAAATTGGCAATTGTTATTACACCAGTCGTTGTCCTTAGTATTTCCATCATCGCACTCCTCACCTTTCTCTTTTGCCCCATTTCCGCACACAGCTGCTAATGCAGGTGCCCGCCAACTGATCCACCCCTCATCTGGTGCAATCGTCAAGAGGGCGCCTACAAACAGATCATTCTTGGATTCGTCGATGTCATAGCCCCAACGCCCAGCCGCCTTTGGATTTTCATCTGAGCCCTTCTTACCCGGGCTATTTAGCCAGATTACATAATCGCGAAATACCACCGTATTACCTGTATCCACATCGTAGACACCAAAATCGGCCACCTGACCCAAACCGCTCTCATCCATCGTGAAGTTCCCACACCCCACTGTGCCAGAACCTCTTAGGAAGAGGGCTTTTTGGCTCGCTGCAATATGAGGGCCGGTAAATACTACATTCGGTATCACTCCGCTCCCCTTCTCGATCCACTTCATCGCATTTGCCTTGATGTTCGTCGCCTTCAGGTCTATCCCACCGTCCGCGTTGCCATCGCCGTCAAAGTCCCGATCGGTATATAACAATGAGGGGACACCGCCATTGGCATTATATAGGTCAAATACCGCCGCAAGGTCTTTGTCTACGGTAGTAGGCGTGCCGGCAATCCCAAGTTTTACCTTGAGGTACTGCTGATCCGCATTGCATGTAGAGATGGCATACAACCTCTTTCCATCGGGGCTAAACGCAAAATCTGTAAACTGCGTGCCGTAGCCGCTTAGGTTCATCCTCCCAATCTCGTTCCCGTCTGATGCATTATAGAATATGACCTCCTTGTCGCTCCCCACCGCCAAGACGAACTTGTCCCCACTCTGATACCCCGTGAAGGCTGGTGGATAGTTCGAGTTGCCGCATCTAAACTCTGCGGTACCTGCGTTCGAAATGAATGGACTCGCAGCCTGTGTTGGGTTTGAATCTATAAGGGAACCATCGGGTTTTATCTCGAACCTAAACACCTTATTTACCTTATCATTACTATTATTTATATCACTCCAACTTGCCTGTAGGAGGTAGACATAGTGATTGTCAGTGGCTATACCGCGGATGGCGCGGTGTGGTAGGGCATTGTTATCTGAGATAGAAAGACCCAGCCCATTTTCCACCACCTTCCCATCGGTTAGGTCTACCCCCATCACAGGATATGGCATAGATTTACTCAATGAACCAGCGCCTTTATACTCAACAAGGTATAGGAACTTCTTCGTACCCACTTTTGCATACGTACCATTACACGGGTGAGGGGAGAGGGTATCATTAGTAATGGTACCTTTACCTATACAATCTCCTATAGGTATTGACGTGGCGTAGGCATCATCCGACAGACCATTATTCGGGATGAATATGGCGTCTTTAGAGTTTATTTGTCCTTGTTGAACCGTAAGCCCATTTGAGGTGTCTACACTCAACTTAAATACATAGGCGCCACAGTTTCCCAAGGGATCAAAGCCTACGGCATAAACTACTTTCTCCTCACCAGGTATCAAGGCGCAGATAACGCCTTTAAAATTATCATTCCCTAATTTTAGCTGCAAACCCTCTTTTATTGAGTAGTCATTTAAATTCAATGCCCTTATGTGATTTACATAACAACTCTTATCGCCATCAGAACTTGCGAAGAGGAGGTAGGAATTTTCCTTCGGTGGGTCTTGTATGTAGGTCTTGTCAAACACGAATGAACCGAAGTGGAATACCTGGGGCACAACGGTCTCGCCAGAAGAGGCTATCTCTACCTGTTGAGCCCATGGATTTGGGTTGTGGGAAGCAGCCCCATCGTTATTTGGCGTAATCACGGTGTCTGGGTCGGCCGCACCAATATCCATCGGGAGGACATCCATCATGAACGGACAATTTGAGGAATCGCTGCACGCGCTCTTGTAGGTCTTGCTATAGGCTGTATCGAGTATCGGCTGTACATAGTATGTTCCAACGGGGACGCCGGTAAGGGTGTATGTATACTCCTTCTTGGAAGAGGGCGCCTTTACCTCCGTAACCTTGGCAATATATTTTACATCTGAACAGCTAGCATCCATGCAGAATCTAAGATATATATCGCCGCTCGCAAGTTGTGTCTTGTTGAAATATGAGCGGAGCAGATCGAATATCTGCGTGCCGTAATTTTGAGGCCATCTCACCTTAAAGGTCAGTTTGCAATCACTGCAGATCTGCATCTCTTGCGGTGGTGGAGTGAGAGGCGTAGACGGCGTCTGACCTCCTGTAGAAGACTTGCACTCACCGTCCACCGGCCTTGACCCATCGGAACATAGGCTTGCAAAAAGTCCTGCGGCAGAGGGGGTATATGTCTCTTGTACAGGACTTTCGCCATGTGGACAGAACTGTGTCGTATTGTCGACAGATAGACATACCCCGTACTCATCTGGTTCACTGGTCAGACTATACAGATCGCCTTCCCCTGAAGGCTCTGTTGGGCATTTATCGCCTTCACCTGTATTTAGACACATCTCATGAGGAACCCTTCCGTCCGGAAATACCTTTCCACCAAAGCCGTCATCACAGAGCCCGTTTTCATCTGGCTTACTCACGCCGTCAGGGCATACGACACCAGCCATCATGTCTATATTACAATCTCCCTTCAGCTCATCAAAGGCAGTTATAAATAGACAACCATTCTCACCATGTACTCCATCTTCTGCCTTCTCGGCTACGCAGTTTACCGCATCCTGCGTCAACCATGGTATGACCCCTTTGCTCGCAAGGTCACTTAGATATCCATAGCTAAACGTAGTGCCATAGACGTTATCGTCGCATTGCCCGCTCCATTTACTTTTGAGCTCATCATCGAACTTGTCGACGATGGGGTTATTAGCCTTGTTGCCACACGATGTGATGATGAATAAGGACAAGACAAGGCCGACGAGCTTCAAGGACTTGTAGAGTACCTTCATAACACCCCCCTTGTTCTATTTATTTTTTGCTATAAAAATACCATACCTTAAGAAACTCGTCAAGTAACACTTGTCAAAAGCAGAGAAAGTCTTATCATATCATACGGGTTGTGGAGGTATTATGGAGAGGTTTGGAAGATATTGGCTAAAGAAAGAGGTCGGGACAGGGGGCATGGCAAAGGTATACAAGGCGTACCTCGCGGGTGAAGGTGGGTTTATAAAGGAGGTGGCGCTGAAGAGGCTGTTGCCGCAATTTTCTGCCGACAGATCGTTTGTGGCAATGTTTACAGACGAGGCGCGTCTAGCGGTCGAACTAAGTCATCCCAACATAGTTCAGGTCTACGACTTCGGTCGCGTAGGAATGGAATACTTCATAGCGATGGAGTATGTAAGTGGAATCACATTTAAGGACCTGATCATTACCAGCAGAAGTAAGGACCCTCTGGGTAGACCAAAAGAAGAGGCGGTAGTATTCATTGTGTCTGAGATCTGCAAGGCGCTCCAATACGCGCATAGCAAGACCGACCCCCATGGACGTATTTTAAATATCGTCCATCGAGATGTAACGCCGCACAATATCCTTATTTCTTATGATGGCAGTGTAAAGCTCTCCGACTTCGGGATAGCCAAGGCCAGTACAAATATATCCCACACAGAAACTGGTTTCCTGAAGGGTAAAATTGCCTACATGTCGCCAGAGCAGGCGCGCGGGGAGGCGCTAGACGGCAGGAGCGATATCTTCTCGCTTGGATTGGTCCTATTTGAAGGACTCACTGACAAACCCCTCTTTGAAGGAAGAGATAGTATGGTGATATTAAGAAATCTCCAGAGGGGTGAGATCCAACTAGATCACGTACTAAAAGAGCTGCCAGAGAAGTATCGATCTGTTCTAAGGAAGGCGCTCGCTCCCGTCGCCGACGAGAGATATAAAGACGCCTTGGAGATGTACAATGACCTTACAAATATCCTACACGAATTGGATCCGCTCTATTCATCATTTAAACTCTCCGAACTATTGAAAGCGCTCTATCGGGAAGAGATTGAGGAAGAGGAGAGGGAAGAAGGGGAGAGGGAAGGGGAGATAGACCTGCAAACCGATATCTCAGCTGAGAGGTTCAATGACGAGACGTCGTATCTTGGTGGAGACAGGGATCTGTCTAGGGTTCCATCTATAAAGACGAAGGCATTAAGGGTTCTTAAATGGCACGCGATACCAATTATATCTGCCATAGCCCTCATCTCGCTCGTAAACGACATCATAAGACCTGTAATATTTATCCTGCCTGCGCTTGTAGGCATTTCTCTCCTAGGTATGATGATAACAATAGTAGCCAACAGGAAGCGTCTGCCGCGTAACGGAAAATTGCTGGCGCTCCTAGAGCTTAGGTCAGGCGCATATTTTATATTCTTCTTTGTGGCATCCATCACATGGGGGCTCATCAGCATAATTTATACCAGGCTCCCTGAGCGTGGGCTGATGGCTGGCCACATCGAGGCCGTGAAAGATATCCAAGACGCCCTACTCAAATCTATAAAGAGCGATGTATCAGAAATAAAGGGCGGAATCTCTGAGATACAAGAGGAGCTCAAAGGTATACGGAAGTCGATCGAAGAACTCGGGGGTTCAAACGCCCTTATAAAAGATCCGAAGAAACCTGCTGAACTCTACCACAACGCCAAGCTGTATGCACTATGGGGGGAAACTGGTAAGGCAATAGATACATACCAAAGGTTTTTGGAGAAGATGCCGCAATTTCTAGATGTAAACGAGTCGTTTTTGGCGCTCATTAAAAACACGGGAGGGATAGAGGCGGCGCGGCGGATATATGGAGACCTAAAAAGGAGATTTCCGAATGATCCAACGATAGAGATGTTTTATCTAAAGACAGAAGGGCTTGGTAGCGAAGAGTTAAAGGAGAGACTCTCTGAACTCTCCAAAAGGTGGCCTAAATATGCGCCGGCATATATAGAGATAGTAGATGCCATCTTGAGCAAGGGTTGGACAAATCTAACCAGTTCAGAAAAGATGGAATTTGCGGACATCATAAAGGAGTTTAGGAAGCTGGATAGCGACGGTTATTTTAACGGCTACTTCCTAGACAAAGGCGCTCTTGAGGCAAAGTATAACACTATAAGTCAGATAGAAACGACTTATCTCCCCCTCGCAAGGCTTGTAGAAGATCCAGTGGATATAAATTTTGAACAATATAAGTCTGGCGTTAGTATAGGCTTTACTATAAAGGATAGCGGTTACTCAGAGATAAGATACGCAATAGACAACAACTCTACGCAGTGGATGAGCACTGGAACAAGTCCGTATCTCAGAGACCCGCTCACAAACAAACCGATGCCCAATCTCTCTATCAGCGCAAAGCTGGCGGTCGGCAAACACACCGTTTATGTAAAGTACCTAGACAAGAATGGGAGATGGAGCGATGTATATACAAAGGAGATACAGGTAACGCCATTCGTTGTTACCTATGCCCCGGCCGGCGCAATAGATATTTCGTCCGACATACGATCCATCATCGTTTCATTTGCAGTGTATAAGGAGGGTGGGGTCCAAATAAAGGGCTTCAGGTATTCTATAGATGATAATTCACTCTCTAATACATTAAACCTTTCGGCGGGGGAGGATGGGGTGGACAGCACGATAAAACTAAAGGCCGGTAAACACAATTTATACGCAAAGGCCATCTATGCGGACGGCAAGGAGTCGGAACTGGTCACGCTCCCGCTCGAGCTATAAGACCCAGAGCAATTTGCAAGGGGTTGCTCTACAAGTTTAAAGGTATAGTTAGAAGATAGGGAAATCTAGCAGCAGTAGATGTAGAAATTGGGGAGTCTATACCCCAAGTCCATAATTCAGCCTTTAAGGTGTTTAGCTTGCCAAGTGTCTAACTAATCAAAATCTAACACCTTTACACCTAGACCATATTTTAAAAAGATCCGCTAAGTGGCATACTTATTGTATATCCTCGCCAGCATTGGAGGCCTTATGAAGATTAGAAATCTCCTAAAGATCTCACTTCTCGTCCTTATTGCATCTCTGTTCTTTGTCCCAACCACATTTTTGTCCACCGCTAAGAAGGACAAAACCAAGGATGAGATAAGGAGGGGGGAGTCGAAGAGGACAAAGTTTGCCATGGAATCGATAGAGGCGAACAGGCTCCTCCTCATAAGTGGATACAAGGTTAATGTCGAATAAGAAATCTTATGTAAAATTTAGGTACGGTGCCGGAGATTATAAACCATAACAAACTTGTTTAACTTAACGCTTAAAAGACCTACTGTAAATCCCTCATATCTTCAATAGATATGCCACTCTTCTTAAAGAACTGCTTTATATTATTTATGATCCGCTCTTCAAGCTGACGGGCGCGCTCTTTGGATATGCCATACTCATCTGCGATGCTTTGTAACGTCCTCGGCGTCTCGGCAAGGAGTCGTTCGCGGAGTATCTTTAGATCCCTCTCGCTGAGACCCTTCGCAAACTCCTCCAACTTTTCTTCTAATATATTCTTTACCTCTTGCTTGGCCAACTTTTCATCTATTGGCACATCGTCGTCGCTTATAAACTCCTCCAAGATCCTTCCTTCGTCTGTCGCGTCAGTTGGGGCCTCAAGCGAATACTCGTGCGAGGTCAAACGCCTTGTCATCTCTTCAACTTCGCTTACCGTTACATTGAGGCGCTCTGAAAGCATACGGTTGCTGTCGGCGATGTATCCCATTGCCTCGATCTTTTGCTTCTCATGAATGAGGTGATAAAAAAGGCGTCTCTGTGCCTTTGTAGTCCCAACTTTTATAAGTCTAAAGTTGTCGAGTATATACTTTAATATATATGACCTGATCCACCATGTCGCATAACTTGATAGTCTTGCGCCTTTGGAGGGGTCGAACTTCTTGACCGCCACCATAAGTCCTATGCTTCCCTCCTGAACGAGGTCTAGGAGATTATAGTAGGCATTTCTGTATTCCATGGCTATCTTTATGACCAGCCTCAGGTGAGACGATACCAGCATGTGGGCTGCCTTGATATCCCCCTCTTCCTTGTATCTCCTAAAGAGCTCCTTCTCTTCCTCCGGCTTTAGGATGGGGAAGGATTCCGCAACCCTCATAAGGCGGACAAGGGGGTCTATGCGTGTGAGCGCCCCTCCCTTTTCTTCCACCAATACCGGCTTTATCTCACTTCCTGTATCCTCTTTGACCATATATCCTCAAGCAATCCCTTAAGTCTTCGGATGGTATAGTGACTTAGGGGCAACTTCAAGCGAAAAGGTGCGCATCTATCTAAAAACATGTCATGTAAAAACAGATCATGGTATAAGTATCCGTCCATTAGATATCACATATTTTACCCTTCCTCGGACCTCCCATCCTTCAAATGGCGTATTTCTGGATTTAGACCGAAACAGCCTAGACGAGATTCTAAACCTTTCGTTCAGATCCAGTATAGTAAGTTCTGCCACCTCACCCTCCAGTATCTTTCCAAGCCGCCCTAAGAGCTGCTTCCACTTATCTCCGGTCTGCAGAGATAGCACCTTGGCAGGGCCTGCTGTGAGCAGATATATAAGCCTATCCAATCCCAATACCCCTTCGTCCACGAGCCTCATAAGGACTGGAAATGCGGTCTCCATACCTATAACACCGAAGGCGGCAGATCTAACTTCTATCTTCTCTTCCTGACTGTGTGGCGCATGGTCTGTGGCAATCGCATCTATCGTGCCATCCAAGAGCCCCTCTAACAAAGCCAACCTATCCTCTTCAGTGCGGAGCGGAGGCTTCACCTTGGCATTTGGGCCATATACTGAGACTGCATCTTCGGTGAGAAGTAGATGATGTGGTGTAACCTCTGAGGTCACAAGCACGCCGCGCCTCTTCGCAGCCCTTATAAGCTCTACACCACGTTTCGTGCTTACATGCGCTATGTGTATATGCGCCTTCTCCTCCTCCGCCACTCTTATATCACGCTCTATCATTGCAACTTCGGAATCCGATGAAATACCTGGGAAAGAATACATCTTTGACCATCTTCCTTCATGGATCACCCCGTCTCCGCTTAAAGAGGTGTCCTCAGGATGATCTATTATAAAAAGGCCTGCCTTCTTGGCGGCCCTAACCGCCTTTTTCATAAGTTTATCGTCCTGTGGCGACTTGCCATCATCAGAGAGCGCAATGGCGCCTGCCCTCTGCATGGCGGCCGCATTTACAAGCTTCTTCCCCTCCAGATTTTCCGTGATTGCGCCTACCGGTAGGATATTTATCTGGCTCACTTCTGCAGCGCGTTTCAAGACATACTCCACGCCTGTTTCGCTATCGCATACGGGGGAAGTATTTGGCATAGCAAGGATGGTTGAAAAACCGCCCGCAACCGCGGCCCTCGAGCCGCTCCTTATATCTTCTTCGTCTGTCCTACCTGGTTCTCTCAGATGGGTATGAAGGTCTATAAAGGCTGGTGTCACCAAAAAGTGTGAGGCGTCTATTATGGTAGAACCCTCGGGTGGAGGCACATCTCCGACGCTTGTTATCTTTCCACCGTCGATTATTATATTTCCGGCGCGCAAATCACTTCTGAGAGGGTCTATGATATTTGCACGGAGGATGCAAATCGGCTTCAAAAGATTATTTTCGCCCCTTTGTTCCATCAAGTTCCGTAAGGTTGGGTTATGTCACGGTGGATGCCAAATATCTTTGCGATTAGTGCAACCCTTGTCCACATTCCATTTCTCTCCTGGCGCCAATATTTTGCCCGTGGGTCACTGTCTATTCTTACATCTATCTCGGCGCGCCTTGGGAGGGGGTGCATAATGATCGCATTCGGTTTCAGGAGTTTAAGGTGCTCAAACTTCAGATGATACATACTGTAATCAATTGATTTTGATTCCCCCTTTTCATCATACTCATCTTGTATCCTCGTCATATATATGGCATCCACAATAGGCATAACCTCTTCGAAATTAGTTGTCTCATAGAATTTTACACCATTTTCTCTTAGATATCTTCTCAAGTCGTCCGCTATCCAAAGTTCGCGAGGCGCGACAAAATATATCTCAACACCATCGAAGTGTTTCATGAGCTTGCTTAACGACCTCACTGTCCGTCCCCTCAGCACATCGCCGACCATTGCAATCTTCAATCCTTCGATGCCGCCTTTGTCCTCAAAAGAACGTCTCAAGGTGTATACATCTAGGAGCGCTTGTGTAGGATGCTCGTCTTTTCCAGAACCGCCGTTTATTATCGGAACCCTTCTAGGCGTTTCATCTAGAAGCTCCGCTATGCGGGCGGCAAGCCCCGCCTCAGGCGACCGCATCACTATCAGATCTACATAACTTGAGAATGTCCTTATCGCATCTTCGACTGTTTCACCTTTCATCTCTGAGGATGTAGATGGGTCGCGAATTTCAGAGGTCTGCATTCCAAGGATTTGGCACGCATTTAGAAAAGATAAAAATGTGCGCGTAGATGGCTGGGTAAAGTAGAGCATTGCCCTTTTGTGCGAGAGGAGAGTCCTTAGATAATCAGCGCCCTGCTTTGTCCTTGAAATCCTCCTCAACTTATTCGTTACCTCGTAAAGTTCATCCAACATCTCCCTGTCAAACTGCTCTACGCTCAGCACATGAAATATCTCTTTTGCCATACATCCTCCCTTATCTAATCCCCTTCCCAAATCGCCCCAACCTTATACCACCTTCCTTAAGCGAGAGCCAGATAAACATAGCCCGACCTTTCAGATTCTCCATAGGAAGAAATCCCCAAAACCTGCTATCGTCGCTATTGTCCCTATTGTCGCCCATGACAAACAAGTGCCCCGCCGGAACCTGATAGACGCCATCTCCGTAGTGGTAAGAATCCTTTTTGTATCGAACGATATAACTCTTGTCACCCATCTTCTCTTCAAAATAGTCATACATCTCGTAGTCGTCCGTAAAGGGGATTTTTCTTGGGGTGCCATCTTCTAGAAAGAGCACATCTTTGTCTCTGGCATTATACCGAGGAGTGAGTCTTGTCTTTTCAACTAGAGCGCCGTTCACAAAGACATCTGTGCCAGCAACTCTTACTTCATCGCCAGGGATACCAATAACTCTCTTTATGAAATCCCTCTGCTTTAAGATGTTTTTATCTTTATCCCCTGGAAATATAAATACCACCACATCCCCCCTCTGCGGGGTCCCGATGTCTACTATCCTCTTCTTGGTAAATGGTATCCTAATCCCGTAAGCAAATTTATTTACAAACAGATGGTCTCCAATCACGAGGGTTGGCACCATGGAGGGAGATGGTATCTTAAATGCCTCTATTATAAATGATCTTATAAAAAACGCGATGATTAAGGCGGTGAATACAGCCTCAACCGTCTCTCTGAATTTGCTCTTCCTTCCCTCTTTTTTTACGGAAATATTATTCATTGTTTGTCACAAAAGCGTCGTCGATGCCTTCTTTAGAGGAAAGCTCTGACAAAAATTTTGAAGCCTCTTCTTTGGTGGCAAAATTACCTATTCTCACCCGATACCACGTCCCGCGATCTCCTAGACTTACAGGCTGCATAAAAGCGGGATACCCCATCGCCTTCCATTCTTCAACCCTATAACTAGCCTCTTTGATATCCGGATAAGCGCCGACCTGTATGGTAAAACCGCCGCCTCCAGCACCTTGAGAGGCAGGCGCTTGAAGAGTGCCTTGTCCTGCCGCTTGGGCTGGGCCGGCTTCGACCCCCTCATTGGGCAGAGAAGGTGTATTACCTCCTCCGCTCTTTTCCAACGTCACATTATAGCGCTGTGAGGCGTCTCCGGCAGGTGTCGCCGCACCTTGTGCACTCAAAGCCTGTGAATTCAAGACTTGCGAACCCAAGGCCTGTGAGCCCAAGGTTTGCTGTGGTATCTGTAAAGTAGCTGCGCCTTGTGAAGCACCTGAGGTTACTTGCGGAACGGCATTGCCAGCACCCATCGTATTTCCTTGCGTTGTTGGTAGCGATTGAGTGACACCCACTCCGCTAGTAGCCGGTTCTAAAGTTGGAGTAGATCCGCCTTGGGACGTTGGTGCTCCCGTTTCGCCGCTACTGCCACCAGCACCACGCGATAATATCTCGCCGACCTTCTCTTTGAGTATCTCCTCTTTGCTTGCAAGTGCCTTTCTTGCGAGTTCCCTTATTTCATCATCTGTCATTGCTGAGATGTCTTTTTGGCTGGAGGAAGGAGGCTGTACTGCACCCATCGCTGCCGCACCGCCTGCTCCCCCTCCAGCGGATACCACAATTTCACTCTTATTTTTTGACTCATTAGAAGCGCTCCCCAGATTCAAATACTCTGCACCATACTTGGCACCTATATAAAAGGCCGCAACGAGGGTAATTACCTGAAGGACAATAAATGTGAAAAACTGACCAAAGGTGAGCTTGCAGAAATAATAAACGTCTTCCTTTTCCTTAGAACCGGCGCCCTGATCATCACCCAGATCCTCTACCTCTTTTATCTCATCAAAACCTTCCATACGCCCTTCCTGTATATCTAAGAAGCGCCTCATTCCTCGCCACGCTCCATCCTCTCTGGAGCGTCGATCCCTAAGAGCTCCAAACCATTTTTTAACACAATCTGTATACTTTTCAATAGATATAATTTGGCCTGAACCCTCCCCTCTTCTCCGTATAACACCATATATTCCTTACTTGTCTTCGCCTTTGTGTAATAGTTCTGAAACATCCTTGCCAACTCAAGGAGATAAAACGACACCTTGTGTGGCTCAAGTTTACATGCTGCATCGTGTATCACGTTCGGGTATTCAGCAAGAAGTCTTGCCATTCCATATTCTTCCTCTAATGAGAGATACCTCAAATCAACTTGGTTTGGATTAAATATGATGCCTTGCTCTGAAGCCTTCTTGAATATAGATGATATGCGGGCATGGGCGTATTGTATGTAATATGCCGGATTTTCCGGACCTTCGCGTTTTGCAAGTTCTATGTCGAAATCGAGCTGTGCATTGCACGAACGGCTGAGATAAAAGTAACGACATGCATCTTTTCCTACATCATCCAGAAGCTGTCCAAAGGTTTCATATGTAGCCCGTCTAGTAGACATTGATACAACTTCCCCGCCGCGAATGAGGTTTACGAGCTGTATCAGGATTATATCTATGTTGTCTGGGTTATAGCCAAGCGCCTTCATTGCCCCCTTTATCCTTGTTACGTGGCCAGCATGATCCGCGCCCCATATATCTATGACCCTTGTAAAGCCGCGTTCAAACTTGTTTACATGATATGCGATGTCTGAGGCGAAATATGTATATTCACCGCTACTCTTCACAAGCACCCTGTCCTTCTCATCTCCAAACTCTGTGCTCTTAAACCACAAAGCCCCATCCGCCTCGTACACAAACCCCTTTTTTCTAAGCAAGTCTATTGTATGCTGGACTGCTCCGCTCTTATATAGACTCTTTTCAGAGTAGTATGAATCAAATACGATGCCGCATTTTGCAAGATCGTCTTTTATCTCTCCTAAAATCTTCTCACCAGCGTATCTGCCACACCAATCTATAATCTCGCCTTCACTGAGCCCATCTAACTTATGGTGCTCTTTGGATAATAAAATCTCTCTTGCAATATCTACAATATAATGACCTTGATAACAGTCTGCCGGAAAATCCACTATGCTCCCGCTAAGCTCAAGCATCCTTAGATAAACAGACTTTCCGAGCGTCCTCATCTGATTGCCGGCATCGTTTAGGTAGTATTCCTTCACAACCTCATAGCCAGCCTTTTTTAAAAGACGCGCTAGCGCATCTCCAAACACCGCATTTCTTCCATGTCCAACATGAAGGGGACCAGTAGGATTTGCGCTTACAAATTCCACCTGAAGTTTTTTGCCCTTTCCGATATCCAGATTGCCATACGAGTCGCCCTTTGCAATTATCTCTCCCAATATATCAAAGATGAGTTCCTTCTTTAGGAAGAAGTTTATAAAACCGCCTCCAGCCACCTCCACCTTTTTAAACTCTTGCCTTGCCGATAATTCCTTTGCCAATGTATGCGCAAGTTCATATGGCTTCATACCGAAGCTAGAAGCAAGCACAAACGCTACGTTAGAAGAATAGTCTCCGTATTCTGGAGTCTTTGGTTTTTCCACCAAGACCGATGGGAGTAGAGAGGCATCCAGCGCCTTTTTCTCAGCCATCTTAGATATCACATCTTTTACATACCCAGCTATTTTTTCACGCATCATAGTTTCCTCTAATTATCAATGGACAATAAAGTTACATTACCAAGTCCTTTTAAAGTTGGTTGAATCATATTCCAAGGACCCACCACCACTATCTTTAATTTGTCAGGAAATAGATACTTGTTGGCGACATTGTTAACATCATTTACAGTAAGCTTGGCTATATTATTCGCGTATTCTTCAAAATAGTTATCTGGATAACCATAGAAACTAAATCTTGCCAACGCAAAGACTGTGTCATGAGGCGTTTGATATTCAAATACCAGTCTGTTTAA
>Ga0207433_10006954_pt1 | contig 19221 bp, 15 predicted proteins | sample YelNatPaOPGAMG01_FD_187559 | JGI IMG/M metagenome (GOLD analysis project Ga0207433, IMG submission 187559) | Hot spring thermophilic microbial communities from Obsidian Pool, Yellowstone National Park, USA - OP-RAMG-01 (SPAdes) (version 3) | ecosystem: Environmental > Aquatic > Thermal springs... | reverse complement strand
ATTCATGCCTTTTTACTTTCAGACGTATTCAACGGTTGCTGACCGTTATCTCTATTTCCCAATGCTAGGTCCGGCACTCGTGGTTGCTTCTCTGATGATGCGGGCTGGACGTCGGTATGCGTGGTCTTTGGTAGTCGTGGTCGTGTTTTCTCTCGGAGTTGTAAACATTGTACAGCAGCGCGCATGGGCAAATACAGGCGCATTATTCAGTCATGCACTCAAGGTTAACCCGCGTAGTCTGGCTGGTCACAAGAACCGTGCTGCTTTGTTAATCCAGGAGGGAAGGCTCGAAGAGGCCAAAGAGCACCTTAATAATGTGCTTGAGATTGATGCTAACGATGCTGAGGCACACAACAACCTCGGGTTTGTGTTGGAGCAAGAAGGGAATCTGGAAGGCGCAGCCAGTCATTATCGTGTTGCCATGAGACTTAAGCCTAATTACCCTGAGCCTTACATAAACATGGGCAACCTATTTGCAAGGCACGAACGGTTTTCGGATGCGGTTCGCATGTATCGGAAGGCATCTCACCTTGATTCGTCGAATCCTGCCGTTTTCAATAACCTTGGTTTTTCGCTCTCCCAAATGGGGCTTACTGATCAGGCGATCAAGGCGTATTCAGAGGCCATCAGGCTCTCTCCTCGGTTTGCGGAAGCACATGCCAATCTTGGTAATGTCTTGATGTCTTCCAATAGGTTCGGGGAAGCGGCAAAAGCACTTAAAACTGCTGTCGAACTAAATCCAGGTTTGACAGAGGCGCACAACAGCCTCGCCGTGGCACTGTTCAAACTAGGCGACTATGCCGAAGCCTGGAAGGAAGTCCATATCTATGTGGAGCAGGGAGGGCGCCCACACCCAGATTTCGTACGCGCACTATCCACAAGAATGCCTGATCCTGGAATCTTCCGCTAGTTCAATTGTCATTCGAGCGAGTAGTTGAGTGGTGCCATTCTTTTCGTAGCCTCTATTTCTTTTTGGCTGATACCCCGTGGAAGTGACATTTCGGTTTTTTTCCTTTGAAATCCTAGCAAATGTATGGAATTATCTTCTCGGAAGCGGCGACACGAGAAAGGAGCTACGGTATGTCGGCTGTGACTATGCCTCAGATCCGAGAGGAAAGAACCATACGTCTCACCAAACGCGAGTTAGAAGTGCTTGCTCTCGTGATCGAAGGGAAGTCGAGCAGAGAGGTTGCGGAGGAGCTGTACGTCAGCAAGCGCACAGTGGACTTCCATCTCGCGAACATTTACGAGAAATTGCAGGTGAGCAACAGGGTACAAGCCTTCCGCAGAGCCACCAGCCTCGGCCTCATACCGCTGGAGCCTGCTGAGGTTAGGTCTAAGTAGCCGCCCGGCATGACACCCGGCCACGGATGGTAGGGCAGTCGTGTTGATACTAGCGTGGCGGCTTGAAATTTTAGCGTGTCGCGGTATTATCTGTGAGGGTCCCCACCAAAGTGCAACTTGCGGTGGGGACCTTCTTCAAATCATGTTTCTACCTGCACAACGTACAGGCAGCCATCTCCGCAATAAGCGAGAATTCGGCGACCGTCGTTTGAGGATTCATGATCACGGATGTTACCGCCGAGCGTCACCTTCGAGAGAATCTTACCCTTGCAGTCCATATTGTAGAATGACTGCTTGCAGTCTGATACAACTACGGACTCGCCTGTGGGTGAAAGTGAAACAAGCGATGGGCTGAAAAATAGCCCTCCTTTGTTCCAGAGCAACCTTCCATTTGTGTCGTATACTGCGACTTTTCGTTCGAGGATTTGTTCTTTCTTGCGCTTGCGATAACTTGCATAACTGACGGCTATGAAATGGCTTTGAGGTGATATCCTGGCGCAGGGGTCGAAACCTCGTATTGTGCGAGACCAGAGGAGTTTTCCACTCATATTCCACAGACGTATTTCTGTATCCAGGCTGTGTTGGTTGCCAGACTTCAGACCGAGTATCATGCGTCCGTCGCCGCTCACCTGGAGTTCATACTGTCGCTCGGTATAATGCATACAACGCCACAGGAATCTCCCGCGGATGGTGTAACAACAAATCCCTGATTTCTGCCAGGTGCCAGCAACGATTGCTTGGCTATCCGGTGTAAACGTAATGGAATGAACAATGCCACCGGGTCTTATTCGTCTCCATCTTGGTCTGTTGGGGTAGGGGGAGTAGAGATAAATGTGTCCCTTTCCCGTGCCAATAGCCGCGTATTGCCCATCTGGCGAGACTGCCGCTGACCAGATACTGCTTTCGGCGTCATGTTCCCATAGAAGTTCTCCGTCTTTTCGATAGAATCTGACAACACAGTTTGTGGGATTCAGCCTCGAGAAGAGCAGAACACTTGTGCCGTTCTGTGCGATTAGGACGTCTGTTGCGCCTCTGGCTTCATGTTGCCAGAATACTCGTCCCCTGCTGTCGTAGCAACGTACAAAGCCTTCCTTGGTCACGACACCGAAAAATCGTCCATCTGGTGAGACGGTCAGTGATACTGGTGGATCCGTCGGTTGTTTCCATAGGACCGAAAGCGATTCTCGGACGTCTCCCAGTGTGGCAGTGGCGACTGAGATCGCAAGCGAAGCGATCAAAAGCAGACGCACGCGGAAGGAAATCTTCAGCAGATTTTCTAAACCATGCTGAGGAAGTACTTGTGAATCCGCGTGTCGTCGGTTAACTCGGGATGGAATGCCGACGCCAAAAGATTCCCTTGTTTTACGAAAACAATCTTGTCGTCGCACCGCGCGAGCACCTCTACACCTGAGCCTACCTCTTGGACATATGGCGCACGAATAAACACTGCTCGAAAAGGAGGAGGTCCAATTGCCGGAATATCGAGGTCTGCTTCGAAACTATCAATTTGCCTTCCAAATGCGTTCCGACACACTCGGACGTTCAAAATGCCTAGCCTGTCTTGGACGCTGCCCACAATCTCGGTGGCTAGGAGTATCAGGCCTGCACAAGTACCATATATAGGCATACCCCTGCTTGCCGCCTCGACGATCTGTTTGTCAAGCCCGTATCGAACAAGCAGTTTCCCTATAGTTGTACTTTCCCCTCCCGGGATGATGAGCCCGCCGACTGCTGCGAGTTCACCCCCTGTTCGCACAGGTACAGCGCGAACCCCGCACCGCTCAAGCATCTCGATGTGCTTTTGAAAGGCTCCTTGAAGCGCTAGTACTCCAATTTTCAACTTGCTTGGCACGTGAACTACCAACCCCGCACTGCGAGGCGTTCGGTCTCATCGAGTGTTCTCAAGTCAAGTCCAGGCATTGCCTCGCCTAAGCCCATTGACAATTCCGCAAGTATTTCTGGCTTGTCATAGTAAGTTGTCGCATCTACTATGGCCTTGGCTCTTGCTACGGGATTTTCAGATTTGAAAATACCTGAGCCGACAAAGATGGCTTCGGCGCCCAATTGCATCATCAGGGCAGCATCTGCAGGTGTGGCGATGCCTCCCGCCGAGAAGTTAGGTACCGGTAGTTTGCCTGTCTCGGCGACTTCGCAGACCAATTCATATGGAGCACCCGCCTCTTTGGCATAAGCCATCAGTTCGTCGCGGCGCATGCTTTGCAGACGGCGAATGTCGGACATGACAGCACGCATATGTCGTACTGCCTCGACAACGTTGCCAGACCCTGCCTCGCCTTTCGTTCGTATCATTGCCGCTCCTTCTGCAATGCGTCTCAGTGCTTCCGGGAGATCACGGCATCCGCATACAAACGGGACTTTGAATTGGTGTTTGTCAATATGATGGCTCTCGTCTGCAGGAGTCAAGACTTCGCTTTCATCTATGTAATCAACACCTAAAGCCTCGAGTATCTGTGCCTCCACGAAATGACCGATTCGTGCTTTTGCCATTACGGGTATTGTGACGGCATCCATGATCTCCTTGATTTTCTTTGGGTCTGCCATCCTTGCGACGCCGCCTTCTTTGCGAATGTCTGCTGGCACACGCTCCAATGCCATGACCGCAACAGCACCCGCTTCTTCGGCTATCTTTGCTTGTTCGGCATTTGTGACGTCCATTATGACGCCACCTTTGAGCATCTCTGCGAGCCCTACCTTGGTGCGCCATGTGGACTTCTGCACGTCTGTCACGCGAACACACCCCCTTCGGATGTCACACCTTGGAGCGGCGGAGCCACCGTAATCATAGGCCTCGCCACTCCTCGATTCTGTTAGACCTCCTGCCCACAAAGTTTGAGCAGTTTTTCCCAGCGCGCATCAATTGCAGCCTGGATGTTGTCCAGCATTTGCTGGTGCTCCGGCCTCATCAGGTGCCGGAACTTTGTCTGTTCTTTTAGATACTCTATGATGGGTAGTTTTTCTTTCGGCTTGTATGTGAGCCTATATTGCCCATTTTCCACTTCGTATAGCGGCCAGTAGCAAGAGTTTACTGCATCTCGTGCAATTTTGACCGCTTTTTCAGGTTGGAATGCCCAGCCTAAACGGCAGGGCGTCAGGACATTTATAAACGTCGGTCCGTTTGTGGCAAGAGCCTTCTGCACTTTCGTCACAAGGTCGTTCCAATGGCTCGGAGAAGCCTGAGCGACATACGGAATATTATGCGCGACCATAATAGCGGTCAGGTCTTTGCTAAATTGTTTCTTACCCATCGATGCCTTGCCAGCAGGCGAAGTCGTGGTGTCCGCGCTGATGGGTGTGGCACTCGACCGCTGGACACCAGTGTTCATGTATGCCTCATTGTTGTAGCAAATGTAGAGTATTCGGTGACCTCGTTCCATCGCGCCGGATAGAGATTGCAAGCCGATGTCGTATGTGCCGCCGTCGCCGCCGAATGCGATGAAACGGATCTCCTGGTCGATCTTTCCTTGTTTCTTCAGTACATTGTATGCTGCCTCAACGCCAGAGATTGTGGCCGCAGCATTTTCGAAAGCACTGTGAATGAAGGGTACTCGCCATGCAGTATATGGGAAAAGGCTGGTCGTGACCGACATACAGCCAGTTGCCGCGCAAACCACTACAGGGGTGTCAGTTGCCGCAAGTACCTGTCGAATGGCTTGTGGGAAAGCGCATCCCGCACATGCCCTATGACCACCTGATAACAATTCACCTTTTTTTGCCAGTTCCTTCAAATTTGCCATCGTTGCTTCTCCTTTACTCTCGTACGCCTAGGTAATTCACACAGAGATAGGGGCGTTTGCCGCTTCGGGCTATTGAATCCAGGTCATTGTATACGGAGGTGATATGGCTTAGCGTTATGTCGCGGCCACCCAGCCCATATATATAATCAATGACTGCTGGACGGTTTTCACAATCGTACAGTGCAGAGCGCACCTCGGCATATACAGGACCGCCGGTTCCTGCCATGCCTTCCGAACGGTCAAGTACCGCTACTGCTTTCACGTTGGCAAGAGCGTCTGCAATTTGCTTTGCCGGGAATGGACGGAATACACGTAACTTCACCATTCCAGCCTTTACGCCCTTCTGCCTGATATCATCAATCACAGCCTTAGTTGTTCCTGCGGTCGAGCCGAGAACTACGATTACCAATTCTGCGTCATCCGTCCTGTATGCTTCGAAGAGTCCGTAGCGCTTTCCAAACTTGCGTTCGAAATCCCGGGCTACTTCCTCAATCTTTGGGATTGCGTTGTTCATTGCCTCAGCCTGGGACCGCTTATGCTCAAAATAGTAATCTGTGAAGTCCAAAGCGCCAACTGTAATGGGATGGTCTACGTCCAGCAAGGAATACATCGGTTTGTACTCACCGATGAATGCCTGGATATCTTCGTCACTATAAACCTCAACTGGCTCCATCGCGTGGCTTATAATGAATCCGTCGTAAGTCACCATCACTGGGAGTTGGACTTCTGGATGTTCAGCGATGCGGACTGCCTGGATGATGTTGTCATATAACTCCTGAGAATTTTCCGAAAAGATGGTAATCCAGCCGGCGTCCCTTGCTCCCATGGAGTCGCTATGGTCGCAGTGGATGTTGATGGGTGCGCTGAGTGTCCTATTTACCATGGGCATAACAATAGGTAATCTCAGCCCTGATGCAATATACAGCATTTCCCACATGAGGGCTAAACCCTGGGAAGATGTTGCTGTCATTGCTCGTGCCCCAGCGGCCGCTGCTCCGATTGTAGCACTCATTGCGCTGTGTTCGCTTTCCACAGTTACAAGTTCTGTATTGACAAGACCATCGGCGACGTATGATGCAAATATTTGCATGACCTCGGTCGCCGGCGTTATGGGATAAGCAGCGCAGACATCTGGATTGATCTGTCTCATCACATATGCGACTGCTTCATTACCAGTTAGAGCCATTCTTTCTTTTGTGATCGTAGCCACTTGTATCCTCCTATCCGCCTTTTACCTCGTTGTACGCGCGCTCAATTGCTTTGATGTTTCCCTCTATGATTTCCGGTTTTGACCGGAATTTTTTCTCCAATTTCTTGCGGGTATCTTTGAGCATCTCCTGAAAGTCAAGCAAACCCGTGACCTTTACAAGCGCGCCCATCATTGGGGTATTGGGAATGTCCCTTCCGATTGTCTCGCGGGCAATCCTCGATGCGTCCACCGTATATACCTTTTGACCATTTAGGTGGAGCATTTCTCTGAACTTGGATGGGGGTTGTTCGGTGTTGATGATGATTATCCCATCGTTTGGTAGACCCTGCGTAACATCTACGTTACCTATCAAAGTTGGGTCTAAAACCACGACGACTTGAGGCGAGGTCACATGGCAGTGCAGAGTGATCGGTTCGTCACTGATGCGATTAAATGATTGGACGGGTGCTCCCATCCGTTCTGGACCATACTCAGGGAAAGCCTGCATGTATTTTCCCTGTCCCAGCACGGCTTCTCCAAACAGCAGCGCGGCCGTCTTGGCTCCTTGCCCACCTCGACCGTGCCACCGAATCTCGGTTAGTTTTGCCATTGTCTCAGACTCCTCTCTGATTCGCATAACTAGGGACAGGTCACAGGTTTGAGGAAGGAAACATCCTTTGCACAGTCTTCTGTGCCTATCCCTGGTTGCTTTTTAGATTTCCCGTCGCCACTCGAGGGCACGAATGAGAGTTGCTTGATCCGCGTAGTCCAGATCTCCTCCCACCGGCATGCCGTGTGCTATTCGGGTTACCTTGACGCCTAGCGGCTTCAGGATGCCCGCAAGATACATGGCTGTCGTGTCGCCCTCGATGGTTGGGTTTGTTGCCAAGATTACTTCTTTGATTCCGTCTTCGCAAACTCGCTTTTGTAGTTCGCGTATCCGAAGCATTTCCGGACCGATTCCGTCTATCGGCGAAATCAATCCTTGGAGCACATGATATGTCCCGCGGAACTCGTTTGTTTTTTCCATGGCAATGACGTCGCGGGGCTCTGCCACTACGCAAATTGTTGTTTTATCCCTCTTTTCACTTTGACATATTTCACATATTTCCTGGTCTGTGAAGTTGCAACAAATCTTGCATTGCCTGATGCGCTCCTTGACTTCCTTGATTGCCTCTGCAAGGACGTCTACCTCTTCAACTGGAGCCTGCAATATGTAAAACGCCAGTCGCTGTGCAGTCTTCGGACCTATGCCCGGCAGTTTCTCGAATGCCGCTACCAATTTTGCAAGTGGTTTCGCGTAATACATCTTAACCTATCAATTGTTTCTTGCTTTCTCGACTGCTATTTTCCACTGTCAAAACAAGCCAGGCAGGGACAGACCGCCTGTTGCTTGCTGCATGCGCTCCGCTCTCATCTGATTTGCCCTGGCGATTGCTTCCCTCACTGCGCTGGTAACGAGGTCTTCAAGCATCTCTACGTCATCTGGGTCTACCACCTTTGGATCTATCTTCACTTCAAGGATCTCGCCGTTCCCAGTTGCTACAGCTCTAACCATGCCTCCTCCTGAGGTGGCTTCAACCCTTGCTTCGTTCAATTCTTCATTTGCCTTCTGGATATCTTCTGTGATTTTCTTCACTTGTTTCATCATGTTACCCAGGTTGCCGATGCCACCCAGGTTTCCAAATGGATTGCCCATGGCTGTCTCCTGTCTCTTAACGGCTAATTGTGATAAACACTAACCTCATTTGTGAATTGCCTCAGTCATCGAGTAATTCCGCATTCGGGAAGACCTCTAGTACATTTCGCAGTGGGTCGTTAGCCTGGACGGCATCGCCAGGGTCTTCCCAAGGGCTAGGGAGATCATCGTCTTCCTCAGGTGGAGGAACAAGCACCTCCACGGATTTATTTTGTTCCGCTTCCTTCGCTTCACAGATTATTTTGACATTGGGCACGCCGAATACTTTTTGAAGAGCGATCTGAAGAGCTCTGCGCTTCGATTGGCTGCCCGGTTTATCTACCTCGCTATTAATCAGGTCGCAGTGCGCTTTGTGCTTCAACTGTATCACAAGCATACCATTTCTGATTTCCGCGGGCGTGCTGGTGCTCAACAGCGCGTGCGCCGATATGCTGATGTTCTTTACGTGTTGCAAAACCTGATTCCACTTCTGTGATATTGTAGCAAATTCCGGCAGTTCTTGCTTGATGCCAGCAGATGGGGGAACTGGCGTCTCTGAAGGTTCTGTGATGGGTGATTGGCTAGGCGATGGCTCTGCGGTTTGCGCAGCCTTCTCTTGCACAGTCACTCGTTTCGGAGGTGTCGTGTCCGCACTGGAGGTTACATCGAGCGGGGTTTGGATACCCTGGCGCACAGCCTGAATGCACTTAAGCAGTGCCATCTCTGTTATTAGTCTATGTTGGTCACTTAGCCGTGCTTCACGCTCTGCCTCAGATAATATCTCGACTATTCGGATGAGTGCATCCTTATTGAACTTCGCCGATTGTTGGATAAGGCGCTCGGCTGTTTCCTTGCCGGTTGCAAGCACTTTTTGATCCCTTGTGACAGTGGCGAAGACCAGATTTCTGAAGTGTTCTGCAAGCGAACGGAGCAGTTGGCGCAAGTCTTTGCCCGACCCGGCGGCTTCAGCGGCAATCTGAAAGACTCCTGATTCGTCCCGTGTCGCTATGGCATCTGCAGTGCGGAATAGGAAATCCTGGGTCACTGTGCCAAGTACCTTATAGACGTCTTCTGTGGTGATGCTTCCGTCTGTATAGGCAAGGACCTGCTCCATTATGCTCAGTCCGTCACGCCAGGATCCCTCGGCATTAAGAGCAATCAGATCTAGTGCGCCATCATCTACCTGAATACCTTCCTGCTTTGCGACAAACTCGAGTCTGGACCGAATTGCATCCAGTGACCCGCGTCGGAAATCAAATTGTTGGCAGCGTGATCTGATTGTTATTGGTATCTTGTGCGGCTCGGTTGTCGCTAAGATGAACACAACATAGGGCGGAGGCTCTTCCAGTGTCTTTAAGAAAGCATCCTTGGCATCGTTAGAAAGTTGATGTGCTTCGTCAATTATAAAGACCTTATACCGAAGCGCCATAGGGGGGAACTTGACGTTGTCACGAATTTCCTTGACGTCGTCTATTCCTCTGTGGGAAGCAGCGTCCATCTCGACAATATCAATGGCGCTTCCCTCGGTGATACTCTTGCATGGTTGACAGATATTGCAAGGTTCGGGTGTAGGACCTTTTTCGCAGTTCAAAGCCTTCGCAAGCAGGCGAGCAGTAGTTGTCTTGCCGGTTCCTCGTGTTCCGCAAAAGAGATAGGCATGCCCAATCTTCCCCTGGCGGATGGCATTTTGGAGGGTCCGGGTCACATGTTCCTGACCCATTACTTCGTCAAAAGTTTGTGAACGATATTTCCTGTAAAGCGATACGTAACTCATTTCACCCAAGATCGTACGGTGATCCGTACACGCACCAAGACTTCAGCGCCTCGCCCAGACAGATACTCTGAAAGCGGTGAGAATCAGGAGCGCCAGACTGCATATCGCCACTCCTATAGTCGAAATTATGGAGCGCATGAGTCCGGCGCAGACCCAGCGTTAATTACCATGGGGTTGATCGTGCACCTGCCTTCGATAAGCAGCTCCAAGTGATACCTGCCGTAGCCAACTCCAGCCAGGGTTCCGTGCGGCACACGGGCGAACTTGTTTACCGCTGCTTCCTTCCGGACCTGACGGGGTTCACAAGACGTCCGTTGCGCAGGTCCCGGCTATCAACGCCGCTTTCGGCGGCCAAACCTTAAAGCGACAGACCTCGGGCAGGAATTCGACCCCGCTATAGCGGATTGCGGGTACAGGGCACCGCTAGCTCCCCGTCTAGCACGATCAAAACCCCAAATCTTTTTAATTATAGCAGGTGGGGCGGAATATTACTAGGTGAACGGCGCTCACTGGTTCGTTGAACAGAAAGCACCAATACCTGCGAAAATATACCCACAGTGGCAAGTGAAACCTGAGTTGTATTGACGCTGTAGGTTGGAGAGCGCCGCAGGTTTGTTCCGAAGCGGGAACAGGTCATATGGTGCGCGTTAGATAATATCTTCGCGTTTGAGTATGATCACTTTACGTATGCGGCGGACGCCCTCTATGGACGTATCAAGGTATTTCTTTGCCCGCATTGCCTCGCCACGCCAACCAACGACGTCCAGTACCTCGTCCGGTGCACCCAGCGGGGTGAATGTGAGTGCCAATTCGTATTCAGGGCTTACAAGTGGATATTGCTTCGGATCCCGACTCAAGTCAAACTGACGCTCGAATCTGCCATTTTGAACGAGCATCCCATGAAGCCCGATGTCATACAGCAAAGTGACTCTTGGATCTACTTCCCAGGTGAACTCTTTGAGTACTGGCTCTTTGTAACCCTTGTCGGCAAGTGTTACGTCTATCCTCGCTCCGTCAGGTAGATTGGTGTAGCCGCTTATGCGAAACCTCTTCGGACCCAGTCGTTCAAACTTGGCTTCGAAGACAATGTCCACTGGTCGCTTTGCGATGTCTTTGCGGTCTTCCTGGTGTATCAGGACCCCATCCAGATTTCTTTTTGAGACGGCAAGGTCATATTGAGCATCGCGGTCGTTTGGGTTCTTCCTCAGCCTTCTTTCTGCATCTCGGATGCAGTACCGCCACTGAGCGATGCATTCCTCAACTCGTCCTGCTTTGTCCAGCGCATGAGCCAGTGTTCTTTGCACACGCCCTGGGGCGCCGCGCTCCTGAGCCTTTCTGAGCCACACAGCCGCCTGATTGTAATCAATCACCTTGTTGAAATACATTGTGAATCCCATTTCGAAGTAGAGATCCCAGAATGTCGGGTTGTTTCTGATGCCTTCTTCCAGGAAGGCCATTCCGGGAATCAGGTAGCGCCTGTCTGCTCGCTCAGCAATGTCCACGAAATTGTAAGCAAGATGCCATGCTCCCACAGAATAAACCGTCAACTGGTGTGGGTCGAGCCATGTGATCATTCGCGTCAGTGGAATTATTGGCTCATAATCGCCGGTGTGGAAGAAGTCGTTTGCTCGAATCCATAGCATACCTGCCACAACTTCTCTCAGCCCAATGACTGTCCCAAAAATGAATTGAGTGGGTAGCACTATGGGAGTCGAGCCGACTTCGGTAACCACCGAGGCAACGCCGCGTCCAGGCTGAAACTGCGCGCGTTGGGGGTCAATTATTGCCTGCAAGTACACAATTATCGGCAACATTATTATGAGTAGGCATAGGAGCGTTATTCTTGTCTGACGAGTCATGTAGTAGTCATACCTCCCGGCGCTCAAAGAGTAAAATTGCGCCGATTAGCAGTGCCGACGTGTAAATCAGAGCATATAAGATGTTTTCGGCATAGTAGATCAATTCGTTCTTTATCACCACTTCAGGATGAATCAGCGGGTTTTGCGTGAAGAAGTTCGCGAAATTCGGTACCAAATAATGCAGTAGCCACCAAAAGCCCCTCACGATGGGATGCTTTTCGGGCAATCGGCTGAGTGACATAGTGACCGCAGAAAGGCTCCCTATGATGTAAGCCGCAGAGGACAAAAAGAAGTTCACAACCGGTGTTGCAAACACTGAGCAAAACACGGACACCGCAATCAGCATCAGGACCTGGAAGAAGATCATCAGGATTCCTTTCAGCAGCGCCCAGTCCACGTGCCATTCAGCCTTCCATGCAACCATTGCCATGAAGACGACACTCATCAGTGTTATATTTACAAGCAGGGTAAATACGCCGCCCAAAAACTTGCCTAGAAGAAACTCATGGCGTTTAACGGGCTTTGACAGGATTGTGTAGATGGTCCGCTTCTCAATCTCTGCGGGGATTAGAGTAATACCCATGATAATCGCTATGAATGTGCCTCCAATAGCGATGACGCCCAGCCCCATGCTCTTTATCAGCACCATCTGTTCGCCAGGTGAGAAAAACGCGAAAGACACGGAGAATGCAATCAAGCCGATCGCCGCAAGCAGAAATATGTTTAAGATCTTCTTTCGCCATGCTTCTCCGAAAGTCGCCTTGGCAATTACCAGTGTGCTCATGCGTTTCCCTCCTTGATCGTCTCGATGAACAGATCCTCGAGCGTCCGGCGTTGAGGGATGACCGACACAATCCTGCCTTTCGCGGCGCGGATTTTATCAATCATCATGTCCACGCGTTCACCTGCATTTTCGTATATGAGGACCGTTCCATTGTCGGTTCGAATCTCTGATGCGGATTCCCTAAGTTTGGCGATGGCGGGTTCATCGAGACCTTGCGCTTGGATCTCCACTTTCCCATGGGCAAGCAATTCTTTCAGATCACCTGTCTTTAGAAGACGCCCGTGATTTAAGATGGAGATGCGGTCGCAGACCATTTCTACGTCCGAAAGTTGGTGCGAACTCAGGAAAACGGTCTTGCCTTGGTCTTTGAGATCCAAGATAAGGTCTCGGATTTCACTATGGGCGATGGGGTCAAGACCAGAAGTCGGTTCATCAAAGAATAGGAGTTTAGGGTCATTGACGAGCGCCTGAGCAATGCCTATACGCTGGAGCATTCCTTTTGAGTATTGGCTCAGCGGCTTGTGTCTATCGGCATAAAGCCCGACTGTTTTCAGCAGTTCTTCAACTTTCTTTTGCCGGGTGTGTGAGTCAATTCCGAAAAGCCTGGCGTAAAAATCTACGACCTCCTGACCGGACATGTACTCGTAGAAATAAGGGCTTTCGGGCAGATAACTCACCTGGCGCTTTACCTCGATGTCGCCAGCAGGTTTGCCCAGTACCCATGCTTCTCCTGCAGTTGGGTACGTCAAGCCGAGTAGCATCTTGATGGTGGTCGTTTTTCCTGCCCCATTTGGACCAAGGAAGCCGTATATTTCACCCTCTTCTACTTCTAAATCTAGGTTTTCAACGGCGTTTACGAGCCGCCGTGGCATCAATAGTCGGTAGGTCTTTGTGTAACCCTGTGTCTTTATGGCAAGCGCCATGGAATACCTCCAGCCATGCTAAGAGTCGTAATGTCGCATGGAACCACAAAAACGGCAGCGCATGCTGCCGTACGCTCAGTATAGATAGCCAGCCAAACGGTGTCAAGATAACGTCTTCTCAAAAGAGGTCACTTGGTTCTGGCACGTGATTGGCGTTCTATTAAATACTACGATACTATCGCCGCATGAGTTCCTAAGTCTCCCCCGCGCGGCGGGTAATCGGGGCCTGGAAGAAGTGTTGGGTTCATCAGGGCTTTTCCAAAGGCTTGGTGCCGGCGACGCGAAAGAGTAGGCGCACTTTGAATCTCGCCAGCGCCTGAACTTCCACAAAGGAAAAACCATTGCGGAAGCGTAAACATAATACAGAAATGATTCACCTTCGCAGTGCTCCATTTGCAGTTTGGTGGTGCGGGGAGGAAACGATTGGAGATCCACTAACGGCAGGAGGAGGATAACAGGCGAATATGGCTAGCGCGGCGAAAAACAGGAATTACGTAGAACTCCTCTGGCATCAAAAATACGATAAAATAGAACTGGGAGAGAAACTCCCCATTGAAAAGCCCAATCTTCCGTTTCAGACAGTTGAGACGATAAACAAGCCAAGACTGAAAGATCTGGAAGGCGGACTTTTTGACCCTTCGCAATATTACCCTGAAAATGAATACCCTCCCAATTACCCAAAGGAATGGAAGAACCTTTTAATTTGGGGCGATAACAAACTGGTGATGAGCTCTTTGATAAAGCAAGGCTGGGCGGGGAAAATCAACCTGATTTATATTGACCCCCCGTTTTTCACAGGCGCTGATTTTACTGTAAGAACAACCGTTGGCGACGAGCAAATAGAAAAAGAGCCATCCATTATAGAAGAGCGAGCATATAAAGATACATGGAGCGGTGGAATTGCTTCTTATCTTAAGTATATGTATGAGCGATTGGTTTTGATGAGAGAACTTCTGGCTGAAAATGGTTCTATCTATGTGCATTTGGATTGGCATGTAGGGCATTATGTCAAGGTGATGATGGATGAGATTTTTGGGTATGGGAACTGTCTAAATCATGTTGTTTGGAAACGTTATGCTGCGCATTCTTTATCTAATCAGAGATATGATACAATAAGTGATCATATTTTAGTATATGCAAAAAATGCATTTTCTGTAAATTTAAAACCACAACTCCAACAACTTAGTAAAGAAGAAATGGAAAAGCGATTCCCTTACCTAGAAAAGGAAACTGGAAGAAGGTATCAACATGCTGCTCTCGAGAAATCATCCAATATCAGCAGCAGAAGGGAAATAAGAATAATCCAAGGGAAAAAAGTTACAAGTAATATTGGGTGGATCTGGACTCAAGAAACTTTTGATGAAAGACTTGCAAAAAATCCATATTTAATCCATTGGACGAAGGAAGGAAAACCTCGCTATAAAATTTATGCAGATGAATATCGAGGAAGACCCATTGGAGATGTTTGGGATGATATACAATACTTATCCTCAGGCGATAGTGAAAGAGTTGGCTACGACACCCAAAAACCCGAAGCCCTTTTAAGGCGTATCATTCTTGCTTCTTCCAATCCCGGCGACATTGTTGCGGATTTCTTCTGTGGCTCTGGCACAACTTTGGCAGTTGCAGAGAAACTTGGCAGACGGTGGATTGGCTCGGATTTATCCAAGTTCGCAATTCAGGTTACAAGGAAGAGATTGCTGGATATACATAACTCAAAAGATTTACAGAAGGAAGACAAGAAATACGGCAAGCCTGCACGGACCTTTGAACTCTGGAATATTGGAAACTACGAGACGGTTTACTGGCAGGAAGAGCAAAAAGAATACCTTGCCTTTATGCTTAAACTTTATCAAGCCCAGCCATTGACTGGTTTTAGATACATTCATGCCAGAAAAGGAGACAGAGCAGTTCACATTGGTCCTCTAAATGCACCAGTCACCATGGAAGAGGTTGAGAAAGTTATAATTGAGTGCAGAGCAAACAATTTTGACAAGGCGGATGTTTTGGGCTGGGATTGGGGTTACGAGGTAAATGAACTTGCAAGGGAGTTAGGAAGAAAGAATGCAGTTGATTTAAAACTTGTTCAGATTCCTTCTGTGAACGAGATAAAATCCTCCCTTGTAGGATTTGACTTGAATTTATTAAAAATACCTGATGAAGCAGTAGAAAGAGGACTCTTAAAACACATTAGGTTTGCTGAAGTTGCATACCTGGAGATTGAAAGAGAGATTAAAGGCAAAGAAATTACGCTCAAAATTACAGATTTTCAGATTCCGCCAACTGCAGAACTTGCAGAAATAGCAAGCAAAATAAAGGATTCAAGAGAACTCATTGATTACTGGGCGGTTGATTGGGATTATAAGGGAGATACATTTCATAATCAATGGCAGAGTTTCAGGACGAAAAAGAATCCGAAGGTAGACTACAAAGCGAAGCACAGATATGAAGGTGAGGGGGAATATCAGATCATGGTCAAAGTGGTAGACGTGTTTGGGAATGATACGAACAAGGTGCTGAAGGTGAGCGTGGGATGACAAGAAAACAAAAGGAAATTAAGGTATTGCCTGAGGTACTAGTCGCCCTTCGCGAAACATCTGGATACAGTATTGAAGAAATCGCCAAGAAACTTAACACGAGCAAAGAAAAAGTATCCTATGTAGAAGAGGGTAGGGCACCGCTGACTCTTAGCCAGCTTAAGAAGCTGGCTGCGATATATAGGCGGCCATTGGCAGCCTTCTTTTCGTCCTCTATCCTAGAATTGCCAAAAATGGTTGACTACAGAGTTAACCGAGAGAAAAGATTGACACCGCAAGTGTACTTGGCACAAAGAAGAACCCATTATCTCTTAGAAAGAATAAAAGAATTAAGCGAGAAAAGGAGCAAAATTCCGTCGTTTCCAGAGACACTGGGTGGAGATGAATTAGCAAAGGCATTTAGGTCAGCATTAAATATTGGACTTACAACGGGTCGAAGACCAGATGAAATCCTGGCGCATTACAAGAACATCTTAGAAGATACCCTGACAATAGTTATCCTAGAGTATCCACTCAAGGCGGAGGATGTAAGGGCATTTTCCGTTTATTCCGAACTGGCTTGTGTGGTCTTGAACGAAGATGATAAGCCTTCAGTAAAATTGTTTTCTCTCTTTCATGAGATTTGCCATCTAATGAGAAAAAGCAGCGGCATATGTTCATTAGAGGTTGAAGAGCAAAAACAAGAGGAAGAGTGCTATTGTAACCTCTTTGCAGCTGAGTTTCTTGTTCCATCAGATCATCTAGAGACGGAAGTTAAAAAGTTCCCAGAAATCAGCGACGAAGCAATTAACCAACTTACTGAAATTTATGGCGTAAGTAAACAAGTAATGATGCTGCGTCTCTTATGGTTGGGATATATTGAAAAGGAAAAGTATGCTGAGTTTAAGGAGAGGATTGAAGAAATGCCAAAACAAAAGAAACATGGTCGGAGAGTTTGGCAGAAAATCTTCTTAAATCGTGTAGGACATCTCCCTCTTCAAGAAATAAGAAACGCCTATAACAGGGGGGACATCTCTTTTTATGAAGCTTCGAGCATCCTAGGTCTAAAAAGAAAATATGCTGAGGAGCTCATTGCCTAGCGACTAGGATGGTAGCACAAAAGCGATTATATCCCATATACTGCATTGATACAAGTGCCTTGATAAATCTCACGAGATATCCTGGTTATCCAAAGGATATATTTCCAGGAATATGGGAAAAGTTGGAGAACATGGTTGAAAAAGGTGAGCTTATCTCACATATGGAAGTGTACGAAGAAGTTGCAAATGGCGAAAAAGATGAAATTTATGACTGGTGCAGGAACCATAGGAAGATGTTTAAAGATGCTGATGATTGCCGGAGAGAACAATTGAAAAGAATCAAAGAAAAGTACAATGAAAAGACGTGGAACAGAGAAACAAGTAGAGTGGGTCGTTGGGCTGACCCATGGGTGATAGCGTTAAGTATCTGCGAAGACGCGGTCATAGTAACAGATGAAAGGAATAAGAATAAGCCGGACGGTATGCCTCGCATTGCCAGTCATTCCGACAAACAATGCTTGGATCTGATAGAATTTTTCAGGAAGATAGGAGTCAAATATTGAACTGACAAAATGACCCCAACTGACCTTTTACATCCTAACCAAAGACTCCCTAGTAAGGCATATCTTGTGAATGAACTCCGAAAGGCAGTATATACCTGGCGAGAGCAAGGTTACCCTCGCACAACAGCTACGACAAAAAGACTACTGCAGTACTGGTTTAGTGAGGATCACGTTGTAAACAACGAACTCTTTGCGTTTTGGTTCTGCCAGAGGGAGGCAATTGAGACTCTAATTTATGTTTATGAAGTGATGAAGAAGCGTAACTTCATAGATATGGCGAGGGATTTCGGAGCGGGAACGATACAAGGTTATGATCCCTCATATGATCAGTATCCCCTTTATGCCTTCAAAATGGCAACCGGTTCAGGTAAGACCTATGTAATGGCATTAAGCATCGTCTGGCAATACTTCAATCATAAGAAAGAAAACAAAGATGATTATAGCTCCAAGTTTTTGCTTATCGCGGGTGAAAAGAATGTGATATATGAGAGGCTCACTGGAGATTTCAGGGATGGCAAAATATTCAGGGAGCTACCGCTTATTCCTGAGGAGTGGAGCGAAGAATTTGACCTGAAAGTAATTCTCAAAGAAGACCCGATCCATGTTATTCCCGAAAGTGTTTTGTTCTTGACCAATATCCAGCAGTTGCAACAAAGGCAGACTAACAAGAAAGAAGTTGAACAGTATATAGACAGAGTTATGGAATTACCGGAGGTTTACAATGTTTCTGATATTTATCAAGAAAATAGAATAAAAGAGGTTCTGACATCTTGCTCCAACATAATGATCTTGAAGGACGAGGCCCACCACATATATAGTTTTGAAAAAGCATGGAAAAGAATACTCGTAGATCTCCATAAAAATCTGACCTCTCAATATGGCAAAGGCATCAATATTGAACTTGACTTTACGGCCACGCCTAGAACTAAAACAGGAGCATTGTTTCCGTGGATTATCGTGGACTTCTCATTGAAAGAAGCCATTGGGATGAACATTGTAAAGTTGCCGCTAAAAGGGCTGGTGAAAGGTGCTGAAGAAATTGCTTCAAAAAAAGCGGTTGAGAGATATCGAGCATGGATTGATGCAGGGATAAGGCGATGGCGGGAATATAAGGAAAGGTTGAAGCCACTGAACAAGAAACCTGTTTTGTTTTTTCAGTGCCCTGAAAATGAAGAAGCAGATGAGATCTCTAGGTATGTCAATTCCATTCCTGACCTTAAGAATAAAGTATTGTTGATACATACTGACAGCACCGGCGAGATAAAAAAATCAGATCTACCGAAAGCGAGAGAATTTGCAAAAACGGTTGATGACCCAGACTTTGAGAAAAATCCGTATGAAGTAATCGTAAGTACGCTGATGCTGAACGAAGGCTGGGATGTTAGAAACGTCAATGTAATCGTAGGGCTCCGGTCCTACACGTCAAAACGCAAGGTCCTTCCTGAACAGGTCATTGGAAGGGGTTTAAGAAAAATGTTCCCTGAAGAAGATGCGAATGTAGAGAAGTCAATAAATGTCCTTGAGGTCATTGGACCTCCGGGCTTGATAGATATTCTTGAAGAATTAGAGACGCAAGAGGGTATTAAGTTTCCCGAGTTTGACACCGGAAAATCACCTAACCTGACAACAATATTTGTGGATGAAAACAAACTTGACAAGGACATTCAGGTACCTATTTTGTCTCCAAGAATTTTGATAAAGGAATTTTGTCTGGACGAAGTTAAAATTGACAAGTTGCCTTCACTTTCAATACCGCTAGAAAACAAAATCCTAGAGACGGAATATGTGGCCGTAGA